>Ga0222718_10004154_pt1 | contig 12150 bp, 17 predicted proteins | sample C33_27DmetaG_FD_165045 | JGI IMG/M metagenome (GOLD analysis project Ga0222718, IMG submission 165045) | Estuarine water microbial communities from San Francisco Bay, California, United States - C33_27D | ecosystem: Environmental > Aquatic > Marine > Unclassified | place: USA: California... | reverse complement strand
TCTCACGATTGATGAGAGACCGTCTATTGTGGGTTGCAGGACCTGTGAATGATGCAATGTCAACAGTGGTTCAAGCACAACTTATGTATTTGGACTCTGTCGATAATATGGATATCACCATGCACATTGACTCACCTGGTGGTTCAGTAAAATCAGGATTATCGATGGTGGATGTGATGCACTATATCAAGTCAGATATCATCACCGTTAATACAGGTATGGCAGCTTCAATGGGTTCAATCCTATTGGGTGCTGGAACCAAAGGTAAACGTTCATCACTTCGTTTTTCTCGCACGATGTTACACCAATCATCAGGAGGTGCTGTGGGTAATATTCAAGACGCTGAGATTACGATGAGAGAGTGGACCAAGTTAAACGATACGTTGTTTAACCTTTTGGGTGAGTTCTGTGATAAGGACCCTGAGCAAGTGAAACAAGACGCGTCTCGTGACTTGTGGTTATCGGCTGATGAGGCTTTAGAGTATGGTATTATTGATGAGGTGATTAAATCCAAGAAGTAATATCACCTAACTAACTAAGTAACCCTCATCTTTTTAAGGTGGGGGTTTTTTGTTTGAATTATTTTTTGTAAGTTTGTAGAAACTATTTTAGAAATGAAATCACTAACAATAATATTTGATTTGGACGGGACTCTTGCACTTATTGATAAGAGACGTGCAAAGGCCGCGAAGGAAAATGGTAAGGTTAACTGGAAGGTGTTCTTTGCACCTGAGAATATTCAGTTGGATGAACCTAACCCACCTGTCATTAAAACTTTTCAGACGATGAAGTCCGCAGGGTTTAATGTGGGTATCTTCTCAGGTCGTGACTCCATCTCTCGTAAGGAAACGGAAGATTGGTTGCATCAAAATGGTATTTTGCCTGACTTCTTTAAGATGAGACCTCAGGGAACCTTCACTCCTGATGATGTGTTGAAAAAAGGATGGTTGGACGAGATGATTGAAGAAGGTCACGAGATTATGTGTGTTTACGATGACCGAGATAAAGTTGTTAAAATGTGGAGAGAAAACGGAATTAGTTGTTTCCAAGTAAATTACGGAGATTTTTAGATTATGAATGAATTATTTTTATTAAGAGGATTACCAGGTTCAGGTAAATCGACATTGGCGAAATCATTGGGTGGAAAGCACTTTGAGGCGGATATGTATTTTGTCAGAGATGGTGAATATAAGTTTGATGCCACCAAGTTACGAGACGCACATGAATGGTGTCGTTCAAGTGTGGGTGGTCTAATGATTAACGAAGAGCCGAGATTAGTTGTCTCAAATACATTCACTCAAGAATGGGAGATGAAACCTTACTATGAACTTGCCGAAAAGTATGGTTATGTAGTATTCTCTTTAATTGTTGAGAACCGACATGGTGGAATCAACGAACACGGAGTACCAGAAGATAAGTTGGAACAAATGAAAAATAGATTTGAAGTAAAATTATAAAATGAACTTAGAAACTCTACATAGATATCACGAAGATGGGTTGTTATACAATCAGACCCATCCAACTCTTCCTTTAACCATTTGGAACTATACTGAGAAAGTCCAATACGAAGGTTTGTGGGATGAGGTGACTTTGCAGTGTAGAGGATTGGTAACCGATGACAATGGTAATATAGTTGCTATACCTTTCAAAAAATTCTTCAATATTGAAGAAGGTAAACATACGCCAACTTCCGAGTTTGAGGTATATGAAAAGATGGATGGTTCATTAGGTATCATGTTCCATTATAGAGGAGAATGGCATTATGCTTCTCGCGGTTCATTCACTTCAGACCAAGCTATCAAGTTTAAAGAAATATTTGAAAGTAAATACAAAACATCTCATCTAACTATTACTAACACTTATCTTTTCGAAATCATCTATCCAGAAAATCGTATAGTAGTAGATTATAACGGAATGGAAGATGTGATTATGTTAGGTGAAATACATAATGTATCTGGTGAAGAATTAGATTTAAAATATTGGGAAAATAGTATATTCAATGTGGTAAAAAAATATGACGGTGTTAAAGATTACACCACCTTAAAAGGAATGGTTGAAGACAACCATGAAGGTTTTGTGGTTCGTTTTTCTAATGGAGACCGAATGAAGGTTAAAGGTGAAGAATACGTTCGTCTCCATAAGATTATGACCAACCTGTCAACCACTGCGGTGTGGGAGGTATTATCTAATGGTGGTAGTATGGATGAATTACTCAAAGATGTTCCTGATGAGTTCTACGAGAAAATCAAAGAGTATGAAACTGAACTTAGATTTTCTTTTGATACTATAAAGAGGGAGTATGAGTGGATTTTTAACAAAATTAAAAATGTGTATTTCGATGTATATGAGAAAGAGTTTAGTCGTGCTGAGTTTGCAATGCTAGCTAAACGTTACAAATACCCATCAATTTTGTTCTCACTATTGGATGGTAAAGATATTTCACCTATTATTTGGAAGATTGTAAAACCTGAATTTAAAAAATTATAGTATGAGTAAAAAAGTATTAAAGGAACAACATCCGTGGGCCAATATTAACTACATTGATTACCTCTCGTTTTTGGACCCATCAAAGACCAATAAGTTCTTACCTTTTATGATTAAGGAACTTAAACGTTCTATTGAAGATAGAAACGAACGTAACCGTGATGATATTAAATATATGGTTCGGGAGATTGCTAAACAATTTAGAATTGACGAAACAGTTTTATATGGGATGGATTACGATATGTTAACACGTATCCAAGGTATTTTAGATATGTTTGGTAGTGATAAGGTTAATATATTGCGTGATTTTTACGAACATTTGGAAAATAAGCGAATTGAGAAAAATGATATATCACAATACAAATCATTTGATGAGATTAGAGAACAGGTAAAGATTGCATCGTTCAAACAAGCACAAAAGGAATTGAGAGGTGCTACTCACGTTGTCTATGAAGATGAGAATTATTTGATGATTAAACCATTAACCTTTTTGTCTTCAACAAAATACGGAGCAACCACAAAATGGTGTACCACAATGGAGAACAACAATCATTACTTTTATGACTACTCATCCAACGGTGTCTTAATCTACATCTTCAATAAAGTTAATAATGTAAAGGTTGCCGCTCACATTCGTTTACAGTATAGAGGTAGATACGATAACCCCATTAAGTTTTACAACGAGCAAGATGTGGAAACGGACTCTTACGTTCTTGGACTATCCAAAAACGTAATGGAAAAGTTGATGGAGGAATACCGTATTAGTAAAACCAATAGTGACTTCATTAAAGAAAATTATCCTGAGATTTACGAAAAAGACTGGACTAAACGTAATGAAGAAAAGGTTAATGAATGGACCACCGAAGCCGTTGAGGACCCTATGGTGGAAGATGGTATGGGTCCTACTGATGAAGTTGCAGGTCCTACTTTAGTAGAAGAAGAACCGAATATTCGGTTCGAACCTACATTACTTAATCATCCAAACCAAAATCTAATCACCGCAGATAATGGAATAGGCCAAATTAGTTCTGGAGACCTGTGTTTATCGGGACCAATTAATTTAGATGAAGAAGCAACTGAGTCTTTACGTGAGAAGCTCTTCCAAGGTCAAAATGATGTTGAGGATATTATTAAAAAGGTTAACGAATACACCAAAACCAGTAAACTTAAAAACTTATGGAGAAAGTTGTTCGGTCCTAAAGTAGTCGTTGTGGGAGTTCCTGAAGGAACGATGCCGTATGAAAAGTGGGATGAACTCGGAAATAAGTTAAACGAACACACAGGTGATACGTATAAGTTCATAGTTGTTTGGACATATAATTCAAAGGAAATGACCTTTACTACTCTATAATATATAAACCCTACCAAATCGGTAGGGTTTTTTATTTACTTCAAAAATTAATTATGGATATTCTTTTTTATGGGAAAAACAAAAGTCTCATTTAAGAGACATATCGCAAAAACAATAACGTGGAGAGTGGTAGGAACTATCGATACTATGATATTAGGATGGTTAGTTTCGGGTGACCCAATGATAGGTATAACCATCGGTTCCTTCGAGGTGGTTACCAAAATGATACTGTATTTCATACATGAAAGAGTATGGTATAAGATAGGTTTTGGAGTAAAAAGAGATACCGAAAAGTAAAAAACTTAACCTATTAGTATATTTATAAAGTATAATTTATATTTTAATGGATTGGTTTAGAATTTTAGAGGTATTAATCACATCGGTAACATCTATAGTTGTAGCACTTGTAGGTGCAGGTTTCTTCAGACAAATGAGGGACAAAAAAGAAAAAGTTAAGTCAAAAGCAAATCTTTTAGAGCAGATTCAAAGAGACGAAATCGTACATTTAGCAATAAGAGATGTTAGACGTAGATATAATGCCGATAGAGTTTATATATGGCAATTTCATAACGGTGGGACATTCTATACCACCTCACCGATGCAAAAATTATCTATAACTTACGAAAGATGTTCTGACGGATTAGAACGAAAAGCCGAAAAAAATCAAAACCACTTAATCGCCAATTTTTCCTCATATATAAAGGATACTATGGACTTAAAAACATTTTATCCTGATATAAATGGTATGGAGGATATAGGGTTAAGGTCACTTTCCCAATCACAAGGGATTAAATCACATTGTTCCGTCCCAATATTTGATAAAGAAAGTCATTTAGTTGCACTTCTTTGTTTAGATTGGGTTTTTAGTGAAATACCTTCAGAATACATAAAAAAGGACGGTAAGTTCACTCAAGATTTTATAGAAGAGTTTAGTACCGATGCCGACACATTAGACAAATACCTTTAATATGTTAAAGAAGTGTTCACAACTATGTAGAAAATATCAAAAGATAATTCTAACGTTTGGTGGTTTGTCACTACTTTCTGTGATTGACACAATTAAAGGTTATGTGATTAGTAACTGTGGTTACAACCACCAATTTTGGATAGCTGAGTCCATTTCTTTACTAATATCAGTTTCTTTACTATTTTATCTATGGAACATTATCCACGAAGGATATTGTGTTACGATAAAAAAAGATAAGTAAAGAATGAAATTTACAATAGATTTAGAAAACAAAAAAATATTAATTCATGACTCCTTCAATCGAAAGGACTTAGACCATTTATTCTCATTACTTAATATTGAGAATATGGATGAATTTGTAATTGACAAGTATGTTGCACCGTATCCATCCCAACCGACAACATCACCTAATGACTACTGGTATAGTACCACAACCACACCTATTAATAACACATTAACACCGTTAACTCTTGTTTATAATTCTATAGAAGATTTAGTTGACGAACTGAATTAATACTATATTTATAGACATGGAAAACTCATCACTTTTTAAGTTTTTGGAGTTAACTAAGTCTGACGATAGAATTGTTAACATTTACAAAATAGTCAGAACTTGGTTACAAAGGGAAGGTCATACAACAGAATCATCTAAAAGAATCAGCGGAGCACCTGCTGAAATATGGGATGCAAGACATAGAATGACTAATGAAATCGAAAAACTTAAAAGAGATTTGAACAATTATAGTATATACAATGACGAAGAGTTTAATTACTATATCACAAATAAACTGAGAGAAATTGATAAACAATTTCCATTAAAAGACGAATTAGATGATTAAGTTTTTAAAAAATTTATTTAAAAAGAAAAATGTAGAAGTTAAGTCAGAACCTATAGTTTCTGAATCAATCCAATATATACCTGAAACTGAAATTGAAAAACATTTAGTTTCTGAGGGTTTTATTTTTGAAGGTTCTTTGTTATTAAAGAGAATTGGAGATTCTGAGGTTAGTTATAATTTAGATACTGAATTACTTATGATTTCAAAATCAGGTGGTAACATTAGTTTAAAACCTGAAGGTGATTTAATGAAGGTAAAAAGATTCTTAAAGAAATATATTATCTTATAACATAACTGTTAGTCCATTTTATAATACCATAAGAATTACTTAAATTAAAATCTTTTAGATTATATTCACTATGTAGTCTATACATTCCTTTTACATCATAGTAAGGACCAAATGTATGTTCAAACTCATCTATGGTAAGTTGTTCACTCTCACTTTCAGTCTTTAATAGATAAACACCACCCTTAGATTTATCTAAAATTTCGTAAGCATCAAACAAACCGTAATCACTTTCGTTTTCGGCATTTTCTAATTCATCACTAACTTCATCACTGTAAAATACCCAGTACTCATTATTTAAAAAAACATATTCTTCTTCACTATTTACAGTACCTGAACCGTCACAAGTGTGACATTCAATTTTACCTTCACTATCGCAATAATCACAATAATCATTACCAGAACCATCACAACTATCACAATCCTCAGGACCTTCTATACCTTCTAACTCACCTGAACCGTCACAGGTGTAACATTCAATTTCACCTTCACCATCACAATTATCACATTCAATCAAACCTTCACCAAAACAGTCATCACATTCATTATCTAAATACTCTTTATCACCCACCTCTTGTAGGATTAAATAATATAAATCATTAAATGCTTTAAATTTAGCAACTTCCATACTGTCACCTTCAAATAAAAAGAACACCATAAAAAATAATCTTAGATAGTCATTGGTCCCTTTTAATTCTTTTTGAATTAAAGTTCTCAAACCATCTATTTTAAGAGACCTTTCAACAATATAACTGATGCCAGGTTTTGAATCTGTTTTTTTTGAAAGCTCTATATATTTTTTTACTAATAATGCTAATTGTTCGATATCCATGTTTAAGTGTTTATTTATAAATACTCATATATTTATTTAAATATACAACATACTATGTCTGACATACAAAGAATAAAGAAACTTATGATGATTACAGAACAGGAACAAAGACCTGTAACTGCACCTTTAAATGTTGATTCATTAGTTTCATTACTTCAATACATTAACAGCATAAATCCTGAATTTTTTGAGGATGTTTACGACTATAATGATATCATGGACTACGGATATAACACTAGTAATGTTGCCTTACAATTAGGAAAATCTTTAAATAAAAACGGTAGATTATTCGGTCTTCCAACTAAATTTGATTTTGATGATTTAGACTTTGTGACCGCATTTATTTTAAAAAATAAAGATAAGATATTAGAAGGTGATAAAGATTCGTCCAACTACATCATACCAAAACAAAAAACATTTTTAATTATTGCTGATGAAACTTATACAGGAAGAAAAAGTGATATATATGAATTAAGGGAGTCGGCTTATAATGAACAATACCTTAAAGAACTTATAAAAAATAATGAAATTATGGTTTCTGACGGTAAATTCATTAGAGAAGAATGGGGCGATACTTGGGATATTGAACAAGATATTTTAGAGCTTAAAGAAATTGAACCTGAAAAGAAAACTGTTAATGAGCAAGTTGATTTAGATACTTATGAGTCTAAATTTACATCTGAAGAGTTTGTGGATTACGTAAATTCAGAATTTGACATTGAGATGTTAGAAATTATGCAAAGTGTTATTCAGAAAAGAATCTCTGAATTAAAAACTCTACAATATTTCGCAACAAGAAAAGAAGTTAAAGGTTTTAGAAAATAAAAAAGGGAGATGGTAGCGAACCCCTCCCTTTAAATCGTCCATAACTGAACGGTCCTAATCCTCTGACGAGGAAATATCACCATACTTACATTCGCAGTTCACACAAGAACAACCTTCTGTAAGACATTTTTCTTTATCACATGTACAATTATTGCAAGCCATTATCTTTTTTGATATTTAAAAATTCGTCAATTTCTTGTTGGTTTGGAAACCCTAATAGTGAATCACATTCTTTACAAAACAATCTCATAGTATTTGTTCCTTCAAGAAATTTAACTTTTGTTAGTTTATGAGAACATTCTTGTTGTATCTCAGTTTTTTCTTTTTCTAAATCTTTAATTTGTTTATTGAGTTCATTAATTCTAGCATTTTCCATTATTTTATTTTTAGTAGTTTATGGAATATTACACAAATTCAAAAACGGTGTTTACGTTTTGTTTTTTGAAGTAACTGTCAATGGTTTTTTTAAACTTAGGTAATTCTTGAATAAATTTCAACATTACACTGATTTTACCACCGACTCCTTTATTTACCATCTTAGACAGTAAAATAGTCTCCATGGACGATGCAAACATAGGTAACATATTGTCACTTATGGCTAGTTCTTTTTTTAATTCATCAGGTATTACAAACTTATATACATAGTATAACCCACCTTCTAAGGTCGTTTCAGGGGTTACTGTGTACTCATGAAAGACATGTGGTATCCTCGGACCTAACATCTTTAAAAAGTCTCTTAAAAGCTCTGTAGCAACTTGATTACTCATACCTATAAATAGTTAGGTATACTTTTTAATCTTAGATAACTTATTTAAGTATATTAATTCTTTATCGACTAAAGTGTTAATTAGTTCTCTTTTTTGATTAATAATATCTCTATTTTCATTGTCATTATTCAGTAATTCTACTAGTTCATTCTTAGTTTCCTCAATAATATTTTGAATATTTTGTAAATTACTATTATAAAATCTAAATATTTTTTCAATCTTACCACTATTATAGTTTTCTAGTTCAACATTGTAATCTGCATCGTTATCAAACTGCTTTTTTATATCGTAAAAACCGTAGGGAATGTTAGAAATACTAAAAATGATATCAGTATTAATATTTAACTTATAATTTTTTATATTTTTACCTGTAACGACTTTATTTAGATTTTTAGGTACTAAGTTATTGAATTCATACCCGAAAAGTTTAATATCCGCAGCAAATCTTTGTGACACAATCTCTATCATCTCTTTAGTGTAGTGTTTTCGGTAATCATCACCATCTTCCCTACTTACATTAAGTTTAGGGACAAAAAATATGTCTAAATCCAATAAATCACTAATATCTTTAAGGTCCTGGTCGACAGTTTCTAAATTTATAACTCGGTCAATAATAAAATTACCCTTTTCATCGATTAAAAAGTAACATTGTGGTACTCTATGCACATAATACCCATGTCTAAGGTGTTCAGTTGAATCTTTTTCATTTAAATCACCACCAACATACTTAATACCATCTTTAATGTTATAATCATCTAAAAATTTCCATTTTATATAGGTTTCAAAGTCCATATTAATAGGTACATCAGATTTTTGAGTGTAATATGTCCAACAAGAGTATTGTAAATCCCACGGATTACGAACTGAACTAAATTTATATAGTGATTTATACAAATCCTTATCAATCCAGTTCTTTATTTGGAATGCTGTAGGATGAGTAGAACCATATTCAAAAGATTGGTACATTTCTAGTGTATTTTCAATAGATGAACCACCTGTTTTAGGAATATGGATAAATAAGAAGTTTTTATCTGTACTGATTATCATATTTTTAAAATTTATAAATATAAATATCTAAATCAAGACGTATTTTTTTAGTGAGACCCTTCAAAAAGTCACAAAAATACGGGAGGAACGACCCGTGAAAAAAAATTTTAGAAAAAACGGGAAAAACCGACCGAAGGTCGTGAAAAAAGTCCGAAAAAATCCGATTCTGGCATACGAGAGAACAAAATAACTATAAAATCACATTATTTTTCACCAAATACCTAAATTTCCAAAGAATTTATTCCGACAGATGAAAAAATTCCCCTTTTGCTCGGTGAAATCCCCCTTTTTTTGTGTTTACTGTCGGAATCTCCCCTTTAGAAATGTCTTCAGGGACCAATTTAGCCCCTTGTTATGGTCTTTTAGTGGTGAATAGAGGGATGTTTCCTAGATGAAACCGTGTTTTTGGGGTGATTGGTCTTCAGAGGGTGGTTTTTATGTGTCTTTAACCTTAAATACCTTGAATTTCTTTCCCTAACGGGAACTATTTATGAGTAATACAATAGAAAGACAATGAGCACACCCAATTATGATGAGATTTTCAATAAGTTTAAGGATGGGGTATTTAAATACATCATTAAGGGTGAGGTAATAAGGAAGTTACCCTATGTAGAGGATATTATGGTGTTAGATGAATATCACATCAATTCACACACGGGTAAGATATACCCCTTATTTGTTGTTAAGGTCAATAGGAATACCCTTAATATTAATCATCGAGGTGTTATGGTTAGTGAACGTAATCTTCAGACTCAGATACTTAATGTGGTTAAGGATGGTTTGGATAAGTTTTATCCTACAGGTGAGTTTAATTTATTACCTCCTAACGTTCAGATTGATAAGGTATAGAGTTTTTGAAACTTTGGTGTTAGTAACCTTGAGGTTAGTTAATAGAAAGTTTTCTAAGTCCCCCCGCCTGAGAAATGTAGTGATAAAAAAATTAGTCGTTTTTTTTAGTGTCGATAACTTTTAGGATAAATTTATAGTTGTTATAAATTTTCTTTTTACTCAGAACATCTTTTATGTAGAGTTCTGCCTCATACATACTGTTAAAATGTAGTGGAATATTTTTTAGTGGTTTAATACCGATATCTTTATGTTTTATATAGGACCACCATTTAATGAATAGGAATTTGTTTTGTTTTTGAATTAGGAACATCACTTTTAGGGTGTTTCCTTTTTCGTCATAGAAGTCTTCTCTTGTGATTCGGTATAGAGACATATTGTTTTATTCTTTTATAAAACAAATATATGAAATGAATATTAATTAAACAAATGAGTTTGGAACCATTTTGTCGTAGTGGACAACGGTCTTTCCGTCTTTAGACACCCAATACTTTTTGTTTGGGAAAACGGCAATATCTTTTCCGTTAGAGTAGATGATATAATCTATCTCAGGCTTTCTTTTATACCAGTCTCTCATTCCGTATGTGGTTACTTTGATTTCACCGTCTTTTCCACGTTCCATTTTGGATGATGGTTTTGTTTGGTAACCTTTTCCGTTCACTTTGAAGTCGACACCACTTACACGGTCTTTTACTGAACCTAAACAATATTGAACGAAATCTTCATCCTTTAGTGATGGATATTTTCTTTTAATGATATCAATAACTTCTGATTCTAATTTCCACCCGTTCTCGAACGATTGTAGGTTTCTTTTTACTAAGTCTTGTAGGAAACTACTGTTCTCCCCGAATAGGTCTTCTTTATTGTCTAAAATCCATTGTTTGAACCCTTCTTGTGTCTGACTATCATTCTCATCCATATATCTGTTTACAAGAAGTCTGATGACCCCTGGGTTGGTGTCAAAGAAGTTAAGTATGGACCATCTCTCACCAGGTTGTGCTGGAAAGATATCGATTACCCCGTCTAATGTTTCACAGTCGGGTTCTGAAATCTTACCCCAATTATTTGGGTATGTTTCTTTTAATGCCTGTAGAATAGTTTCAGGAACACCTGAAGCTTTTGTCTTTAAAGTGTTAACATCTAATCTTTCATTAGACTTAGTTTCTTCTTTACTCATTAACTTCTCGGCTTCTTTAGGGTATAGTCTTCCGAACTGTCTAATCTTAATCATTAAAGATTTTCTATTTTTAGTTGGTTTTAACATACCAGGTTCAAAAAAGTATTCCTCATTTGTTTTGTCGTCTACTAAAATAATTTTTTCAGAAGAAGATAGTGTTGAAATGTCGTCACTGAAATCTCCAAAATATACTGAATCACCGTATTCAGGTGAATACCACATTTTTTTAAATGTTAGTTCACCTATACCCCCATAATTTTCGTTGATGGTTTCCTTTAATACGTTAATAAGTTTAAACTGCATAATGTTCTGTATCATTTATACGGCACATTTTAAATAAAAATAGACGTATTACTATAAATATCCATGGTTTTATAAAGTGGCATAGAAGATGTATAATATATGGTATGAGAAAAATATTATTGACAGCTTTGGTTACAATCGGAATGATTGGCTCAAGCGTAGCACAAATGGCAATTCCTGGTGAGATATTTGCTGACAACCCAGCACGTTTTAACGGTCGTAAGGTGACCATCAAAAATGTTGAGGTATTCGGACCTACCATCGGTACAAACCAACCAGGTATCTCAGTTGGTCCTGTGGGTTCATTAAATTCAAACTTGGGAACTGTTGGTCCTGTGGTACCAACATCAGTACAGTCACCGTGTCGTCCACCTCGTGGTTTCAGTGAAATCGGTGTGTTCTTTAAGGCAAAACCTGATTATAAAG
>Ga0222718_10004151_pt1 | contig 12157 bp, 2 predicted proteins | sample C33_27DmetaG_FD_165045 | JGI IMG/M metagenome (GOLD analysis project Ga0222718, IMG submission 165045) | Estuarine water microbial communities from San Francisco Bay, California, United States - C33_27D | ecosystem: Environmental > Aquatic > Marine > Unclassified | place: USA: California... | reverse complement strand
CTCCAGAATCTATTGTATCTTTAAACAGCGATATGTATACATTCAAGTCAGGAAAGATATACAAGCATAGTGAAGATGCTGATAGAAACACCTACTACGGTGGAGCTGTTGCAGAATCTATTGTTGAGTCTGTGTCTAACCGTGCACCTTCTGCTATCAAGAGTTTTGAATCCCTATCTCTAGAGGGAGATGCTACTTGGCAGGTGGTCGCTACAACGACCAACCAAACAGCTACCCTAGCAGGAACTGTATACGATCCAGACACAGCGCCTAGCGGGGTATGGACCGAAAAAGAAGGCTTCTATTACGCCTCTATTCACGGAGACACTATATCTCACGGATCGTCTATAACCTCTGTCACCAGTACTAGCGAGATATTTGCATTAGGTAATGTAGCTTCAGATGTTGTTGGAGGCAACAGTATCACCTTTGACAGTGCGATAAACACGATGTCATTCCCATTAGGCTCTACCGCTACGGTATATAAACTTAACGGCTCACAGCTAGACAGCCTAAGTGTCTACCCGCTGTCTATAACAGCGGAGAAGACACTGACACTAAGTGGGAATGTTACGGTATCCGATGGAGATCTATTAGTGGTTGTGGGTAACAGCTCTATTGAAGGAGATCAAATCAGAGACTATTACATACAGCTAAAACTCACAAAAACAACCTCATCACCAATTGAGTTGTATGCTATTAACACAGTATTTGCAGACTCTAAGCTGCATAATTAAAATTAGTATTTTTGCACTATGGCAATCGATCCAGTAACAATATCATTATTAGCACTACAAGGTGCTGCCGGAGTAGGCAAGGCTGTTTTTGGCGCATCACAAAGAGCGGGCGGTAGAAAAGCCTTGTCAGACGCCTATGTAGCTCCAACGGGGAGACCTAAAGAATATGCCGAGATGCTATCTCAAGCTAGAGAGAGCGCTGTAAGGCAACGACAGCTAGACGAGATAAACAAGTCTATGGCTACCTCTACAGAGGCACTACAACGTGCAGGATCACGAGGGGTGATCGGAGGCATTGGAGCTGTTACAGAAGCTGGTATTAAAGGTCGTACTGGAGTGTTGGGTCAGGAGCAGGCAGATATTATGCGAGCGCTTGAATTTGGTATTCAAGGCGCTGAGAGACAGCGCACTAGAGACGCAGCAAGAGAAACTAGAGAACGTGCAGAAGCAACAGCTGCCATTTCAGCCGGAACACAAAATATTGTTGGCGGTCTTTCAGATATAGCTAAGACAGCTGTGGTAACAATGGACGCTATGGAGGACGCTGATGACATTGACGACGGAAACAAGAAACACGGAGGTATACAAAAGACACCGGGTGAGTTTTCACATAAAACGAACCCTATGGATATTATGAAGGATGGCGCTAAGATCGGTGAAATGACTGGCGGTGAATACATCTTCAACCCCGACCAAGCCAAAAAACTAAAACAGCTATCCTCTTCTGGCAACTCAAAATTGCATAAATTTGTAAGCTCCCTGCTGAATAAACCACAATTTAAGTAATGTCAGATTTCGTATCAGCAAATATAATTGAGACGCCAGATTTCGCTGGCTTAGCTCAACAGCGCATCAATCAGAAAAGACAGGATGAAGCCGCTACTAATTCTTACTTAGATAAATTCGTAGAGGAAAAGAACCTATATCTAGACGGCGATAAGGAAGCTGTTCAAACAGCTTGGGACAAGGTTCAGAATGCTATGGATGCAGTCGCAGAAAATGACAGTGCTGAATCTAGAAGAAGCCTTAAGAACGTATACGCAGACTATACGCAGATAGCAGGTACTGCTCAGGTGCTTGCTAAAGAGCACCGCAAGCAAGTAGCTGCTTTTAATGCAGACCCTACTAAGTTTGCCATAGGCGGTACGGACTTTTTTTATTGGGACCAAGACTTCAGAACAGAGAAGAGAGAGCTTAGTGATATGGTAGCCGCTTTAGAGAATCCAAACGTGCTACCCTCAGCAGCTGCCTACAAATTATTAAACCCTTACGATCAAGCTATAAGCCTGCAGAGAGAAACTGCAAATGTAATTAAGGCATTCTATGATGAAAAAGGCAATCTAGATGTAGACGGATTGAGAGAGCGTGCTACAGATATCGCCAATAAGAAACTTGCTGGTTCTCCAGAAGCCCTAGACCGTGCTGCAATATGGGGAGCGACAACAGCTAACAATCCCGAATCTGGTTTTGCGGGCGATGGCGATGGAAGAATTAACAGTTTGGAAGAGCTTGATCTGGTTAGAAACTCCGACAATAGGCAAGAGTATATCGACTTTTATGTAAACTCTATGGTAGATGATTACATCGATCTTCTGCCATCTAAGATAGATCGTCCAAAGCCTAAAGAGTCTAAGAAATTAAAGCAGCTTAGTCAAATACCAGAGGTAGTTTATCTTGACGACGCTGAGAAAAATTTAAGGGTTAATTTCTTGACGCTACCTGAGGATGTAAGTGGCGTTTCCCAAATAGGTATGGGCGCAGACGGCAACATATATGTAAATGTAGAGGAAGAGGTTGAGGTTATAGTAGAGGCGGAGCTTTGGGAAATTGAAGACACGGTAAAAAAAGAAAAGAAACAAATCTACAGAAAAGCAACACCTTCTGAAATAGGCAGGATTCAAAGCAAATATCAATACATCTACGACTTGAAACCCTTAAATCAAAAGCCCGAAGACGGCGGGGGCGAATTAGATTAATACTAAGGTATGGACGACGAATTAGTAAAACTTTATGACCTCCTTGTAAGGGAAGGTTACTATACTAAAACTCTAGAAGAGTTTAATCAAAAGTATAAAGATGACCCAGAATACAAAGAAAAGGTTTTTGATGTTGTTAGTAGAGACGGCTTCTATACTAAGAGTAAGGAAGAGTTCTTTGATCAGTACAAGCCTAAAAAAAACTTCTTTGATTCTATACTAGAGCAAAGCAGATCGCTTGCAGACGCATCAAAAAAAAAAGAAGACGCTATTCTTTCAGAATCTTCGGATGGCGATTCGACATATACAGAGCAAGTTGATGCAGGTCAGCCTGATTTCCTTGAGACAGATCCGTTTGAAGGAACCTTCTTGTCTCAAGAAAGAGATCCTATAAGCTTCCAAGAGAGAACAGCTAGTATTACAAAAGACATCATTCAGCAAAGTGAGGAATTCACAGTTCCTCAGATGAATTACAACTTCAATAAGTTCGGATTCACCTTTGAGGAAGCTGGCGCTGGTAACGCTATGAACGTTACCTCTTCTAATGGTCAAACCCTATCTGTTGATCTTGGATGGGAGGGTGATGAAGCTTCATTAGCTGAAGCTGAAAAGTTACAAGAATTCTTGAATATAAATAGAGTTCAAAGTCAAGGTTTGAACGACTACACATCTCAATTTTCTAAGCAAAAAGCTATTATTCGTAATGAGGAAGAGCTTAAGAAGGCAACGACGATATTCAACGATATAACCAAGCAGTATAAAGCAGATATAGATTCTTGGAGTACCCGTACTAAAGAGCTTAATGATGAATACAATGAGAAGTACATCGGGCTTACAGAAGAGCAAATAAATGCTGATGCAGATCTTAAAGCGGAATATGAAATATTCAAAGAGAAAGACATAGCGCTGCAGCAGGAATATGCGGATCTTGTAGAGAGAGAGCAATACTTTAAAGACCAAGGTAAGCGCCTAGATCGAATGGTGGGCAACTATGTTGAGATGCAATCTCTACAGGGTAACTGGGGTGGAGGTGTCTGGAACAGTGCACTATCTGGTATGGGTTCTATGGCTGCTGCTGAAGTGGGTATGATGACGGATTTTATAGTAGAATATTTCCCAACAGCAGCAATGGGAGCAGAGGGCTATACATCAAGCTTTATAAGAGCTGCAGAAACGTTAGGGTATGCATCTTACCTTCCCGAAGGTGCGGAGAATATGACCGTAGAAGAGCTTAGGAAGGCAATGGATATAAGTCCAGAGGAAATAGAACGTAATAAAAACTGGGCTAAGGAGATAGAGAAGAGAGACGAGAGAGAAGCTGAATATTGGCGTAATTATGAGGGCGATACAACCAATGCTATATACGTTGACTATACTGAGTTTGGACCACCAGCTGTTTTTCAGGATGAGATGGGTGTTAGAAGCGATCGACAGGGGGGTTGGGACAGCTTCCTTGGTATTCCCATTCCTACAGACAGACCGCCAAAAACCATTGGAGAGCTTATAGAGGATAAGGCTAAGGATGATGTTAAGAAGGGTACGAAATTTGGGGCGGGATACTTTAGAAACCCATATTCATTTATAGCTGCGAATACAGATCCGGAGATGGGTCTCGTAGACGCTACACGTGTAGGTGCTCGTGAGTTGTTTGGAGACAAAGAAACTACGGAGCAGTGGCGTGATATGCAGAAGGAAAGCTTCTGGGGCGGTGCTATTCTAGGTCTAGCTGAATCACTACCGGCTATGGTTGGTGGCAATTGGGCTCAGCGTACTGCAAATATGTATGCATTGACGACAGATCAGTTGAACCAAGAGATGGAAAGCAATCCAGAGTTTGACGACATATCTGAAAGCGAAAAGTACTTCATTACCGCACCTGTTGGTGTAGCTGTTGCAACTCTAGAAACTTTTGGTCTTAGAAACGTCGTAAGTCAAAAAGGCTTGTTAAACGGTGTGATAACGAGGGCTTTGGGCAGGTCTACAAAGTCAACATCAGCCAAGACTTTTTCTCAGTTTATCAAAGAGGATGTTGAGAGTATGATGGCTCGTGGTGTCCTTACTGTTACTGCGGGTGGTCTTGCAGAATTTGAAACAGGTGCAGCGCAACAAGCTGCTGAAATCACCATAAAAGAAATATACAATATCGCCAAGGATAAGGATATGTTCCAGACCCCTAATACTTGGATAGAATTTGCCGGTGAAGTTTTACAGGGCGGTGCTCAAGAAGCTGTAGGTGGTTTTGTATTAGCTACCCCCGGAGCTATAGTCAACGCAGTCAACAATAAAGAGACGAGCTTGATAGACGATGATTCGTTTAATATGCTCAAGGATATGTCTGGTGACGCTGAGTTCTCCGCTATGTATGGTTTTAACTTAAGACAAAAAGTCTCTGCTGGCGAGATGACGGAAGCTGAGGCTAAGCAAAAGTTTGATGAATTTAACAGAATAGTTGCTGTTACTGAACAGATCCCAACCGACTTAAATCTCGCAGATCAGAAGAAGGCTCTTGAGCTACTTGTTGAAAAGCAAACTCTTTACGAACAGATAAACGGCAGAGATAAAAGCCTTGTAAAAGACAAGACCGACAGAGTAAAAGAAATAGATACAGAGCTGGCTAGTATGTCTGAGCGCAAAAATGCTGCATATATGCGTGATGGTAGGTTCCTATCTAGGGATCAGTTCATAGAACAGCTAGAAGCAGCTACTCCTGAAGAGATGAAAGAAGGCTCTTGGCAAGCTACAAATGATTCAGAGGTAACAGATATATTAGCTAATAAGATTTCTGAAGTAGAGCAAGGAGCCGCTGTAGAAGAAGCTGCTGCGGAAGAAGCTGTCGCAGAGGAAACCGTAGCCGAAGAACCAATAGCTGTAGAACCTGCGGTTGAAGGGGAGGTAGAAGAAGAGGTTCCAGTTACAGCAGAAGAGTTTTTCAAAGAGGAGGCTCCAATAGCCGAAGCTCCTGTAGAGTTCTCACAGGAAGATCAAGCCGCTATATCAGATATCAATACAGAAATACGTGATTTGTCTAGACAGTTCGGTGTAGCCGAAAATGTCGAAGAAAAGCAAGAGGCTAGATCTAAACTTGTAGACGCTAGAAGCAGAAAGGCAGCAATCGAAAGTAAATACTTAGAAGATGTTAGTAAAGAAGAAGCGGGGGTACCAAGTACTCAGCAAGAAGGGCAAGCCGTTGTCGAAGGCGAACCTATCGAAGAAGCAGGCGTTGAAGAGGTTGCGGCAGATAGAGATGTTCAAGCAGCTGAAGAAGTAGCTCCAGTTGTAGCTGTAGCTCCTTTCTTCAATACTACTGTAGAAAGCGTAGAGGATGCATCCGCATTACGTGAAGATGAAAATTACACTCAATACAAGAATAACCTTTCAGAGGTAGGAAATCAACTAGGTATTGAGGTAGAGGTTCAGGAAAATATCGGCGGATATAAAAACGATGCTGGTGAGGAGATCATAGAGATTAGTAATCGTGTTGTACTACCGGGCGCTACACTGGCGCAGGCTGAAGAATATGCGTCTCTTGTAGCTGCATTAGCCCCTGAGACTCAGGAAAGTACTATCGCCGCACAGTATGTAGAAGATGGTAGCGACGTACAGAATGGAAACGAATACATCGTTAAAGTATCTAATACACAAGGCGCTCTAAATGCACTAAATGCTGCAGGGATTACAGACTTTTCAATCAATGAAAATACAGGTGAGGTAAGCTTCTTTGATATTTTTGATTTCTCAGATGCTGAATTACAAAATAAAATAGGTACGTTTGTACAGAGCTTAGAAGAAAATAATATAGATTATGAAGGACAAAAGTATCGACCAATCCAATCGAACTTTATCGACAAAGGAAAAAGGAAAGAGATTCTTGGAAGGGTTGCAAAAACAAGGACCGAGCTACGACAAGATGGGACAGAGCTTTATCGCTCGATCATCAAAGCGATAGAAAACGACGCTAGCTTCCAAGGCTTACAGCTGTCTGATTATACAGATACTGATTTAACACAGCTACGAGAGTTATCAAAAGAACCTTTAGCCAAACAACCTGCTAAACAACCTGCTAAAAAGCCTGCTAAAAAGCCTGTTAAAAAGCCTGTTAAAGAGCCTGTTAAAGAGCGAAGAAGATTCCCTGAAGAGGAAATGACCTACGCCACAGAAGAAGAGGCAATAGCAGCAGCGGACGCCCTTCAAGAAAGATTGTCTGTGGAGGATCCAAGCCTACTTGTATCCTCTATTGAAACGACTGGTAGAAGAGGTAAGAAGACATATACTGTTGGTGTGTCGGTTAATCTAGCTGCAGTGGAAGAAGCAGCTGTTGCTGAAGAGCCAGTGGTGACTGAAGCACCAAGCGCCGATAGACAACAGCTAGAGACTAGTTCTATAGATGCTGTCAACCTTAGCAATAAGGCGCCTAAGATGATTGAAAGCTTTAACAAAGTTATAAAGTCTATTGGCGGTAAGCCAGTATCTGTTTATGTAGTTGGCAATAGCGATATGCAGAAGCTAACTGGCTCTTCTTCGAGAGCGCAGTTTAGAACCCTTGATGATGGAAGCTCAGCGATAATTGTAAACGCAGACAAAGCCAGCATAGGTAGCCTGTCTCACGAGATGCTGCACTCTTATGTGAAAGCTCTTGGTCTAACTCCAAAACAGATTGTAAGATTCACTAATGAGATAAGATCACAGCTGAGCAAGGGTAACGCACAAGAGAGGAAGTTAGCTAAAGATCTTACAGAATTCCAAAAAGAATACTTAAGAAGAGAGGTCTACGGCAAGGGTCTAACCCTTGACGATGCAATCATTGCTGAGGAATTCTTAGCTGAGTTTGTTGCGAAGATTAAGGACGGCATCAAGGTAGAGAGTATGTCTCTGTCAACCATTGAGCGAATCAGAAAAGCTGTTGTTAGAATACTTAACGATATACTAGGACTCAAGATAGACGACACAGCTATTAAGTCTAAGGAGGAAGCGTTTGACTTTATCAATGGATTCTTAGATGCTTTAGAGGGTCGTGTTGAGCCTGTTAAGTCTCAACCCGCTAGTAAGGCTGCAAAAGTCAAGGGGCAGACTCGTGAGCAGATAGAAGCGATCAAGATAATTAGCGATGATACGCCTAAGCAAAAAGCAAAGAAAGATGCGGTTGCCGAAGTGTTAAACGGATTCGCTGAAGATAAGTTGGAACCAAACTCTTCTGAGGAAGATCTTATATCTAGATTCTTAAACAACATATTTGAAGAGTCTTTATACACTCTTAAAAAAGGACCAAGAGAATCTGGTATGACTTGGTATATAGAGGATATTACTGAGTTTGAAAACAAGATGACTGTATTGCTTCCTGAACTTGCTGATCCAAATCAGATGAAGTTGTTCAAGCAGGTGCTTGCGATCACTTCTTCAGGCACAAATCCTAATCAAAACTTACAGACAGCATACACTTTATGGGTACGCTCTAACGGCGAAGCTGTAAACTTCGCCAAGAACTGGGGACAAGATAAAATATCTTTTATCACCAAGAAGGGCGTTGCTATAGGTACCGGTGTTATTATACGAGAGACCAAGACTAAATACGTCGTGCAAAAGGTAGATGCCTTGGGCAACCCAGAAGTATTTAAAAATGGTACTCCAAAGTTATTTGAAGCCAAGAAGTCAAATCTTAAAGAAGGATACCCAAAGCCTGCCGGGTTCACAGCTAGGGGGAACATCGTGGCACAACAGCTGACAAAGATTGAAAAGGTATACAAATCTGTAGGAAAAGACATCAATAAGCTTATTGAGTTCTTTGAGAAACCTCAGCCAGTATCTGAATTAAGAAAGTATAATAAGGGAGTGCCAGACGCTGACGGCAATGTAAGAAAGGTAGCTGTTGGTAAACGTAATGGCGCATTTATTTTTGGTGAAAAGATCGGTGCCTTCTATCAAAATATGATCGGTATTGGAGATACTATCACTATGGATCTTTGGTGGAGCCGTACTTGGAACAGATATATGGGTACAATGCTATCTACTGTAGACGGTAAGCAAGTAATCCAAGAAACTCCGAGAACAGACAGAGAGCGTGACGTTATGCGTAAAGCTGTAACGCTAGCTGCTAAAAAATTAAATCTAGATGTTAGTGAATTACAAGCTGTTATTTGGTATTTTGAGCAAGAGTTATGGACCAAGGCTGGAAACGTCTCTCCAAGCTTTAGTTATGTAACAGCTGTAGAAGCACTAAACAGTAAAATAAAAACAGATGAACAAACGCAAAAAAGATTTTCAGAAGCTGGAGCAGATCTCACAGCGGCTGAAAAAAGAAGGCAAGATGCCATCGTTAGAGCAGACAATATTATTGCTCAGGGAGGTATCCAAGGAGCTGTAAAAGAACAGATAGACTGGGAATCTAGCAAGTTTGGCAAAGGTCAAGTGAACCCAGCCATTGTAAACAGATCTACACCTGTACAGGAAGCGGCATTAGACCTGCTCCAAGGCAAGATAAGTAATGCTGAATATCAAGAGACAGTACGTATCACACAGCCTGTAGAGCCAATTACACGGTTCTTCTTGCCTGCCTCAACTAAGGATATGAGAGAGGCGCTGGATAGCAATAAGGGCAAGATCCTAAATACAGCTATAAAAGACGGCAAGGAAGTAGGTCTACGTCTAGATATCCCAGCATACAAGAACAGAAACATCTGGGTTGTATCTGTCCACGACAGTGGTAAGGCGGGTAAGTCTATTAGCTACGGCTCTGTAGCTTGGGCTACCGATGTGCAATTTGGCAGCAACCCTAAAGTGGCTGCCTTCATTGCAGCTGGTAAAAACATAGATACAGGCAAGAAGCAAGACAAGACGACCATTGCTCGTATGCACGGGAAGTGGAAGAACTTTGACGGCAAGACCAAAGAAGAGCGTGATGCTTCAGCTGTTAAAAAGGTAGAAGAGATTGTAGCTATAGAAAGCAGCTACCCCGGTGCAGCTCGTAAGGGATCACCTTGGAGACAGATTGGTATGAACCCATTCCGTCACAGCTACTTCTATGATAGACGTACAGGAAAGCCAGTAGTGGCTGCATCTGAGGTAGTTCAAATTGGAGGTTTAGTATATGCTAAAGATGTAGTGTATGCAGACAAGAACGATCCTGTATTCGAGGTACAGGGATACAAAGATTCTAAAGGAGAAACTGTAAGATTCCAAATTGAAGATCAGGTAAACCAAGAAAAAAATAGTGAAGAAACATACTCTGCTATTGAAGATAACAAAGAGGGTGTGCTTAAGTCTCAGATAGACAATAAGGTGGATCAAGATGTTGCTGCATCGGATACTTGGAAGTCAAGAAAAAGAAATGTTTTTGAGCGCTTTGTAGATCTTACTAGACGTAAAATACAAGATAGCTACAGAGACATCATTGTCATCCAAGAAGATATTGAGTACGCTACAGGTAAGCCTGTTGGTCTAGACCAAGACTTCCGTAATGCGGAGGTGTTGATGCACGGTGCGGCTAAGAGCGAGCTAGACAAAACAGAAAACAGAATAAAAGATATTGCTGGCAAGATCAAGAAGTCTGGTCTGTCAGTGGATGAGGTTAACGATTTGCTGTATGCTATGCACGCTCAGGAGCGTAACAGATATCTTCGTACCATCTCTACAGATATAGGCAAGAGCCTATCTGAAATGAGAAAGAAAAGCGGTATGACTCCAACAGAGGTATCTGAGTTACTAGGTATCTCTAAAGAACAATACCTAGAGGTAGAAGCCAACAAGAGAGATCTTAAGTCATCTGACTTGACCGACCTTTTATTGATCTATGGTTCAACTCCTTACAGATTCTTCTATGACAATGCGTTAGTGAAGGATGGTTCTGGTATGACTGATGTAGAAGCTAGAAAGATATTAGCTAAGTATGATCTCAATCTAACATCTCCAGATGTGTCTCAGCTGTCTCCGAAGATTCGTCCAGCAGTAACAGCTATCAGAGAATTGATAGCGGATACTAGAAACAGATTGGTTGAATCTGGGCTAGAATCTCAGGGTACTATAGATGCGTTTAACGCTACATATAAAAACTACGTACCGCTTAGAGGTTTCGCAGACGAGCAGTTCGGCTCAGAGATTATTGAGGGCGGGGGCAAACTAGAGGTACGTGCCAAAGAAAGAAGAGCTAAGGGTCGTAAAAGAAAAGCAGACTCTCCTTTGACTCAGGCTATCATATCTAACACCACTACAATTATTAGAGGCGCTAAGAACGACGTTATGCGTAAGTTCTATGAACTAGCCAAGAACAACCCAAACAAAGATATTTACGAAGTTGTAGATCCAGAAAAGTCGAAAGACTATAAGTCTTCATTGCGTGATGGCAAGGTGATAGCAGTTGCTAAATCTATTTCTGATTACCTTGTTGACGATAAGATGGTATCTGTTCGTATTGATGGTGATTACAAGTTTATTAGATTTAAGGATGTCCAGCTAGCCGATGCCCTTAGAGGTGCTAATGTTACTAAGGCTCAGTGGCTTACTAAATATATAGGTGCGTTTAACAGATTTCAAAGCGCTTTGATTACCACATACGATCCCGGTTTCGTATTCCGTAACTTCACTAGAGATATTCAAACAGCTGTGCTGAACTTGTATGCTGAACAGGATCTAAACGATGGATTGATAAAAGATAAGGACATTGTAGGCAAGACAATTAAAGATGTGTACCCTGCGCTTCAAACTATATTCGCTATTGAGGGTGGATGGACTGGCAAGAAGGAAGCGTCCAGAAACAAGGATATGGATCAGTACTACAAGGAATTCTTGGAGGACGGTGCTAAGACTGAATGGTTCTATAGCAAACCTGCAGACCAAATAAACAAGGACATCGAGAAATTGATAAGAGGTAAAGGAGATGGCGCAAGGAAAGCTGCAGCCAGCCTAGTCGAACGTTTAAACTCCTCTGTGGAGAACGCAGTTCGTTTATCAGCGTATGTCAATGCTCGGAAGGCTGGCACCCCTAGAGCCAAAGCCGCCGAGCTTGCAAAGAACTTGACAGTTAACTTTAACAAGAGCGGGGAATGGGGACAGATAGGTAACAGCTTATATCTATTCTTCAATGCCTCTGTTCAGGGTAGCTCTAGATTGTTGCGTACCTTAAAGCCAGCATACAAAATAGATGGCGAAGGCAATAGAAAGTACCACCTCACAAGAGCACAGAAGATGGTTGCGGGATTGTACATTATGGGTAATGTTCTATCGCTATTTAATGGATGGATGAGCGATGATGATGAAGATGGAGAATCTTTCTACTCTAAGATACCTGATTTCGAAAAAGAAAGAAACATAATCATTATGAAGCCTAATGGCAGGGACTACTGGAAGATACCTTTACCGTATGGAGCTAATACATTCTATGTAGCAGGTTCTTATACGGCTGAAGCCTTAATGGGTACCAAGACTCCGGGAGAAGTAGCATCAGCAATAGTTCAG
>Ga0222718_10004150_pt1 | contig 12158 bp, 11 predicted proteins | sample C33_27DmetaG_FD_165045 | JGI IMG/M metagenome (GOLD analysis project Ga0222718, IMG submission 165045) | Estuarine water microbial communities from San Francisco Bay, California, United States - C33_27D | ecosystem: Environmental > Aquatic > Marine > Unclassified | place: USA: California... | reverse complement strand
TGTATCAATTACACCAGTTGTTGAACTTGGTGCGTATGTAACACTGTGTGTTGTTGTGCCATCAGATATTGATAGATTATCAATTTCATACTGTACTGGACTTCCTGAATTACCATTGTTAGTTCTACCTGTTTGGAAGTATTGTAATCCATCAACTGTTCCACTGATAGTTGCAGTAATTGTTGAACCGACTTGTGAACTTCTTGTAGAATCAGAATATATTTTTAGACTTTGATTTGAACCATCACGAGTATATGTTGCATAGTATTGATTACCAGCAGATAGTGAAACACTTCCAGATTGTGAAGTATTTTCAGAACCATTATCAGAACTTCTCAGATAAATATTCCAAGAACCCATATCAATATTAGCATAAACACCATCACCTGTTCTTGGTAAACCTGTACTATCAGTAAATGCAAACATAGCCCAATATGGTGCAGTTGGTGCTGAAACAGCTTTGAAATCAAAATGTGTTACAAACGTGTCAGATAATACACCAACATCTTTAATCATTCTGTGGTCAGAACCAGCGTTAAAGTCAGCAACTAACTTACCACCTGTGATTTCAATATCAGTTCCTACTTGAGTCCAAAGACTAGAATCATTCATTTCATCAATGTTTGTTACTGCTGTTAAAATTGAAATATTGTTAGTTGATTTATCTGAAAGTGTTGTTGTTGTTACACTTGTATCAATGGCAACTGCACCGTTGTTAGTTCCGTCATTGTTGTTTGATGTAACATCAGATACGGTACTTGATGTTACAGTTTCCATGTCATAATATGCTACAAGTCCACTTGATATTGTACTTGGGGAATCGCCAGCATAAAGTGAAGCGATTTCTGAGGTACTAAGATTCCTATCCCAAATTGCTATATCATCTACTGAACCGTCAAACCAACTGTTAGTTCCACCGATTGTAGGGTGGAAGTCATTATTCACTGGCATAGCTCCACCTGTTCCAAGACTTACACCGTCAAGGAAAATTTCGTGAGGTGTGTTTACATTCCAAACAACGTGATGAAATTCCCCATCAGCAGGGATATGTGTATTTGTGTTAAAATCAGTACCACCACTTAGACTGTTACCAACTCTTAATCCACTTGAACCGTCAGATAGATAAATTCCGTTTGATACTGCATTGTCAATTAATATTCTATCCAAAATCACACCACTGTCAAGTTTTATCCATGCAGAAGCCGAGAAAACATTTCCAGTTGCCAAAGATGGAAGTTGAACATAATCATCAATTCCATCAAATTCTAAGGACTGGTCAGTAGTTGTTGTACTTTCAAATCCATGTGTCAGGAACTCGTTATTTGTAAAGTCAATACCAGCACTGTTTGCAGAATTGTCAGGCAATTCAGAATAAGAATATTGGTTATCGGTTCTGAAAACTTTGTAGCCTGTGATTGGTGTGTTGCCTGTATCAGTTGGTGCTGTCCAGTCAAGTTCTACTGGCACACCAGTTACAGTTGTTAAGCCAGTTGGTGCTTGTGGTATTGTTGGAACTTCCCAGTTTAATGAAAGTGTAGGGTAAGCAGATTGAAAGTTAGTTAATGTTGAAACAGTACCACCAGTTGCAGTAATGGAATTATCATCAACATATCTTACAACAACAATTCCATGTCCACCACCCAGTCCAGAACAAATCCAAGATCCGCCACCGCCACCGCCAGTGTTAACAATACCACCAGTTACAGGATAACTGTAAGTTGGTGTAGATACAGTAGGGCATTGGTTACCACCACCAATTCCACCATTACCATTACCACCAAGTGATTTATGATAAAATTTACCAGCACCGCCACCGTCACCATACGATACAGCAGTTCCAGTTATATCAGAATAAATACCAAAACCACCTTGACCAGCAGTAATTTCGCTACCGTCACCATTAGCACCACCGCCACCATAAAGACTATACTGTCCACCGTCAAAACCACCTGATGAACCACCACCATTAATTCCTTGTCGCCCTTGATTGCCATCAGCTAAACCACCAGTACCATCACCGTTACTACCAGCAACTTGAATTTGTGAACTACTGCCTACATATCCCCCATTTCCACCACCACCAGCAGTCATTCCATTGAATGAAGAATCGCCACCAGTAGTCCAAGTGCTAGGATAACTTTGTCCGCCAGCGTGTCCAGCACCAACGGTTACAGGATAACTTCCAGTAGTTACAGTAGATGATGATTGCAGTACACCACCACCGCCACCGCCTGAACCTGAACCAGCACCACCGCCACCAACAATTAGTGATGATACTGTACCACCACCAGCAGTTACGGTAAATGTGCTAGAACCATGTGAAGTGAATTTATGTACTTTGTAACTTTCAGAAATAGTAGGTGTTGACCAAGTGCTACCCAAGTTAGTAATAACATCACTAATTTGCGATGTTGTCAATGTGCCACCCTCTAAAGTACCACCAGTTATACCGTTGTCAACTGAGTTTAAACTTGATAAATCAAAATCCCAATTACCACCATTTACAGAACCAGTTGAAGTAAATGTTGGGTCAATTTCCAGATAACCTACAAAGTTTCCATTACTGAAATCCATATTTACTTTGTAATCACCGTCAAAGATTATGTTGATGTTTGATAACGAATCAATACCAGTATCAAAATCATAATTTATACTATCAGTAATGGCTAGAATTTCTGCTTGATTATCTACAATGAATTGCCTGTCAAAACTTTGTCCGTTTAATTCTGCTATGTTAATTGTTTGGTCGCCTATGGTTATACTTTCACCAGTATGAATCGTTTGTGAAATTCCTAATTCTTCTAAACCGTCATGCCAAACTTTGAAAGTTTCTTTGAATCCATAAATAATATCTAGTCTAATCTCTTGTGAAAATTTACTTTTTTCAATTCCAGTAATAGTAATTGTTTCACCATTATAATATCCGATATTAGTTCCGTTAGATGATTGAACTAAATCAAAGTTTGCGTTAGTTGCATTGACGTAAAAGTTTTCAGTAGTTCCAGTGTATGGAATAAAAACATCTTCAGTAATATCCTCAGTAATTACTTTGGTACTTGTAAGGTACACACCATCTTCATATCTGTCAACTGTGACAGTACAGGCTTCATTATTAACTGGTAAGTTTTGCCATTGATCATTGTTAAGATAAGTTGCAACTGCTGAAACACTTGGTATAACTTGTTCACCGTCAAAACCATTTCCGTAAATTGAATATGAACATGAATTTTTATCAAAGACAAAAGAGCCAACTGCATTTGTATTGAATATAACTTTGTCAGCAGAATTTGTCAGTGCATAGTTTTGCCACCCACCGTCCATAATTCTTTCAGGGTGTGAAGTCCATATTGCTTCACCAATAAAGAAGTTTTCAACGAGGTCATAGTTCTGACCTTTGGTTTCTACAATCTCACCAAAAGCAAGTGGTACTGAAAGAACTAAAGTTAATGCAGAAATAATTGCGATCTCAGTACGCATGATTAATCACGACCTCTAGCACTTGCTACCATTAATACTTTGATAACTAGAATGAATATACCGATAGTTGGAATTAATGGAACCAAATACTGTGTTGTTTCTTTAGTATTGTTATACACGTTAATCCATTCCTGTGTCATATTACCATCATTCATATTGGTTTCAACCACAGAATAGACAGCACCTAAAATCATTGGTGCTATTGTGAACATGATACCGTAAGAAATGATAAAGAGTATAACCGAAAATCCTAGAAAAATTAGACTACTCATTTGATATAACCATGCGGTCAGTAGTAAATAAGGTTTTAAAAAAAGAAAAAGAGTATAAGTTTTTTACACTTATAACATCTTGACTACTGTCAAAATTACAACAGCTGCAATTACGATAAGGACAATTATCAATAATGCGTATGCGTTTTGTGTTTGGCTGTTATTAGCTTCACACTGTCCAGCCCAACCAGTTTGGGTTGTTGCTGTACTGTCGTAATCTGATAGGTTTGTACAATCTTGGACTGAGTTACCTAATATTTGTGTACCGATTCCTAAGAGGATTGCGATACCAATGAAGGCTCCTACAAGTGCCATAATGTTGTTCTCTACCATTATGAAATTTTTCCGAAAGTTATACTATATAACTATGGTGTAAACGGTTAGGCATAAATCAGTTTCTTGTACGCCAAACAACCATCTTCACTAACAGTCCAGCGAAGGCTATTGCTACCAATGTTAATGCATAAGTCAAGAATGTTTCTGGGAAGAAAGTATAACTTATTGGAATGAATAACAGTCCAACGAGAATTGGGTATAACACGTTGTGATATTTTATGTAAGCCATAATGATAAAGATCGTGACTATAATCATAGAGAAATAACCACCAGTAATATATTCAAATGGCATTAATGCAAAGTCCAAATAATCTTCATCAGCACCACAGTTAGACCACATGGAAGCACCAGCCGTCATATTAAGAAAACATGGCTGGGTGCTTGCGTCACCAGTAATAGTTACGGTGTTTTGTGCATAGGCTTCATTAGCACCAAAAGATACTGCCAATACTGCTAATATTATATACCAATACACAATTCATACACATCGGTTCTAGTATTAAGGTTGTTCGATTAGTACTGGTTCAATCTCTAATACAGTTGGGGGTTCTTCTTCAACAACTTCTTCAGGCTGAACTGGTACTTCAGGCTCTTCGATTACTGGTGGCTCTGCACTAGGCATTATAATGACTGGGTTTTCAGCCCTGTGTTCGTCAACTATATTTTGTGCCACTGAGGATAACTTATCATAATCAACCTCACCTGAATCAACTGCTATTCTTAGCGACTCAGCGTCAGGGTATTTGTTCATAATCATAGTGTCATCTAGTTGACCCATTGTTGGCATGGACATACCCATCATAGAGTCAAGGTGTCCACCGTCATAGACAACAAATCCTATTGCACCGACCATACCGATAGCACAGAAAATAGCCACGAATTTAATCCATGCTTGTTTGGAAGCAATAGGTGTGTTGGTTACTTTCTTGTGTTCCATATCGGTTCTTTGATATGAAGCCACAACTGTACCCATGAACTTTGGGTCTGTTGCGATTAAATCTTCTTGGATAAACTCTGATACTTTCTTTAATGGTGTGACAATTTCTTTAACATCTAAATGGTCTAAGTAGTTAATCATGTTAACTGCGTCACGAGAATATTTTTCATTTAATTCGTTTCTTGCTTCGGTTTTTTCGTACCCACTAATCCTATCTATGAGCTCTGATAGTTTGTGTGATACGAAATTACCTCTTTCTTTAGAACCTAATATCTTAAAAATATTAGCCAACATTCCATCTACCTTTGGTAGTTTGTTCAATTCTAATATGATTTCTAGTTCTTTTGATTCAGAACTTAAAGGCAAATGATGAGTTATATCATACTGTAATATTCTGAAAGTCTTAACCATTGATTCTCTATACTGTAAAATTCTTCTACCGTCAATCTTGAAAGCGTAAACATCGCCATCAATATCTGTGATAAAATAATCACCGATGGTATGTTTGATTGGCACAAAATGGACTCTGTGTGAAGAGTCAGAAATAATTGCAGTTATCCATTTAGAGGATAGTAAATCTCTACCATGTAAAACGCCCATCTTGTTAACAATCGTATAGTTATCTATTTAATATTATCGCCCCGCTGACGAGGACATGGCAACGGGGCGAAGAAGTGAGGGCGACACTTCCAATGTTAGTTATATCAATGACTTTTTATTCTTTTTTAACTGCGACCTAAATGCTGAAAAACTTCCAGTGGCACCCATCTCTTTATACTTTTTAGAGATCTCTTTGTCTATCTCTCTGTACTTTTTCTGATACTTTCTTCTCTGGGCTTTAGTTCGTACCACGAAATATAACCTAACCATTATACTTTTAAGGTTATAGTAAACAGGTTATACAGGGCTATGATACCACAAAGTGAACCTGAACATAAGGACTTAGTTGATGTTTTAGTACAGTCAGTTCAACGCATAGAGCAAGTTCCACAAGAAGATGGTACCTTTGAAAAATCTTTAGTTATTGATCCAAAGTCATTATACTACAAGACGTTAATCGTAGCCTCACCAAACCTCGCAAGATTTGTTTTAGAGTTGGAGAACTTTCAGAATCTTTCACAACAGTGTTTCAACTTTATGTCAGCTAAGAAAGCATTGGCATTATCAAATCAGATTAAAGATTTAGTAATTGCATATCAGTATTCTATTGATTCTAAATCATCAGAAAGTATTAGGGAAAACGGTTCTGCACAAAGTACCTTGATAGACAAGATTGCTAGAAACAAGATTGAAAGAAGTTATCAAGTTAAAGGCGAGAAAAGACGTTCATTCCTTGACGCTATGATGGGCAAGGATAAAGATGAAGATATGGATAATGATTAGTAGTGAAACATCTTAAAGAAACGGGTATGACTTACCCTCAGCATTTTAAACGAGCTATGAGTATGAGTCTAGCACTGTTTGTTCATGCATTTTATCCTAATGCATTTCCTACTTATGCTTCAGACAAGATGAATGAACGATAACTTGTTTCTGTGTAGGCTTTAACGGCTTTCCACAACATGGACAGTATGAATGAAATGTAATTGAATTTGGTTTAGTAAACTTCATCTAAAATACCCTGCTTCTTTAATGTCAACATGAACATATCTAATAAGTGTTCAGGAACTCGTTCTTGTACTTCGGTGAATGTTCCAAGTTCATTATTCTTAACTTCTCTGATAAAACCTTCCAGTTCACTGTGACAGTCCATGCACATGATTCTAAGATTGTTAGGATTTGATTCAACTTCATTACAGAGTGTGGCATAGTATTGTATTCTACCAGTAGTATTGTTTGCGAAGGAAGTGTACTTTACTGAATCTCTAGTATAACTTAGATGATGTATAACCAGTCTTGAGGTTTCATCTTCTGTACAACAAGAACATTTTATGTTATGGAAATGATCGAACACATACTGCTTAACCCTTACCAATGTTCTATCCATCAACTTCACCTCGATGTACTACTGTGATATGTTCAGTTACAGTTTCGGCATGAGGGCTACTAAACCCACACCTGACACATTTGTATAAACTCAATCCCAGTCCTTCTCTAAATGTCGTCTTAGATCTTCAAAGGTGTACTTGCGGTTATCAGACTTTCGCACCCATTTCTTGCGGAAATACCTTCTATGGAAACATGATTGGCAAACCTTTGTACCCTTATCGTACACTAGATATGGAACAGTTTCAAGACAGTCATAGCATATTTTGTTATACATTACCAGTAATTCACCGTTCCTTTATCTTCTTTTATGAGGGTTAAAAAATGTGGCTGTGTGGCTGACCATTTGTTATTAACAAATCTCAGTCGCCCCCTTATCCATTTAATCTCAACACCGTCATGGTTATACACCAAGTCATGGAACCATGCTTGGTCAGTTTTAGATGGCAGTAACATTACAGTTCTGTTACCATAACTTGCTTCTTCCAAAGCCTTTGCTACAAACTCTTTCAACAAACTGTAAGGTGGGTTAACGAAGTTAATATCCTTCCATGAAATAACTAATCCATCAGTTCCATTAACTGGACAGGGATCAAACATCATAGAACGTTCAATGCCCCATGTTTCCTTTATCATTTCATAAACTCTGTCAGGTGTTATATGAGTGTCTGACTTTGCTGGTGGCATATAACTCATATCGAATATGCCTTGTCCCACCGCTTATCTTTCGCAGTCTTACTTCTATAATGAGGATTCTTTCTAGTTGTCATATTACATTCCTCACATTGTTGATTATCTTTAGATTGCCACAAATCGCATGGTGCACAGTAGGTATGCGTTTCGTATGAAATATAACCGCCCCCTTTAACTCTCATCATTCAAGCCCTCTGTATCGTCTGATACTATTGGTGTTTTTGAAGCAATTTCTAACACATCATCTAATTTCTTATGTAAGTTCCTTCTTCTTACAACAAGTCCATAATGCCCTGCTATCTGTTCTAATGTTATAACCTTCTGTGATCTTGCTCTCTCAAGTGCTTTTATGGCATGGGCTACTGATCTACCCCACACTAATTTACCTTCAATATACATAGCCAGTCTTACAGCCGTCATAAATGTACCTTTACCATGTGCTTTTTCAGCACCATTACAAAAGTCCTCAATAGATATTTCAGGCTGTTGATTTTCACCGCCTGTTGCCACAGAGCATTTTGAACAAACTTTGTCTTGCCATTGTCTAGTAGGTGCTATGATTTGTCTAAGTGAATTTTCATTCCAGAATAACACAGGAATGAATGGGTTACGATAATCATATTTGAACATCGGTTTATCTTTTGCTAGTTTAGTAAACCAAGCCTTTTGAGTTACGGCATTATGTCTTTGTTGTTTGAATGTTTTAATTTTATGACTATACTTTGAACCAAACATCTTTTCCATGTTTTCATTCTCTGAGGAATCCACAGTTGTGATGTACTTGAAATCTGCTGATCTAAGATACTTGTCTAAACCCATAGTATAGTGATAGTTCATCATAACAATGATCTTAACGTCACGACCACCATCTAAGTGACGAATGGTGGTAATCGCTGATTTAACCATCTCAATCTGTTTCTTGTTTGCTGAAGAGCCTAAGAAAGAAACATCGTCAAATATCAGAATATAGTTAACTGCTTCTAGTCTTTCCATTGTTTCACCAAAGTTTAACAGGTCATCTTTGTACAGTATTTTGATACTGTATGGTATGTCAGCGTGTTTGTGTATGGCATGGGCTATTGACTGGGATAACGTGGATTTACCACTGTGCATTGACCCAATGAGTCCTATTCTACATACATCGATTTCTGCTGAGAAATTGATTATTTCTCGTATAGTTGCAAGAAAAGATTGAGATCTGATATATGGTACACCTTTCCACTTTGCTGTGACTGGTGCTGAATTTACCTTAGAGCCAACGTTAACTTTCTTAACAGTAGTTTCTATAACCATTATTCAGCACCGTCCTTGTTATCAAGAGAAAAGTCGAGTTGATTTGAAATATCATCGTTATCCCCTCTCTTCCAGTTATCATCTCTGAATTTACCCATCTTGTATTCTAATTCACCAAGTGTTAACCAGCCCCATCTTTCAATCTCTATGTTAAATTTCATACGATCCATGAGTCCGTTAGTCCTTGTTGGTGGTTCAGGTACAACACCCAAAAAAGTAGGATTTTGTAACACAGTTTTAGAAACACGAGTAGTATCTAATTGATTCAATTTATGACATTTTATACAATCCCATACTTTATTAGCATTATGTCCATGCAGTAGTAATTGCATGGCATTGGGCATTAATTCAAAAATTCTGATATATTCTTTCTCTATGTCTTTTTCACAGTGGTTACAATGATATGTTATCTCAGCCTTTGCTTGTTGGTTATAGTCAACTGAGGATATTATCACTTGGTATTCAGGTGGCAACAGCCCATTAATTGCTGTTAAACAGCCGTGCATAATACCCCAATGTTTCTGCTTTAAAGCCATAATGGCTTCAGTACGGTATTTAATATACGCTGTATTAATATCTGGAAGTCGTGCTTGTGGCATGGTATAACCCTATAATTGTACAAATATCGTATCTTATAAGATTTTGTACAAAAAAGTCGGTCGCAAGTATATAACCGAGTAAAAAATTTTGAGAATTTTTGTCATTCTCAGATCTGAGAATGAGTATTTAAAGGGCTAGGCACAAAACGCCAAAAAAACGATATTCGGCACGATTTTACGCACGAAATTTTCAGACACTAGCAAAATCTGTTAAAGTCGTAAATTCGTGACTAAGTTTTGATAGCGTACCGTAATTTACACCAGTGTTTCACTTAGGCACGAAATGGCGGAAATCAGATCAATTTGGTTGACTTTGAAAAATTCGCGTTTTTGTCTGATTTGTGACAAAGTTAGCTTAATGCAACTTTGTTAGCTTCATGCAAAAAAGTTAGCTTAATGCAACTTTCTTAACACTAGAATTAATTTATGGCACTAGACAAAGTATAACTTAACACTAGAATTAATTTTTGGCACTAGACAAAGTATAACTTAACACTAGAATTAATTTTTGGCACTAGACAAAGTATAACTTAACACTAGAATTAATTTATGGCACTAGACAAAGTATAACCGTTAACCATGATAAATTGAGAGGTTAACCGTTAACCATGAAAAATTGAGGGGTTAACCGTTAACCATAAAGAAAATCATGGTTAACGATCTCAAATTCTGTAATTACCCAAAAAGTGGTAATTACTAGTATAGTGGTACTAAGGGGGTTTAGGTATAATTGGCACATATCAAGTAGGGATTTTAAATTAATTGAATTTTGGGACGTACGCATTTTTTTCATTTAAAGAAATCGTGCCTATTTTTCTCTTTTCGATGTTATGCCTATAAGGTCGAATAGTCCATAAGAAAAACTACTCAAAAAATCAAACTTGTTTTCATTCTATAGAATGAGAATAGGTGATTTTACCTTAGTAATACAGTGAATAACCATACCTTTTTGATTCTTATTCTATAGAATGAGAATAAGAAAAAATAATTTTTAAAAAATCACTAAGTCCACATATAGGGAAAAATGGGTTAACTATTGTTAACTAAACAGTGAACGAATATAACCCGAATATAGCCCAAAAAGTACGGTACATTACAAATTTTTTAGAGACTATTTATACCCTGCTTTATATACTCACGCCTAGCAACTAAAAAAACGTCCAAAAAAATCACGAATTTTAAACATTAGGCACGAAAATATACCTTCACATATTAATATAACATCGTATGGAAAGTTATCAGTAACCACGAGGGCGTGAAGCGCGCCTTATGACTGCGCGGAAGCACCGCCACGCGCGCGGAAATGACCACGTGCGAACCATTTCACTAACTTTTGCCCTTTACGGGGCTTAACGCGGAAGGTTGCAAACACGCGAGAAATTCAGTTTAAGTTTTTCTCGCGGGGGCTGTTATGAAAGCAGTGTCCTTTATGCTAGTGAAAAAAATGCGAGACTTTGAGAAATTTATCTTTGAATCAACTCAACTTTTGTCCTTTCCAATTTTGAGGAATTTAACGGGACTTAACTTATTCGACACTGATTATTGAATAAACATGGACTTAGATCGAAATGGGAATAACTTCTAAAATACAATTTTTAAAATAACGTTCTTTGTAATTTGGTATAACCTAACACATCATCGAGCCACTGTTAAAAAATTGTAAACTTCAAAAACTTCTAAAAAATTATTTTTTGTCTATGATTCAAAACACAATTTTTGAATCTGTTATTGCAAGAAGTGAATCCAAAGTTTTAACTTTAGATCCAATTTTCAAAATCTTCTTTAAATCACAATAACAGAAAAAAACATACTGATGAGCTAGTGAAATTCTAGCGAAACAAAAAAATCATTTTTTCTTTTTGTCTATGGTAAAATCATGTGTAGGTTATCCCACAGTAACCGATTTGCGAAATATGCACAAAAACCATGCTAGACTTATGCCATAATGAAGATAAAGCATAACATTCGAGTTTTTGAGACAATCAGCTCGAGTCATTGAAGCATACTTCAAAACAGCATTTGAAACCAAAAAAAATTGAATCCTTTCTTAAGGAAAAACAAAAAACAAATTTTAAAAATCAAGATATAGAAAAATCGAAAATTGTTCTAAGTGAGATTTTTAGAATTACAACTTGAAAAAAAATTCAGTCGAATTAAGTTGAGTTAATTCTCACTTAACGGCTAATGAATAAACAAAATCTAGTTGAGTGTTTTGTATCTGGAATAAGTGCAAAATACAGCAATTACGAAACCGATGGAAATTTTTTAAAACTTCATGGTTCAATAATTGCAAAAAAAGAAAACGGTAAAATCTCAATATCCCTTTGTGGATACAACACGCATACAACAAAAACGACTTTGAGATTGATTAATGGCTGTAATATCGTACAAAAAAAAGGTCAGTTATATCTCAATGGAAAACCGATTAATTCAAAGGACTGGTACGAATTATGAGTAAATCAGATCTTTTTAAGAAATACTGTAAAAAAGAAAAAATCCCTTTTACAAAAAAACAGCTTCAATCAGTAAGATCAACATTAAAAATTCCAGTGGCTTACCCCATTG
>Ga0222718_10004149_pt1 | contig 12158 bp, 19 predicted proteins | sample C33_27DmetaG_FD_165045 | JGI IMG/M metagenome (GOLD analysis project Ga0222718, IMG submission 165045) | Estuarine water microbial communities from San Francisco Bay, California, United States - C33_27D | ecosystem: Environmental > Aquatic > Marine > Unclassified | place: USA: California... | reverse complement strand
GACGAGACGATTGATGTATATTTCAAGGGAACATTCTACAATCCCAATCAGGTCGAGTATCCATTCACATACAAGGCAATGTATTTCTGGAATCACGCACAGGCAGAAATGGACACGGAAGAAGAAGATTTCAACTATCCCAAGGGTGTCCCGGAAGAGGTCATAGAGCAATTCATAGAGATTATGCACGAAAAGGCACGGTGGGGAGTTTAAACAAAAGACAAGTTACCAAATTAGGATGAAGACCGAGTTCTTGGATGAATGTCTGGAACTCTCTTCGTTATCCAATATGATGCACAAACATGGTGCGGTGGTCGTATTGAATGGCGAAATAGTTGGAAGGGGGTATAACTATTGGGAGAAGTTTCACAATACCATAAGTGTTCACTCGGAGGCAGCAGCGATCATGGATGCTCGAAAGCGCATCACCCGAAAGGACTTCAAAAAGGCATGGATGCTTGTGGTTAGGGCAAATAGGAACGGTGATCTGAGATTGTCCAAGCCTTGTCAAAAGTGTAGGAAAATCTGTGAGGAGTATAAATTAAGCAGAATATTATACTCTACATAAGTAGTAAGTAACATGAACACCTTGTTCAATGTATGGGTGATTCCTGTGAAGCACAAAATTATTTCAAAAAAACTAAATATAATTAATCCTCCTTATATTCCTATTGCCACTAACGTGGAAGAAAAGTTGCTTCCCAGATACCGCGACATGTTTGATGCACAGACCATGATAACCGACATAGGACCTTCCGTCAAATTCATGCTTACCCAAGATGGTGAACGCAGACTCGCCAGGGACTGCAGGGTTTTTGGCGATATGGATGGATCGTTGGTCTTGCATGAAGTTCAACAGGAGATTGACATGGAAGATTTTTTGATGATGTTTCCAGAGACTGCCAAGATGTCCGTGGTTCAGGAAGACCTTGAAGGCATGTTGTGTTTTTCAAGGCGAAGTATTGAATATCCATTTCCCTACGAGTTGTTCGTCCCGGGGGACTATAATTTTTTGTGATCATAAGTCAGGGAGAAATGCGAAAATTGCTGTCATCATCAAATGAATTGGTGAATGATGACTCGGGATATGCACTATTGTCTCTGTTTGCTGCTAATTTGGCTACAACAGCTGGATATCTGTTTAGACCAAAGGATTGGGTTATACCAAAACCTGCCGTTGTAACCAATGTCTTATTTTGTCTTTTCCTTTTCTTGAATGCGCTAGGGCTGATGGGGTCGGGGTTCAAGATGCTGGGAAAGGACAGTTCCGAAAAGTTATTTGACGTTTCGGATAATCCGGTCAGCGATTTAATGATCGGTATTCTGGCCACCGTGCTTGTCCAGTCTTCATCCACGACCACCTCAATCATCGTGGGCATGGTGGGTGCCAACGAGTTGTCTGTGACCAACGCCATTTACATGATCATGGGTGCCAACATAGGCACTTCGGTCACAAACACAATTGTTTCGCTGGCTCACATGACCGACGGAGATGAGTATGAACGCGCGTTTTCTGCCGCGACCATTCACGACCTATTCAATTACCTTTCGGTGTTGGTCCTCTTCCCTCTCGAATGGGCGGCTCATCCACTTCAGTTGATGACCACAGAGATGGTCAAGGATGTCGTGGAATGTACGGGTGACTGTGAAGAATGGGAAGGTCCCGTCAAGAAATACATCACGCCCTTTTCGAAGGGTCTCATAGGCGTATTTGAAGACGAGTGGGGAATGAATGAAAATGCCGTTGGGTGGCTGAGCATCGGTCTCTCGCTCACAATGACTTTCAATGTCCTTTTCATGATTTCCAAGAGCATGACCTATGTGATGGAAGGAAAGCCTACGGAACTTCTTCAGAAATCTTTGGATTTAAACAACTACCTGACCATCCTGATGGGTCTTGGTTTCACCATCTTGATTCAGTCGTCTTCGATCACCACCTCGGTGCTCACTCCGTTGTGCGCCACGGGTATGGTGAAGTTGGAACAGATGTTTCCACTGACCGTGGGTGCAAATCTGGGAACGACCGTGACGGGTCTTCTTGCCTCCACCACGGCAGCCTCGAACGCCAAGTCGGCGCTACAGGTCGCGCTCTGTCACACATTCTTCAACGTGTTTGGAACTATCATCTGGTATGTTCCTCCACCGTTGCGCGAGGCACCGATCTGGGGAGCCAAGAAGCTTGGTGAATTGGCCAAGGAATACAAATATTTCCCGATCGCCTACGTCGGTACGGCATTTGTCGGTCTCCCATTGGCTGTCTACGGAATCAGCATGACATTTTAAAGAAATTGGTCTATGAATAATAAATGACTGGAACTTTGTTCAATCTGTGGGTGGTCCCGACCCGGCACAAAGAACTTTCGCAGCGATACAACACCACTATGCCGATGCACGTCCCTATTTCGAGGGCAATCACGGAAGATAAGGTGGAATCACTGACATTAATGATTCCAAGGAGAACCGTAATCAAAGACTGTGGGGAGAAAGTAAAATTGATGATGAATATGGATCATGAGTATGCACTTGGCTATGATTGCAAGGTATTTGACTATCAGTCTGTATTGGTGATGTATGAAATTATGGGAGAAGTGGCACCTTCCGACATATCCACGATGTTTCCCGAATTGTCACCCGTCGAGGAAGAGTTGGAAGCCACGTTGTGTTTGTCTATGAGGTCGCTCGAATATCCTTTTGGTTGGGAAATTATTGAATTGTAGAATAGAGTCCATCAATGTAGTAGACCTTTTTGAATCCAAATGATGCGATCTTTTCGGCTCCAGCACGAGCGCGCTGTCCGCTATTACAATAAACTACGATTCCGTCATTTTTATCGAACCCCTTTAATCGATCTTGAGAGATCACATTAACGGGAATGTGAACCGCTCCAGGGTAGTGACCAAAGTCCCACTCGAACTTGCTCCGAACATCCACGACGTGCTTGATTTCGCCCGACTTGATCATCTTCTTTGCTCTTGGTGCACTGATGAGTTGTGTCCCAGACAACGAATAGTACCGAAGTGCCGCGAAACCAGTATAGAGAGCGCCTGCAATACCAGAGTAGAAATAGAATGTTGCGCCATTCATCTTTTATTTTATAGATCATTTTAATTATAGACAATGTGGAAGTATGCCAGAAGTTCATTCGGCTACATAGCTTCTGGGATTGCCAGTGGAACCGCAGCTGCCGTGTTTCTCTCATGGGTTCCTTCATTTCAAGCAAAATTGATTCACGCACTTATTCAAGAACCTTCCTTTCCCGTGGAAGTGCTTACTTCATTTCTTGTCTACAAGGTAGTCGGTAATGTTTTCACTGGAATTCGTGTGGGATTTGTTTCCTACGCGATTGCTCAAACGACTCAAGAAGCTAAATCAACATCAATCTTAAACACCTATTTTATGCCATATGACTATTTCATTAAACACTCGTTTCATGATACAATTGAATTGATCAATAACGATGTGGAAACTGTGGTTGAAAGTTTTACAGCACTGACCAACTATACCATTCGCGTGTCACTTCAACTCGCCGTGACAAACTACCTATTATGGCAAAAATCACCAGGTCTTACTTTGACTTGTTTGGGTTGTTGTGTAGCTCATGTAGGCATTCAAAGAGTATTTTCAGATACGTTTTATGGTCCAAGTATTAAACCTATAGGAGAACATAAGAATAAACAAAATGATTTAATACGTGACTGTTTTGAAAAATTTGAAATGTACCGTACCTATCACAAAGAAGGTTGGGTATTTGAAGAATGGATGAAACATCAAGTAGAAATCATGAAACATAGAAAAATTGAATCTTATACATTTGGATCTATGATAGCACTCAATTACACTACTTCATCGCTGATGATGGGTCTTATGATAATGTACCGAGGTGGTGACCGAGAAGCCATTCATGAATTTATCGTTTACATGCTTTCTATATTTCAGTTATTTGAACAAATGGTAGAAATCATAAACAACACATCATCAAGGGAATTGAAACGTAAAAAGGTCAACGATTTTTTAAATGAAGACACAAATGATGAATGGGGGTTTTTAATCAATGATAAACCAGACATATACATCAAAAATCTTTCATTTGGGTATCATGAGGATAACAAGGTCATATCAGATTTCAATATGAAAATACCCTATGGAAAGCACGTGGGATTTCATGGAATGTCTGGTGCTGGAAAGAGCACCTTGATGAAGTTGTTAATGGGACTTTGCAGTCCATGGGAAGGTGAAATCAGATGGCATGATGTGGAACTCAAGGATCATGATCGTAGTTGGTTTTATACCAAAGGAATTGCATATGTTCCTCAGGAACCTGTTTTATTCAAAGATGAACCCATTACGGAACACGAGCTTACAAAAGATGTTCCGAGAAATGGTCCCATGTCTGGAGGTCAAAAACAAAGGGCGGCATTGGCGTATGCGATCTCAAGGGAACCCATGGTACTTTTCTTAGACGAACCAACTTGCCACCAAGACCAAGAAAATACAGAAAAGATTATAGATCTTTTGAAAAACTTTAGGGGAACCATCATTGCCATAAGTCACGATCGCATCTTTTTAAACAGATTCTGCGATATTACAAAACAGATAAGACGATGAACATCTTGATTACAGGTGGTGCTGGTTTTATAGGCAGTCATGTAACAAAAAGGCTAGTGATAAATTACCCAGACTATAATTTTGTGGTACTGGACAAGTTGGACTACTGTGCAAGCATGCACAATCTCACGGAAGTCATGGAGTGTCGTAACTTCAAGTTTCTAATGGGGGATATCACCAACGTTGACTTTGTGAACTACATCATGGAAAATGACAATATCAATGTTGTGATGCACTTTGCTGCTCAGACCCACGTGGATAATAGTTTTGGAAATAGTTTCGCCTTCACCCACAACAACATCTACGGAACCCACGTCCTGTTGGAGAGTGCCAAGAATAATCCTAAACTGAAAAGATTCATCCACGTGAGCACCGACGAGGTATATGGCGAGACACCATCGGATGCTGAATGTGGATATACCGAAGGTCAGATTTTGAATCCAACCAATCCCTACAGTGCCACCAAGGCTGCTGCTGAAATGCTAGTGACTGCCTACGCTCACAGTTACAAAATGCCTGTCATCATTACCCGTGGTAACAATGTCTATGGTCCTGGACAGTTTCCAGAGAAGTTGATTCCCAAGTTTTGCATGCGGGCTATGAGGGGCGAAAAGTTGACAGTCCATGGTGAGGGCAAGGCGGTGAGATCCTACCTCTACATCGATGATGTAGTGGAAGCCTTTGATATCATATTGCACATGGGGAAGACTGGCGAGACTTACAACATCGGGACCAAAAAGGAGCGGTCGGTGATGGAAGTCGCCGAGGAAATTTGCAAGGTATTTGGACTTAATAAGGAAGAGACCATCCAGTTCGTGGAAGATCGTCCCTTCAATGATTGTCGCTACTTCATCGAGGATGCCAAGTTGGCTGCTCTCGGTTGGACAGAAAAAACTACTTGGGAAGATGGCATCAAGAAAACCCTCGCTTTTTACCGTGATGCCAAGGTATGGTGGAAAAAGTCTTTGGTCAATACCGCCTTAGACCTTTAAAAGTCCGGCCTCTATAGCCAAGGGACGGTCGGGTCCACGCGACGTCGGACCGCCCATCAGGAAAGAGTGAACCCTGGCATATCCCCACTGCTGAGGTGTTGCTCCCGGGCGATGACCCGTTCTCCATGCAGCCAGACCTTTGTCATAGACCTGCTTGATGATGTCCAGAGGTACTCCAGTCACCATGGCTTTATTCACAAGTGACTTTGCTCCAGGGTAAGCCTTGTAAAACTTCTTTGTCCACGTGGACGTTTTGGTCTTCATGCCAATGTCAGTCTTGAATGGCGCGTAGGTCTTCTTTTCAATCTTCTTGACACGGGTCACGACATCCTCCTTGGTCTTTAACCCACGGAAGTACTTGAGGGGTGCTGAACTCTTCATGTCTTTTAACACTTTGGTGATCTCCTTGTCGGATAACATCCCTATTATACGTTGCGATTTTATCCAGCAAATGTTTTACTTCTTAGTTGTTAGTAACTCGTGATGAGTGAGTGTGGTGCACTGACCCGGGCGGGAACAGCTTGCCGAAGAAGAAAGGCACAAGGAAAAGAACACTGTCCCTTGCATGCTGGCATGTCTGAGTGTGCCATATGTCTGAACAACATAACCGCGAGGAGTGAACGAAATGCACGAACCCTGCCGTGCAATCACAAATTTCACACGGCGTGCATCAATCGCTGGAAGCGGCAAGGTAACTACACCTGTCCGGTGTGTCGCCGGGACTTTGACATTCCAGAGTACAACATCACGGTCATCATAGAGGCAAGAAGCACAAGAGAAAGGATGGTCACGACCAATCTTCGGAGCAGTCAGTTGGTGGGAAGAAATCTCGCCGAGACCTTTGATCTCCCCAGGGATAATGAAATTGAGTACATGACCGAAATTGTGGTCGATGCTGAAAATATGGAAGAACTCAGGTCTGCGCTGATAAACGACCTTGGAATTGACATTAGTGAAATTAATATGAATGTAAATAATAGTAATGGGTCCGAAACTTCTCCCTAGGTCTGGCTACGAGCCCAAATACAGAGGCGAGGAATGGTCCAGGGACGCTATGGTTCAAGCCACACACAATTGTTATTCCTACTTTCTGGATGACCTTCGCATTTATCCCCGTGCCGGCAAGCCACAGCCCGGTCTTTATGCCATGGGTGCTGGATACAACAATGCGGTGACCTGCGAGTCCGTAAAAAGGCGCGTGTTGGCGGACAACCCAAGGCACGTTATCACATGGTCTCTGGAAAAGGCCAAGGACAAGTGTCCCAAAGGTCACTACAAGGGATTTCTGGCGGTGAACAGTTGGGGTCAGGACTATCACTTCTATCGCCAAGATTCCGACGGAACTTGGTCGCACAAACCTGGTGGAACTGCGGTGTCCAGAACGGACGCGAGCAGAAAGCGCATCTATAATCCAGTGACCGCGGATCGCATGTACGGCAAACGAGGAGGCATCGACTATGACAAGCCATGCACCTTTTTCTGTGTGAGGAAGTCGCTCAAGACCGTGAGTTCAGGTAACTTCATCACTCCGACGTCGGTCCTCAAGAATCCAAGAAAAAACCTCAACAAGTAATAGTATGAATCCGTTCAACGCTTTATCGGATATTGCCACAAATATGGTGGCCACGATGAGAAAGCCCATGACACCACTGAACACCGTTTATTTTTCGCAGGCGAATGTTGACCGTGTTCAGCGACTTCTGCGCGACGCCATCAAGGCTGAGACGGGTCTTTCGATTGATCGTCAGAATCAGGATGACGTTCTCGCCTTCATGAGGTACACGTACATCAACAATGCCATGAATCCTTATGGAAACATTGAGACTCAGGTAAATAAGATGAACCAGCAGGTGGTTGCCAAGATGCTTCCTCAGGTTAGGGATGGGGTCTCGTCTTACATTCTCTACCTCCGCGACGCATCTACACTTTATGTACCCAACAATCTCCCCGTAAACACTTCTGTGGCTGGAGATCGTCTTCCGATCAATAATCGCATCGGAATGGGTGGCCTATATTAAAGATTTGTTAAGATATACTTTTAGTATGATCATTGGATGGGAACGCCATCGTGTTTTTAGAAATATAAAACCTCCGGATAGACTTTATATTTCTGACGAAACTTGTGAATCTGTTCAGATCGGCAAAATCATGCTTATCTCAGAAATCAAAGAAACTAAAAAGGTTCATAAACGTCATTCTCATAAAGTATGCAAGGCAACATGTCTCAATGGTAAACCATGTACACACAAGCCACAGACAGGTCTCGAGTTTTGCAAAAGACATTTAAAGATTTACGACCCATAAATCCTAAATTATGTTCTTGGATATACAACTTGGTGACGGTGTCATTCTCGCAGAATTGATTCAGGAAAAAGAAAATACAGTGTTAGTTTCTTGTCTAGAAGAGACGGATAACGAAGGTCATTATTCGTTTAGAAGTCCCGTCTGGATAAGCAAGGAACATATAGTACGTCTTTATTCTATTTTTAGGGACATTGATAGATTAGGATATGAAGAGGTAGGTGATAACCTTTACATATCAGTTGACGCTTCAGATAAAGATTTTGTCCCATCATCTTCTGATGATGAAGACGACGAAGAAGATGAAGATGACGACGTTTCACTTTGTTCCGATGATTCTTTAAACTAGCTGGCCTGCGTTGTTACGGTATTACAAAAAGTGGATGGAGATGCACCAGAAGTGGTAAGTGCAATTCGAATATGCTTGGATTACCAGTTGTGTTTTGTCGCGCACACAACAATATGTCCCAATTGAAATTTTTCATGCCATGGTTGATAAGAGGTTACGTTCATACATACTATGATCGTGATGTATTTCTTTGGCACAGAATAAAAATGTTCGTTCGCATCATGTTTCTTGATCTCCAACCAGCCATAACAAACGTAGGCGAAGTCGTAAAAACATATTTTGACAGGATAAGATTTCCAAAAAAGAAAAAGAAGATGTGTGTGGTGTGCTATGAAAACAAGAGACCTGTAAAGATAAATTGCAAACACAATCTATGTGTCTCTTGTTTGAATAACATCGTATATTTAAACAGCAACTATGCATTTAAATGCCCCATGTGTTCGAAAGTTTTACTTGGGGAATTATCGACTGAATCGTAGATTTTGGTATTTTTGATGAATTAATGCTTTTTTCTGATAGTTCATAGGGAGGCTTGGGTGTATCGGTTTTTACGTACGAAAATTTATGAGAAAATATCGTAGGTATAAATATTTTATTTTTAATTTGATCACTTAAACTTGGAAACTTTTCTAGCAACTTTCTTTCTTGATCAGTGCGAATTCTCGGTGGAACTTCATATGAAATTTCACCAAGACCTCCCACATAACGTATATCTGGCTGTCTTCTTGTTTTGGGTTGTTTGTATTTCACAATAATCACAATATCCATTGCTTCTTATACATTAGTTGGAAGAAAATTTATCATGAAGTTCAAAGGCATTTTTGTATGTTCATCTTGCCATTTTTTAATCTTACCAATTTCACCTATAAATCGAATATCTGTTTCCTCACGAAGCCGATTGGCCTCCAACTTATTTTTTTCAATTTGTTCCAGTAACTCTCTACGTTCTGCATTGCGTTTCAATGCCAATTTTCTGGATTGTTCTGCTATCTGCTGGAATTTCAATTTTGTTGCTAAATCACTTGCTTCTTGTGCTTTTTTTGTTGCTTCGGCTTCCATAGCGATAGTTGCCATGATTGTATTTTTTAGTTCTTTGGTCTTTTTTTGTGAATAAGCAATTGCCTCATTTTTCACAGCTAAACGTGCCTCTGCCGCCAACTTTGCCTCTTCTGCCAATACTGCTGTCAACATTGCCTCTGCCTTAACCTTCTCTGCTACCGCTCTGGTTGCATTCGCTTTGGCCTTCCTCGCTGCCTTTGCATCCGCCGCTGCCGCTGCCGCGGACCTTGCCGCTCTATTAGCAGCGTAAAGCCCCTTCCGCGCCGCTCCTAATGCCGCGTGCGCCCCACCCGCTGCATTCGCCGCATCCTTCGCTGCATTCGAGTTGGTTCTCGCCCCTGCCGCAGCCCCTTTCGCTGCATTCGCGAAGGATTCTGCATTCGCCAATGCCTTCGCCGCTTCATCTGCATTCGTCTTGGCATTCGCTGATGTCTTCGCTGCCCGTGCCGCCTTCGCCGCCGCCTCTGCATCCGCCCTGGCCTTCGCCGCGGCGGCTGCCGCTGCATTCGTCGTTGCCTCCAGCCCCGCCGCTGCATTCGCCTTGGCATTCGCTATATCTGTATTCCTTCTGGCCCTCTCCGCCGCCGCAGCCCTTGCCCTTGCCCTTGCCTCTTCCGCAGCCTTGGCCGCCGCAGCCCTTGCCCTTGCCTCTGCTCTGGCTTTTGCCTCTGCTCTGGCTTTTGCTGCGGCAGCCTCCATCCTTTGCCTTGCAGCCTCGGCCTCTCTACGTTTGCGTTCCTCTTCCTGTCGTTGTTTTCGTCTTTTAATTAAAGTAGAAAGGGTCAAAAAACTAAAGCCCATGTTCTATTAATTAGGTTGACTTTTTTTCAGTGTACCTGGGCCCTTGCTTCTATCTATAATGACATTGACTGGATGCCCTCCTGGTGTATAAAATGATTGCTCGTCTGCTGTAATTACTATGTCACCCGTAGGGAGTGGTGCACGTTTTTTGACTGCTTCGATAAGTTTCGTGTAATTTTTGAAATTACTTAACTCTGCCGATTGTAATATTATCTTTTTCTTTGTGTCATCGGGAAGTTCGTCCCAGTCTGGTACGAAAAATTTCCACCTTTCCTGATCCTTTTCTTCTTCAAATGCCTTGTTTTGTTTTTCTTCAAGTACTTTAATCTCTTCAATTTGTCTAGGATCTAAACCTTCCTTAACTAAAAGTGTAGATATCAAACCGACTATTGAAATTAAAGCAATTAAATACATCCTGATATTAATAAACAAAATGTTCTACACCAAACTTTGGACGAATCAAACTTTTCACTTTGTCTTTCACACCACCGAAGTCCCACACATGGACTGGGTGGCATTCAAAGAAGATATAAGAAGTTGCTTTAAAAAGAAACAGTTTAAGTTTCTATTTGATTTTTCAGATGTCAAGGTGGTCCAAGTTGTCACCATCCCAAAGTTGATATGGGAGTTCAGTTCACTGATGCGCGATTTGAAACCAAAGACCGAAAAACAGGTCATCCGTTCGGCGATCGTGACCAATCCGACGTTCTTCACATTCAAGTTAATCGAGAGCATCATCTGGATGTACAGGAATGTGAGACCCATCAGCGTCGTCAGGACGTTGCCAGAAGCGTATGATTTTCTTGGGTAATACTAATATGGATCTCCGCACGGACTCCGAAGTTCACTATCTCTACATTGAAGGGACGTCAAATGTTTCAATGAGGCAGTTTCAAGAAGTTTATCGAAATGTCTACCAGGTGGATCTGGTTTATGCCGAGGCGACGGTTTTCACTGATGGAAACTCGATCGTCTATGATATCGAAGAACTCCGATCGCCTTTCACCGACAGTGCCGTGACGGAAGGTGCAGACAGTTCCAAGATTCGCGGCTTCTTTGCCACCATTCCTCTCAATGGCGTGGCGGCTGGTTCGGTTCGATACTTCCAAGAGGGTGCCGATTTCAAGTACAGTGTTCAGTACAAGAACCCAGTGAGCTTCGATAAACTCAACATTCGTGTATTGGACAGTGCAGGAAGTCTTGGAACAAACGGCAATTACAAGCTTCTCTTGAGAGTCCACATTGGAAACCCCAATATGCGCCCCCAGATGCCAGTGGACTGGCGGGATGAAAATAAACAAATCTTCGAGCCCAATTCCCTAGGTCTGCTTGGGAACTAAAATAATAGGCCTCGGTTTTACAGCCTTCTGACGGAGATTTGGAGCTATGTCATCTTTTACAAATTTGGATGTTACCTTCAACATAAATGAATTTTCATTTAGTCCTTGGAAATTAATAAGCGAACCGTCCGATTTCCTCCATCTCACAGTGACTCTGGACAACTGTGAAATAGGAGGGTAAAAGTCTACACCGTAACTGTAGTCATTTGTTTCGGAGAAGTGTTTTATGCCACCAGAACTTACATCCATAACGATTGGACCAAAATTGTTCTGTGATGCCGACGTACTGAATGAGTTTGCCTCAATCTTTTGAGCCTGGTGCATCCTGCCATTGTTCAGTTCGTTGATATCCAGATAGACATAGTTGTCTGCTGTGAGATTGATAAGCTGATCTGACTTTACGAAGAAATTTTCACGGTATCTGTCATTGTTAGCATAAAGCGGAAATGTTGCGGTGGCGTTGGAAAGATCCTGAACTTCGACAGCCGTCCTTGTGCTCGTGTCACTGAAACCCATAAGATTCGCCAGTAAGGCCGAAGGCTTCAAATCAAAAGCAGAATAAGCATTCGACCTTAGAAATACATATCTCCCCTCGTTAGACAAATAAGTGACATCAATCCCTGACACTGGATTGATTGCATTCTGTATTTCGGCACCGAGACCAGTGGCCGAGTAGAATCCATTGGGTATTGAAAATGAATGCAAAGAATT
>Ga0222718_10004148_pt1 | contig 12159 bp, 11 predicted proteins | sample C33_27DmetaG_FD_165045 | JGI IMG/M metagenome (GOLD analysis project Ga0222718, IMG submission 165045) | Estuarine water microbial communities from San Francisco Bay, California, United States - C33_27D | ecosystem: Environmental > Aquatic > Marine > Unclassified | place: USA: California... | reverse complement strand
CTTTTAATAATTCCTCAATCATTTTTGGAATTAAATTATTCACATCACTCTCACCCAACCAATAATCAAAGCTATGGCCAAATATTTCAAAATTTTCTTCAAGGCTTTGTATGGAGATATCTTTAATAGATTGCCATATTTTTAGTAGTTCTTGATCATTATTATTTAGGAGCTTATTTACTTCTTGAGCTCGAGTTTTGAATTCATTGTTTTGTTTATATTCCTCACTTGCTTTTGGATAAATTATATCTAATTGGCTTGAGTCTAAGCTTTGTAACTCTATGTCTTCTTTTTCTAAATATGTAATAATTTGAGCTATTGGCATACCCCAGTCTCCAAGATGTATATCACTTACTACCTCATTACCAATAAATGAGTGAATATTGTATAAACTTCTTCCAATATTTAAAGTGCGCATATGTCCAACATGTAATGGTTTACCAATATTTGGCCCACCGTAATCAAAAATAATTTTACTACTTTGCTCGCTTTCAAAATCACTTTGTGTATTTGTTATATTTTTCATAAGATAAATATGGTTAAGGCTTAAATTGAGAAACCCCATGTCATTTTTTTCTACAGGTAGGAAAATATTTGATGAATTGATTTTTTTTATTATGTTTTCTTGTAGTTCATCAAAGAAGTCTGATTTGTTAAATTTTACTAAGTTGTTAATTTGTAAATCATATCCTGCTATTTTTGACATGCTTAACTGTATTTCTTCATCCAGCTCAAATTTTTTAAACTCCTCTGACAGAGAAATAGTTAAATTATTAAAAATATTATTCATATAGCTTTTTCTTATCTTATTTTACTGTTTATCTACGAAAGAATACTTGTCTCAAAAAGTAAAGAATAAATAGTGTGTTGTCGATTAAATATCTTTTGTAAAGTCTTTTTGGATCTTGAAATAATCTAAGTAGCCATTCAAACCCTAAATTAGCAATCCACTCAGGAGCTTTCTTTTTTGTGCCTGCTACCCACTCAAACACTGCCCCTATACCAACAAAGTTAATTGGGGTATCTATTTCATTACATAGCGCATCTATGAATAGTTCTTGTTTAGGGAATCCTAAAGAGACCCAAATTATATCTGTATTAACATTTTTTATTTCTTCTTTATAGTTTTTAACTAGATCTTCTGCACTAATGAATTCTGGACATAGATAACCAGCAATTTTCATATCTGGAAATTTTTTAGTTAATTTATTAATCATTAACTGCGTTATTTCGTCACTACTGCCAAAAAAATAATGTCTAGTACCACGGCTTAATCCATTTTCAATAGTTTGTATAAAGACCTTGTATCCATCAACTCTTGAAAATTTTTGTTTAGTTAAAAAGGATAGTGCTCTTGCAACAGGGAAACCATCAGGTGTTTTAATTGTAAAGTTGTTGATTGAGTTTCTAATCCCAATATTACGAACACTTCTTACCAGAGTATTTGCATTACAAATCGCTACACGGATTTTTGTTGAAGTATTCAGTATGTCCGAGACTTGCGGTATATTTGTTTCGCTGATGTTTGTTTGAAGTACCTTAGTAGTTTTCATTCTTGGAACTATTATATAAGTATTAAATTTAGATTATAAGAAAATCTTGCGCCTGTGGCTCAACTGGATAGAGCATCTGACTTCGGATCAGAGGGTTGGGGGTTCGAATCCCTCCAGGCGTGCTACTAAAATAAGTTAATTATTTTTTTTGCTCTATTATTTAATGAAATTTTTTCTTTTTGATCTTGTGTAAGAAAATAATTATGTTTTGATTTTATTACTGCTGAAGCAAAACTGTTCTCATTGTCTAAATTGTAAAAAGAAATATTTTCTGAGAAAGGAAGTGTTTTGTGAGCAGAAAATTCAGTAGCTACGACCTTTACATCAGCACATAAATATTCAAAATACTTTAGAGGAGATGTATATTTTGCAGAGTGAGTGTTTATATTTGAATTAATTAGTATTCCTATTTCTGACTCAGAAACAAGTTTAACTACTTCTTTATGAGGTAAGTATTCCATTATTTCTACTCTATCTGAAATCTGTAAATCTCTAATAATTTGGTTGTAGCTCTTAAGCTCTATCTCTGAAGCTCCAATAATTTTAAGATAATATGACTTATCCAATTTTGAAAATGATTGGAGTAAAAAATCAATATTTCTTGATTTTCCAAATCTCGTTAATTTTCCAACAAAAATTAATTGATTCTTTTTCTTTCTAATTTTTTTAAATAAATCAATATCTACACCATTTTGCAATACTAAATAATTATTGTTTAAATTGTATTTTTGCTCATAATCAGTCTTTAGATTTTCATTTAGAAAAATTACCTTAGATTTTTCATTTTTTAAAGATTTGTTAATTAGTATCTTCCTAATCTTTGTGTATTGGTGGCATTCAAACACAACTGTCATTTTACGTCTTGATAAAAAGTAAAAAACCCAATCAGACCTTGTAAAAAAATATTTTTCATCATCAGAGTTACCTATGTTTTTTGTAATATTCTTAGACCATAAGTAGTGACTTATCAAAAAAGAAAACTTATTAAAAAATTTAGCTCTACCAAAAGGATATTTGTGTTCTGTGCCTTTAACTTCAAAATCTAGATCTTCACCATAGTGTTTATTAATTTCTTCAAGACTATTACTACTCTCCGTGCTTCTAAGTGGAAAAATTAAATCTACTTTAACACCATTTTTTATTATGTATTTAATATTTGATATTGTTTGTAAACTATTCGCAGTATTAGCTGGAAATGTTTGATATGTAATATAGGTTATTTTATTTGGCATTTTCATACTCTAATGATTTAAAGTTAATTGCATAAATAAAAGCCAAAAGAATAAATGAGTTTAAATATAATAAAGAATCGCTTTTTGCAAAATTTAATAATATAAAAATTAACAAAAGTTTATATTCAGGATTAGTAGATTTTTGTTTTAAAACATAAAAATTGAAAAACAAGAACATTATTAAGCCGAAAAAACCAAAAAAAACTAAAATATCCAAAAATGATGAATGCGGAAGATAAAGAGCATTTAATTTTCCTCCTGGAACATCTAGCTTAATTTTTAAATTATATAGATAGTTGTTTAATTGATAAGGCCCGTTTCCAAATAATGATTCAATCAGGTTAGGGTTATATTTTGCCGTAAAAATTCCCCACATTTCATTTCTATTAATCACTATTGAAACAAAGCTGATTACTGTTACTAAATTAGGAATATATGGAAAGTTAAATAATGATTGTTCGTAAATTGTAGATAGAAATATAAGTAAACTAGATCCTTGACCTTGGTTTTCTATGTTCAACAATGATTGAATTTGTCCAGCATCAAAGTATCTAGTAATTTCAACAGACTTTGCCTCACTACTTAAATATGTAAATAAATTGGAATGTAATGAGGCCTCATACAGTAGTTGAGTAGATACATAATCAAAGCCCAATCTATTAACAATTAAGTAAGAACCAAATAAAATAATAAGGCCTAATAAAATCAACACTTTATTTAGCTTATTTTTATTAAGATAACTCATTGCAACAATTGCAAAAGAAACAAGCATTAATGATAAAATTGCAGCAAAGTTATTTGATTCATATAACCCATATATTGGAAGTATAAGTAGGAGTACAGTATATTTCGATATTTCTAGTTTTTTCAGGTATACCACTATAAAAAAGAACAAAAGAGTGAAAGCAAAAAATTCTCCTATTGATTCTGCACTAGCAGAGAACCCCCTCCATGTATTTCCATCAACTGAGGCTAGCGAGTTTATTCCTCTTTTGTTTTGTCCAAAAATTATAAAGTTAAAAAAGTTAGCAAGCGGAAAAGCTGCACCAAGCAAACCTAAAATTACAATAAAATTTACAGAAATTAAAAGGCTGTAATTTAAAATCCTCAAATCTAAATTTGACTCTTTATACAAATAAACTAGACCGTTTGTTATTAGCCAAAATAATACTATCCAAAAAAATAAAGAAGAATTATTGTTTGAACTGTTTATAAAACCATTTAATTTGTCAGTGTCAAAATAAGTTATGGTGTCTCGTCTTGTCTGACTCCAAAATAGAGCAAATATTAAAAATATTAAATTCAACTTATTATTAATTTTCTTTTCAAACAAAGCCTTAACCCCCATGTAAGAAAAGAGTAGACTAAAAAAATTTAGATTAAACCCATTGAACGCACCTATAAATAAAAACATATAAGGAAAATAATTAATGATTGTAGATTTGTTATTTTCAAAAAATATTGAAATGAATACGAAAAGTAAATAAAATATTAAAAAATTGTTGATGAGATAATAATTGTTTGAACTTAATGATAAATCAAAGTATCTATTTACTTGAGAGTAAAACCTTTCTTCACTAAATTGTTGAAACGTAAAAAACACTGACAGCAAAAAAATATACAAAAATTTAATATTTTTAATTTGAAATTTAAATTTTGAAACAAATAAAAGAAATAATATCCAAAAAGTTGATTGCAAAAGAAATGTCAAGTTTGAATTTGTGCCTATAGATATAATATATAAGTCGTTTACCTTATCAAGACCAGTTACTTTTCCAAAGCATTCAATACCAGCATAATTATTATTATTAAATTTAAGATTTAATTTATTACCATAATTATTAATTGCTACATTTAATAACGAAATGTTACACGTAGTTGATTGATAATAACCAATTGAGGAATCATTAACCTCAATTGCTGGATAAATATTTTTTGATGACTCATTCCAAAAAGGAAAGACAATTATGGTAATTAATAAAAATGAAGTTAGTATATATTTATTAATTAACTTCATTTTTTTTCTTGTTTAAGTAAACAATCAACCCAGTCGAAACAATAGAAATAATTATCAGACCAATAGTAAGGTACTTATCACCTTCAAAATTAAGAATTTGGTTACTGACCCATCCCCCTTTAAGATAATGCACACACTCAATCCATGAATTCACATTTATAATATTTCCATCAATATCATAAAGCGTGACCGTTTCATAACCTGGCTCACTGACAAATACAAAATTTGGATCATTTCCTGGATCGACATAAGTTGCATTGGAAGAATTAATTCCACAACTGTTTTCAATGTCTATTTCATTAATTTCCATCTAATTAAAAATTATATTAAGTTATTTAGCCTTAGTTCAGTATTTTTAAGTTATATAAATTTAATAAAAAAAAACTACTTTGATATTATTCTAATATGAAATCTGACCCTGGTTACTTCGGCCCACAATCAATGATGTGGAAAGTTAATAAAGAAATTACTGTTCTTTTTGGCGGTGCCAGGGCTCTTTTAATGCATGCGGCACACCCATTAATTGCTGCAGGAGCCAGACAAACCTCATTTTACCAAAGAGATCCGTGGAAAAGATTAATCAGAACATTATCTTTGCAAAATTCTGTTACGTTTGGAACAAAAGAAGAAGCTGATGAAAGTGCGCATAGAATTAATAAATTACATGAAGTAATTAAGGGAAAAGATGAAGTCACTGGTGGCACTTATGATGCTCTAGATCATGAACAGCTTCTTTGGGTACACGCATGTTTACAAGTCTCTTCAATATATTTTTATGAAAAAACAGTTAAGAGATTAACAGATGATGAAAAAAATCAATATCATGCTGAAAATACAATTGCAGCTGAAATGGTGCTTGTTGATATTAATAAGGTTCCTAAAACACACGAAGGCTTAAAGGAATGGGTTATTGAAAAATCAAAAGAAAAAAATTACTTGGTTTATACCGATGTAGCAAAAGATGTCCAGGATATCATTGCTGGTGGACCCGTTCCAACACATATCAAACCTATCTGGCCCTTCATTGCATTTACTGCATTCCATACTCTTCCAGTTGAATTTAAAAACATTTATGGGATACACACATCAAAATTTAAACAACATGTTTTAAATTTTAACTTATTACTTTTGAAATTTACAAGACCTCTACTCCCACCATTTTTTAGACTCATTGCTCCAGCACGTTGGGCAAAGCAAAGAATTACTAAGACACCAAATTTAAAGTTTAAGGACAAAATTAATATTTAATATTAACTTATAATTTAGTTATGGAAAACAACAATAATTGGTCAAAAATAAATGACGAATTATCAGAATTAATCAATAAATTTCAAAATAAAGCTACAGAAGATAATTTACTGGAAGATTTAAAAATCTCATTTAAAGAAACAATTGAGAGTACGAATAATATTTTTAAAAATATTACTGATGTAGTTGAAAATACAATAAAAGATGATGAGATTAAACATGCTTCAAGAGAACTTATAAACAACATATATGATGAGTTTGAGAATACAATCAAGAATTCTAAACAAAATCTTATTAAAAATATTAAATCAGATATTGCTAAAGAGGAAGAGTAGTAAACTTGTCAAATTTGAATTTCATGACTTTTACAAACAAAGGTTATGTTGAGTACACTAAAAATCTTATTGTTTCAAATATAAATAATAAAGTTAATGCAAACATAAGAGTTTATGCATTAGACCAGTATTCGTATGATTATTTTCAAGATTTTCACGACGATGTAATATTTTATAAAAAGCAAGATTTTGAAAACAGTTATTTAAGCCAGTCAGATAAAAATTTTGGGAATTTAATGATTGTTAAATTTGAATTAATTTATAAAGAACTTCTAGAACGTGACAACGTAGTCTATGTTGATGGAGATATAGTTTTTAAAAAAGACTTTTCCTCTTACCTTATGAGTTACTCTCCTGATTTAGACATTGTTTTTCAAGATGACTTGAGACCTTCAAAACCAAATCTTGAAAATGTTTGTGCAGGATTTATGTATATTAAATCAAACGAAATTACAAAAAATTTTTTCAAACCAACTCCAAAATTAATTCGCAAATTTAATAAATACAAGACTCATGATCAAACTTATATAAATAAAAATAAAAATAAATTTTCATACACCAAATTACCTCTAAATAACTTTCCAAACGGTGCACACTATTATCAGTTTCACGAGACCCTTGAGCCTTTTATGATTCACTTTAATTATGTAAGGGGTGACGATAAATTGAATCGTATGAAAACACATGGCGAGTGGTATATATAAATTAGAAATAATATTTCCTTATTAGATCATAAAAATATTAAGCTAGAATTTGCGAATATTAGTTTGGGTCGGTAGCTCAATCGGCAGAGCAGGAGCCTTTTAAGCTCAAGGTCGTGGGTTCGATTCCCACCCGACCCACTTTAAAGACCTTTAGTTTTTGATTTGAACAATGAAAAAGGCGTTTTCAAAATTATTTTCATATCAAGATATATAGACCAGTTGTCAATATATTCAATATCATATTTGTACCAGGTAGAAAAATCAGGAGTATTTCTCTCATTTATTTGAAGCAAGCCTGTAATGCCAGGAAGAACATTAAGTCTTCTCATATAATTTTTATCAAATAATTGCGTATCTTCTTCAAATAATGGCCTAGGCCCAACTACAGACATCTCACCTTTTAAAACATTAAAAAACTGAGGAAGTTCATCTAGACTAAATTTTCTAAGAACGTTTGTACCATTGATTATTCTTGGGTCATTCTCTAGTTTGAATAGAGGTCCGTTGTGTTTATTTTCTTCTTGAAGGATCTCCCTATCACCATGCGATCCTCGCTTCATTGTTCGAAATTTATACATATTAAAATGATTTCCATGCAGGCCAACTCTGCTTTGTTTAATTACTGCAGGAAAACCATCTAAATAACCTACGTATAAATAAATAAACAAAAATAGTGGAAGAAGCAATACTAAAGCAGTAAAGCTAATAAATATATCAAGAACTCTTTTCAATATATATTTAGAACCATATTGAATATCGTTATTAAAGTATGTTAAATAAAAATTATCAACATTCTCAGATCTGTTTATAAAGTAATTTTTAAAATCTACACGATTTGTTGAAATAATTAGTACTTTTTTGTTTAGGTTAATTAGGTAGTTTTCCAAATCATTATTTAACGTATCAACATCACCAATATTCAGAATGATTAGGTTAATATTTTCTTTTTTATTAAAACCATCAATCACATTTATAACTTCTTCTACATTTTTTAAATCAACATTACTAAAATCAGCAACACAGTTTCTAAATGTTGCGATTCTTAAATTTCTAAATATAGAATCTTTTTCTAAATTTATTGTTATAAATTTTTCGTTTGTTACAGATCTTCCTAATAGGGATGAAATAAATTCACTGTTTCTAAATGTCATTAGAATTAGCGGCACAATAAACGTAAAAATAAGCAGATTACCTCTTGAAATTAAGCTTGAAATTCTAAACATTGTTATAAATACAACAAGTGAACTTGTCCAAAGCAAGTAAATAGACAAGTACTCATCTAAATAGTTTCTATCTATTGAGAAAGAAAGTTCATTTACATATGTATAAAATTTTGTAGAGTACAGAATTATTAGAAATAGAAATACAAAAAGAATTAAAAAATAATTTAGCGTTATAAATTCTTCGTTAATAAATGAAAAAAACCTATTTCTATCTTCCCAGAGGTTATTATTTATCTGCATTATAAAACTGTTGCCAGCACAATACTCACAAAATGCTTTTGAAACTAAAAATTTATCAAAATAAAAAATTGTTGTGTAAGTAATAACAATTTGTAAGAATAAAAATCTTATACCATATTTTGCATAACTATTTAATTTCATATAATTCTATATTATTGTAGTGAAAACTATTGGTTTGAGTTTTTTTTAAGATTATACTCTAACTATTACGGGGGCGTGGTGAAGTCTGGAGTTCACGCCTGCCTGTCACGCAGGAGGTCGCGGGTTCGAATCCCGTCGTCCCCGCTAATTGGCCAGATAGCTCAGTCGGTAGAGCACTTGTCTGAAAAACAAGGGGTCGGCAGTTCGATTCTGCCTCTGGCCACCAATTAAACATTGGTTATTCCAAAGTACAGAACAAACGCCTAAGCTAATCGTCCCCATTATCGCCCCACATATATATGTAAAACCCTATAAACATTGAAACGATATACGCGATATATGTAATTTAAATAACCTATATTCCTTATTGTTGTTTAGATATCCCTAGTAAATGATGATGTAAAAAACCACCCTATATTTGGGAGAAAAAAAGTACCTAAGAGTATTGGGGTGGTAGATCTAATCTCCAGGAAAAAAATACCTACCCCTATCTCTACACAAAAAAGTCGTAGTGTCTTGTGAGCAATACACCTGGCTAGATATTTAATGCATATATCAATACGAGGGTGGCGTATATTAATACGTCACACCTCGGGCAATGTAAGGCAACTATCTTCCAGAACTAAAGCATATGTCAATATGAACCCCTATATATTTATATGTCAGAGCTCAATATTTAAAGAGAACAAAATTGTTTTGCTTGATTAAAATAACATTATGCAATGGATTTTTGATTTTATCTCAGATATCTCAGGAGATAACATTCTGTTATATCAGCTCCTCTTACTTCTTCTTGCAGGAGTAATGGTTTTTCTTTTTGTTGCACTATTAAGATTATTCAGCAGAAAATAGAAACTGTTTAGTTATCGTTCATAGGTGTAGTAACAAGTGTCTTAACACCTGTATTAAATAGCCGGAATACTTCCCCTTTTTTAAGGTTCCGGATACGCCATATATCCTATATATCTTAGGGTTCCTTAACGCAACGCACCTTAGAACATTGCCTATTAAGGGGTAACCGAACCAATACATAAACCCTTACATCTTGGACAAACCCTTAGAACATTACACCCCACCATTTACACTTCAATTCATTATGCACTCATTACCTTTTAAAAGATTTAGGGGGTAGAAAGACCGGACAAAGAAACAATACAAACTAAACAAATCACTATACATTGTCTTATACATTTTCGGCTAGGCGTATGAATTAGGGTATGAATAGCGTATGACCCACTGTTCTTAACTTAGGGGTGGCTATATATAAAGTAACCTCTAAAAAATTTGGTAGCGAGCGGTGCAATGTTTTAGATAGCTTTTTAACCTGAAATTTTACAATAAGGCCTAAATTCATAATAATAATATTCTTCATTTGAAGTATTTATAGATTTCTTTTTGACCCACTTTAAATATTTTTCTGCTAGTTTGTACTTACGAGTACCACTATTGAAAACTTCTAAGTTGTCTTCTAAGATGCCCTGTTCCCAGTTATCAAAAGCTTGGGCATATAGTCTTAATGCACTCCCCACATCCCCTTTTTGCGTTGCTAACATAATTTCTCCATACTGATTATTTATTTCTTTCTGCAAAGTAATAGCATTTGAAACTTTATCTTCTTGTCTAAATTCTTTAAACCAGCTACTTGTTAGATCTCCTCTTCCAACTGCACTAAAAAAACTTTCTAATTGATCATTGACTTCTGTTAGGTTTTCAGAAGTACTATCTACCCAGGCACTGCAAAGAATATATTGCTTGGTCAACAATGATGTAGTACTTGTGGTTTCTGGTACTGAAGAATTGCTGTTATTACCTGAACAAGATACAAATATTAATAACATTAGAATTATTAACTTTTTCATAAGTACATTCTAATTAGGATTTAACTTTTCAACCACTAGGAAACAATAGTGAAAACAAAATTTTTAGCTGTTATCGTAGCTGTTTAAAGTTTGAATAAAGTCTGACATAGAAGAGTATCCACCAAGAGTGTCATATGAATTATTATAAACTAACCCTATCAGAGCTAAATCAATATCAGTTAGTCTCGATACTTCTAGTTCCACAAAAGTATTTTCTGAAAAATTGTACGTATACTCTCTGTCATTACCCCTTAAAACATCGTAGTATTTAGATACGCCCAAACACTTATATATTTCTTTTTTATGTTGCAAGTTGGCTATCCAAACTAAGCATTCGTCAACACCAACGTTAGTTGTATACATAGGAATTGCAACGTAACCTAACTCGTCCAATTGTGGATTCGACAGATCAACTTGCCGGTCTTTGAGAACGGAGTCTTTGCTGTTGTACACCACAATATCTGTATAGTATTTTTCATAAATATCTTTAATATCAACTTCAACAACTTTTTGTAAAGTTGTAATTAAGTCATTCTTCATATTTTGTTTAAGGTTTTCATCCCAATCTCCTAAAAAAGCTATTCTGAGGGGTAAAATTCTAGATTCAAAAGCTGTTTTTTTATATTCTGTACTCCAAAAATGTTCGCCCGCAGCGGTAGTCAGTTTTTGCTGGTTAAACTTATTCTTTTTTGCCAATAAGCCAACTTGTATAGATCGGTTATAACATTTTTCTTGAAACTCACTTAGTACATAATACAACCCGTCTAATTCGAACTCTGCATAATCTTTATTAGAGTTAAAAGGAGTTATCTCAACAAGTAAGTTACTGGCCATAGTTTGAAATGCAATAAACATTGCTGGCTCTCTGAAGAATATAACTTCTTGGTCTGTTCCCTCATCAACAATTAATGTTTGAGATTCATTTTTGTCTAACCTAACTGTTACCTGAACTTCACCTAAATTACCTTCATAGTAAGGATTCAAAACAAGCCCGGTATTAATATTTAATTCATACTTACCTTCAGAACAAATTATTTGTAAATTAGGAATAGCAGTAAAGTTTTTAGATGTTACTTCTTTAGTACTTTTTAAATTTGCGATGTAAGAAACAGATTCATCCATTTTCGATAGATTTTCATAGACTTCCCAATCACCGTAAAGGTTTCGAAGTGTAGTAGTAGTTGAACTAGTTGAACTAGTTGAAGTTGTAAGTATTGTTTCTTCTTCAACTGGTACAGGTAAAGGCTCAGCTGAACCACCACAAAAAGAGATTAAGAGTAATAAGGTGATTAACTTTTTTATATTCATATCTGTTTTCATTTTTTTGTTTACAATCTCATTTTACATAACAATCTCATATAGTCTTCTTGAGTATGTTGAGTATGTTGAGTATGTTGAGTATCTTGAATATGTTGAATATCTAGGTAAAAACTGTGGCAGAAATGTGACATGCTCACTGTTGAATAGTGTTTTATTCTAAGCTAACTGCGACAGAGAGCCTCTCTATAACGAGCGTATAATCAAACAGAATAAGCTAAACTGATACAAGGTCACAAGGTTTGCCCTTATCTGAAAAACAAGGGGTCGGCAGTTCGATTCTGCCTCTG
>Ga0222718_10004146_pt1 | contig 12160 bp, 22 predicted proteins | sample C33_27DmetaG_FD_165045 | JGI IMG/M metagenome (GOLD analysis project Ga0222718, IMG submission 165045) | Estuarine water microbial communities from San Francisco Bay, California, United States - C33_27D | ecosystem: Environmental > Aquatic > Marine > Unclassified | place: USA: California... | reverse complement strand
TTTTGGAATATCTAAAAGATTAACTATATTTGTCATTATGAACATTTTTATTTTAGATTGGGACGTTGAAAAGTGTGCACAGTATCACAACGACAAACACGTGGTTAAGATGATATTGGAGACCGCACAACTATTGTGTGGTGTTCATCATATGAACGACCAAGCTAACGACCAAGTCCCATACAAGTTGTCACATAAGAATCACCCTTGTTCCATTTGGGCTCGTGAAAGTATGACCAACTATTTGTACTTAGCAGAACTTGGTTTGGAGTTGTGTAAAGAATACACTTACCGTTATGGTAAACGACATAAGTCTCAGGACGTAATTGAATGGTGTATTGAAAACAAACCACAAATCAAAGACATTGGATTTACTGAACCTGCTAAGGCGATGCCAGATGAATATAAAGTGAATGACGTAGTTCAGTCCTACCGTAATTACTATAATGGTGCGAAAGTATCCTTTTCGAAATGGAAAAACCGACAAACACCAAAATGGTTTAAGGGTGAGGTTTTGGTATAGAAATATATTTATTAGTATATTTCAACAATATGGATAGTGCAATACTAAAAGGTTTAAATTCTTTATACTCTAATGAACAAGGTCTAAATTACACCTACAAGGTGGATGAAGATGGTACATATGTTATTGAATCAGCTGAGGATGAAGATTTACCTTTTGTGACTAAATTCTTGATTAATCGTGGTGCTCTTGAGAATGTCCACTCATTATCAAAATACTTACCCACTGCAACAATTATCGATGTGGCAAACCATAAAACTAAAATCGTTTTCAATGGGAAAGAAATAGATAATGATTTTGTTAAGGTATCAGATAAACTTCAAAACTGTATTAATACTTTTTTCCAATCCTGTAAAAAGTCTGTAAAAGCTAATTCTTATATAATTAACGCAGAATCTCCAACGGCACACGGAAATAGAATTGAAAAAGAAATTAAATGGGACTATGACTATTTTTATGTCTATCCACTACTTTATGCCAGTGCTTTAACATTCGAATTTGAAGGTAAAATGCATTTTGTTAGTGAAGATAGAATTAAAGATTTTTGCGATAACTCTGAATACGCCAAAGATGAGGAAATGACTTATGATGACGTTGTTACAATATTTGTTAATTTTTTTAATAATAGTGCAATGGAAGGTGAACAAGTAACGACACAATCTGAGCAACTTTTTAATTGTTGTATAGACTTGGGTTGGGATGGTAACGATAATAATAGTTTATATTACGATTTCTGGATTAGGTCTGAAATCTTTTTGATGGGTATAGGTAAATATATTTCTTCTAACCCATATGAATTTACAGGACAAGATACTTATCCATTACTTTATCAATATGTAAAATATTTTGAATATTCAGATGTATAACATATCTTTGTGGTATGGGATATTGGGAAGGAAAATGTTTTAACTGTATAATAATCGGAGCATTAATTGCTATCGTTAGTCTCACCGTAAGAGACGTAAGAAAAGAAAATAAAAAAACTAATCACAAAGTAGAACAAAAAAGGAGTTCTTATCAGGATTCCATATAAAAATAGTTCTTTATCGATGAAACCCTCACTTTCGTGGGGGTTTTCTGTTTTTGGCACAGTGTTTGACTCTATTAAGGTAATATGAGAAAATTATTTTTAACAGCTTTAGTTACAATCGGAATGATTGGCTCAAGCGTAGCACAAATGGCAATACCTGGTGAGATATTTGCCGACAATCCAAGTCGTTTTAACGGACGTAAAGTAACAATTAAAAACATTCAATTAGATGGTACACAAACTATGGGTGGTTCTAAAGGTGTAATTGCACCAGCACCTCTTGGAGGTTCAGTTTCTGCAGCTCCAGGACCTATTGGTACACCATCGGCACCAAATGTACATCCGTGTCGTGCACCTCGTGGATTCAGTGAAATACAAGTAGTATTCAAAGGTAAACCTGAATTTAAAGGATGTTTCTTCATGGCTGATAATATGAGGACACAGTTATTTCGTGAATTAGGTGGTCAATTAATAGATGCACAAATTACTTTTAGAGGTGACTCAAGAACAGGATACGCAGTAACTTTCTACCGTTTAGGTATGTAATTAAAGCACACATATACTTTCAAAACCCCTTCTTAATCGGAGGGGTTTTTTGTTTTATGACGTTTCGATGATTGTCTTTTTATTTTTTAGTATTAAATTCGTAAATATGAAGAGATTACTATTTTTATTACTATCACTCGTACCTTTATTTAGTATGGGTCAATATGTTAAAGTATCAACACATTATAATGCTAAGAATACCGCAAATCAAATTATAAAGGGTGAACTCAGAAGTTTTTTAAACGATGAGGTTGATTTTACTGTAGAGAAACGTTCGGGTAAATTTAAAAGCAAGTACGATGTTTCATCTGACGATGTGGTCCGTAAGGTATATAAATGTTTTGACAAAGGAAACGTTGAATATGTGTCGAGGACAAATGGAGGTTACACTTTCACCATTGCAGTGGTAAACAAAAAAGATAATACGATAATTTTAAACTACTGTACCTTTAGTGTGGATGCTTTTACTCAAAAGATAAAGGATGTTGAAATATCAAAAGGACTATAAAATGACTATGAAAAAACTATTATTAATATTGACGGTTTTGTTTACAACCTTAAATGTAAACGCACAGTGTGATTGGAGTAACACTACTTTTGACAAAATTAGTCAAAGAGGAAATGAATTTTATTTTGAAACGAACATGCATTATGACTCCTGTTGGGATTATATTTTCACCGTTTACGATTACCAACGACAAGTGGAAGATACGATGGAAGATTGGGGTGGTTGGTTTGGAGTCTCATTTAATGCCAAAGGTAAATACCAAGCCCGAATGATTGCATTTAATCGTTGTATTGGTTGTGACACTACTTTTGTGGTTGATGTTGACATTACTATATTTGGTAAATTAGGATATAGTCATAAAGTGGGGGCTAAAAATTGTAAGTATTATCAATTTGAACTTGAAGACCGAAAGGATAGTTGTTACAAATATTACTATCAGATATGGAAGGCAGACAAATACATCAACGATTTATCTGAAGAAGAATGGAAAAAGGTAAGTGATTCAGCTCTTTATTTTGGGTATAGTTTTGATGAGGATTTGTTAGTATACTATGGTGAACCAAAAGATATTACACTAACACACGAATTTGAAGATTCAGGACGTTATTTGATGATACCTCAAATTTATAACGAGTGTACAGGAATTGATACGTGGGCATTTGTAAAACTGAACGTTTGTGTAGGTCAGAAAACTACTTCAGTTAAGAAGATAACTCGAGAAGATTTGAAGAATGTTACTGTTGTAGGTTATTACGACATGTTGGGACGTAAGGTTGACTACATGGAACCAAATAAAATCTACGTTGTTATGTATAGTGATGGTCGTAGATTAAAAGTGATGAGAAGTGAGTAAAAATAATTTAGAAAGAGAAGTGTTAAATGTTATTGGATATACTGTATCATTTCTGATAACTATATTATCAATATCTTACGTTTTAGATTTATTAATAGATTAAAACTAACCCCTCCCATAAAGAGGGGTTTTTTGTTTTAAATTTTTTTTGTATCTTTGTTTTGAATATAACTAACTAACAATATGAAAGCAATATTAGAATTTAACTTTGATGCAGACAATGACGACCGCATGGAATTTCAGGATGCTGTTGATGGTAAAAAGTGGAAAATGGCAATGTGGGAACTTGACCAATGGTTGAGAGCTCAGTACAAATATATGTCTGATGAAGAATATAGTAAGGACAAATACGAGGCTTATGAAAGGTCACGTGAAGAACTATATCGAATTATAAATGAAGAAGGTTTAAGACTTGACTGATATGAAGGAAGATATTGGATTTTATATGTTTGGTGCTATGGATGAGATTATCGCTGACGAATTAAATGTCGACACTGAAACATACACAGACATACTTGAGAATCATTGTACTTACAATGAAGGAAAATTTATTATATTTTCATTATTATCCGATAGACAGGATAAAAAAGATAAAGCTATAAAATTATTTAAATCTAAATTAAAATGAAAAAACTTTTAACTCTTTTGTTGGTCACTTGTGTGTCAGTGACCACATATGCTTCTCACCTTTTGGGAGGAATGATTGCTGTAGGTCAAACAAGTCAAGACTCTACCTCTGTTGGGGTTTGGTTAATTACCGACCCACAAGGTATCTCCTCACCTAACTCCATCTATGTTGAAAAATGGGAAATGAATAGTGTAGGTTGGTACACTCAAAATGGTACCATCACACTAACTAAAGGTACCTCATCAACATTTCAGGGACATACGGTGGTAAACTATACCAGTGATTATTTGGACTTGGATTCAAACAAATATCGTTTCATTTATAAGAATTGTTGTTGGGGGATGATTAACAACTCTCAGAACTCTTTTAACTCTGAGTTTGTAATCTCAGCCGATTATTGGCACATACCTAATAACTCCACACCATTTGCCGGAGTACCATTACTAATTAATCAACAAGTGAACACTCTTAATACTATGAAACCTATTTGGGGTGTTATTAACTATTTTATGAACGAAGTGGATGGTGATAGTGTAAATGTAACTCAATCAGATTTATACTCGAGTTATTCTAACGGAACATTTGTTTCTCAAACATACACACCACTTAATTTACAAGTATCAAACGATAGTATTAGTTGGACACCTTCATCATTGGGTAAATATGCAACAGGATTTGAAATAAGTGATTATAGAAACGGACAACTAATTGGGGTTCAGAGAATACAATGGACCTTTATGGTTGTCAATTCAACATTAGATATTGAGGAAGTAGAACAAACTAAACATTATCAGGTTTATGATTTTTTTGGTAATCTTTTCTATGAAGGTGAAAACATTCCATATAATTATATGAAAGGATTGTACATTATTTTTGATGGTAACAAAACCGAAAAGATACATGTCGTAAAATAATCAATGGAAGATTTTATAAAAGTAACAGATAACGCACGAAAAAGAATTCAACACCTCCTTAATGAGGAGGGTTTGGATTCCTCTACACATTTTCTACGTGTTGGTGTAAAGGGGGGTGGTTGTTCAGGACTATCATATGTATTAGATTTTGATGACACTCTTAATGAAGGTGATAACGTATCTGAAGATAATGATATAAAGGTGGTGGTAGATAAGAAATCTTTATTATATCTATTCGGGACCGAGTTAAATTATTCTGACGGATTAAATGGTAAAGGATTTGAATTTATAAATCCAAACGCCACAAGAACCTGTGGATGTGGAGAAAGTTTTTCACTTTAAATTGATTTAGCTATATCTATCGACTATACTATAGTAAATTTACAACATGAAAGAATATAAAAAGTATTTTGAGTTCTCAGGAACAATCTCAGGAACAAATTATCTTCTACGTAATTTGTTATCATCACTAATGGCCTTTATTGGGGGTTATTTAATCGGTTACGGTGTCGTTTCACAAGAAATTGGAATGTCAACTATAGGGTTGTTCATTATCGCACCAACATTGTGGTACAACTTCGCCACTATCTATAAAAGGGCTAATGCCGTATTTCCTGGTAAAGCAACAGGGTGGACAGCATCTATTTTGGTATCACAAATTTTGATGCAAGTATTTAATGGAGAACCTTTAGGGAATATCCTAAAAGCATTCCTTATCGTTTTCGGTTTAGTTCTAATCTTTACTAATTCAAAAGTAGAAAATCACGAAGGTTGATTTTATCGGAGAGGTGGCAGAGCGGTCGAATGCACCAGTCTTGAAAACTGACGTACTGAAAGGTACCGGGGGTTCGAATCCCTCCCTCTCCGCAGATAAATCACAAGATTTTTTATTTGTCATTTAAAATTTAATTTAATATCTTTATCCAATAAAATTATTTAACTATGAATATTACAAAAGATTTCGAGAAGTACGCAATGAGTGATTATGGAGTTTCATCCCTAAACATGCATCACTACAAAAACCAATTAGAAGACTCTTTAACTCCATATATCTTGGAGGAAAGGGAGATGAGAGCAACACAGATGGATATCTTCTCTCGTTTAATGAGAGACCGTTTGTTGTGGGTTGCAGGTGGTGTTAATGACCACATGTCAACTATTGTTCAAGCTCAGTTAATGTATTTGGACTCAATCGACAACATGACAATTACGATGCATATTGACAGTCCAGGTGGTTCTGTAAAATCAGGGTTGTCTATGGTGGATGTAATGCAATACATTAAATCCGACATTGCCACCGTTAATACAGGTATGGCAGCATCGATGGGTTCAGTATTGTTGGGTGCAGGTACCAAAGGAAAACGTTCTTCGTTGAGGTTCTCAAAAACGATGTTACACCAAACTTCAGGTGGTGCAGGTGGTAACATTCAAGACGCTCGTATTAACTTTATTGAGTGGGAGAAAACCAACAAGATTCTTTTTGAACTTCTTGGTGAGTTCTGTGGTAAGAGTGCAGAACAAGTCACTGAAGATGCTTCTCGTGACTTTTGGTTGAGTGCGGATGAAGCCGTGGAGTACGGAATTATTGATGAGGTAATCCGTTCAAAGAAGTAATATGTAAATCACATATATCACTTTTTATGAAACCCTACCAAATCGGTGGGGTTTTTCTTTACATATTATTATTATACTTCATTATTATTTTTATGGAAAAAACAAATGTTTCAGTAAAGAGACACTTATTAAAAACAATAACATGGAGAGTAGTTGGGACTATAGATACTATGTTATTAGGTTGGTTAGTGTCTGGTGACCCTCTAATTGGTATAACTATTGGTTCTTTTGAGGTTGTAACCAAGATGTTTTTGTATTTTTTACATGAAAGATTATGGTACAAAATAGACTTTGGTGTTAAAAGAAGTGAAAATGTTGATAAGTAATATATTTATTTAGTATAAATAAGTAATTTTTATGGACTTCAGTGTTATAATACAAACTTTAATCACCTCCGTCGCTTCAGTAATCGTCGCACTTATCGGAGCTGGATTTTTTAAAAGATACAACGACTCAAAAAAAGAAACATATTCTAAATCTAAACTAATGGAGCAAATCAAAAAAGATGAAATTGTCCATTTAGCCTTAAGAGATTTAAGAAGAAAATATAATAGCGATAGAATATATATATGGCAATTTCACAACGGTGGGAACTTTTATACCTCAGCACCTATGCAAAAAACGTCTGTCACTTATGAAAGATGTTCTGACGGATTAGAAAGAAAATCGGAAAAGTTTCAAAATACAATAATCTCAAATATTACATCGTACATTAAAGACGTAATTGATATGTCTATGTTTTATACTGATATTAGAGAAATGGACGATATTGCAATTCGTGGAATATGTCAATCATTTGGTACTCAGTCGCATAGTGGTGTTCCAATTTATGATGATAAAGAACACTTAATTGGTATTCTCTCTTTAGATTGGGTATTCAGTGATATTCCTGAAGAATTTTTATCAGGAGAAGAATTTAACGAGCACTTAAAAGAAGATTTAATTAAAGAAGCCAAATCATTAGCCAATTACATATAATGGATTTAAAACAAACCATAAAGAAAGTCTTAGAGGAACAAGTGTGGTCCTACGACACCACACAGACGGCAGGTGATACAAAAAAGCCCGTTTATAAACCTACTGAACCTAAGAAATCTGAAGAACAACCCGAAGAACAACCCACTGTTGAAAAAATAGATGTGGGTGTTGTCGATGTATCACAAGACTTAATAGACGCATATGGTATTGATTTAGTAAAACAAGCTTACGAGAAACAAGGATTTAAAGTCACACAAGAAGGTAATGGTCTTAAAGTTACAGGATGGGCATTACCATTACCAAAACAATATATTAAATCACCAGGACCAACACTAAAGTATGGTGCTGGTAGACCCGCAGGTTGTACATCCGATTGTAGAAGTACACATGAAGGTGTTGACTATGCAGCACCTAATGGTACCATAATTTATGCAACAAAAAGTGGTAAGGTTACTGATGCTCACTTCCTCACTGACGCAGAAATAAAGGCCGGTAATCATTGTGGCCCAGGTCAATTAATATTAGTTTCAGGTAAGTACACGATAATCCACTGTCATCTTAGTAAAATTTACGTTTCTAAAGGAGATACTGTAAGTATTGGTCAAGCAATAGGTGAAGTTGGTGAGGGTCATTTACATATTGAAATCGATGTGAGTGGAGATAGAAAAGGTATCGACAACTGGTCTCAAATTTATAGTCAATTAAAATAATTGACATCCACAATTTATTATTTATATTTTATTTATGAAATTCACCATAGATACAGAAGAAAAAACTATATACTTCAAAGAACCTTTTACAAAAAAAGATATTGAATATCTTTTATCTGTTTTAGATATTGAAGGTATTGAGACATGGAAAATTTCTATGGAACAATCTGTGGTTAATCCGACTTACCCAATAGGGGTTCCAAATACCACACCATATGTTCCTGGTACAGGTGATTATTACCCTCCACCAATACAATATTACACAAGTAGTACAGATTTAGATTTAACCATAGGTGAATATATTTATAGTGATACAACAGCTATAAATGAGTAAGTTAGAACAATTCGTATCCGTAGTACATTCAGTTGACGATATAATTGATGAATATCGTAACATGAGACAAATCATGCAAAGAGAGGGATATACTGAATCTCAAATATCACGTTTATTCTCCTTTCCACAAGACTTGGCTATAGCAAGACATAATATTCAATCTAAAATTAGTGATTTTAAAAGTTCAGTACAAATGTATGGGATTTTTGATGAACAAGAATTTACCGATTATATTGAAGGTAAGTTAAAACAAGTCGACAAAGAATATCCCTTATCTGAAGATTAACCTTCAAATACTAATGAAGTATTTGTACCACCAGGATAGTATCCGAGTCTATTTTTATAATCTTCTAATTTTCCTGCCGTCAATATAACAACATCATTAGTATCAATGTCATAACCAAATTCGTCTTGTAGGTCTTCGTAATCCAATTCATCTCTACTTTGTTTAGTTGATAATAATAATACACTACCTTTAGTTTCAGTATTATCTAAAAGTTCAAATAACTTAGATTCGTCCATGTATTCACTATTGGTATTCAAGGTTTCTAATTTCCTGTATAATGATTCATCTGATAAAACCCAATGAGATTCTTTAACTTCAAAATATTCATCAGAAGTTTCTATTTCACCGTCACCATCACATTCACGACATTCTAACTGAGTATCACCAAAACAATAATTACAGGTTTCTCTACCTCCACCATCACAATAATCACAATCTTCCATACCGTCAAAACCTTCTACTTCACCTTCACCTTCACAATAATGACATTCAACTTCACCATCACCATCACATTCTGAACATTCTACCGTTCCGTCTCCATAACATTCTTCACAAGTAACTCTTTTATATTCTCTATCACCTAACTCTGTTACGTTAACAAGATACAATTCATTAGATTTAAATTTCGCAGCATCATATTCGTCACCTTTAAACATAAAAAATACGGTATATACAACCCTAACTATTTCTTCAGGGGATATCTTACTAAACAAGAAAGATGTTGTTGGAAACTGCATCGACTTTGATAGTATATAACTAACACCTGGTAATTCATCTATGTCTTTAGTTTCCAATTTTAATAATTTATAAACTATATCTACTAATACCTTGAAATCCATATTTTCTAAACTCTACGTTTTTATTATAAATACCAATATATTTATATTTAACATATATTACACATGTCAAAGAATAAAATTAATATTAACGAGGAACAGAAACCGAGAACATCACCTGTCAGTACAGAGGGTCTTTTAAAAGTTATTAAGTATACTTTATCAAACTACAATGACGATGTTAGTTTTGATAACCTTAGCGCTCAAAATCATTTTTTGGATGAGGTGTTTACTAATTTGAAATTAGTAGGTATCAAAAATGTCACCGAAAATGAGGTTGACGATTACGTTTTTACCTTTATTAAGGACAACGCCTCTTTATTAGACAGTGGGGACTTTGAGTCTAAAGATTATATTATCCCTCAAAAGAAAAAATTTGAGTGGAAAGGGGTTGAAGAGTATAGAGCATGGAAAGGTGACTATTATCGTGGTGAAACTGAAGGGTATTCAATAGAATTTATACAAAATTTGTTTGATGAATATGAGTTGAGTGTATCAGATGGTACGTATTTAGATGAAGAAGTTTACGATACTGACAATGTAGAGCAAAAAATTAAAAACATCAAAGAAATTCCTTTTAATGAGTCTGTAAATGAACAAGAAGAACAAAAAATAGATTTAGACACCTATGACGCTCCGTTTACATCTGAAGATTTCATGAATTATGTGGAATCTGAGTGGGATATGGAAATGTTGGACCTGATGATGGGTATTATCAGTAAAAGAAAAAAATTTATCCAACAAGTTGTTGATACTGCCAACCCAAGAACCGTTGTTAAGGGTTTTAAGAGGTTTGATGAGTCAAAAAATGGTGAAATTATCGACACCTTAAAGGTTTTACAAGAAATTTTAGACAAAAAATAAGGGAGACGGTAGCGAACCTCTCCCTTTTTCGTTACCATAACTGATAACGGCCCTAATCACCCATTTAAGGGAATATTTTTCTATTTGTTAGTGTAAATACACTCACAAGAGGTGCAAGAACACCCTTCAGTTAGACATTTTTCACTACAAGTACAATTTTCGTTTCTCATAACCTTGTTTTTACCATAAATATATTCTATTTTAGGTTAAAAGACAATAAAATGAGAAATTATTCAATAGCTCTGATAGCACACGATGGAAAAAAGGCTGATATCGTATCTTTTGTAATGAAAAGACTCGATTTTTTTAATTCAGAGCATATAAATCTGTTTGGTACAGGTACTACCAGTTCAAAAATTAAAAATGCAGGTGTATACAAGATAAATTCACTAGAAAGTGGTCCTTTAGGTGGTGATGCACAAATAGCATCTCGTATTGTAGAAGGTGAAATCGATGCGGTTATCTTTTTTAGAGACCCATTAGACAAGCACCCACACGAACCTGACGTAAATATGCTACTCAGACTATGTGATGTTCACAATATTCCACTTGCAACCAACTATTACTCTGCCAAAATTTTAGTTTCTTATCTTAAAAATAAAATAAGTAAGAAAAGCATAAAAAAGTTGGGTCTTTTCGATGATGAAAACGACTAAAAACACCCAATTTTACGTCATTTAAGACACTCAAATAGAAAAGTGGTCCATCCACACATAAAAAACCTAAAACTACCTTAAAAATGGAAGAAAAAGACCTTTACGTATGTGAATTTTGTGGTTATTCCACCTATACTGTATCTGAAGAGTACTTAGTTGGTACGAATCATTTAGTTTGTCTTTTAGAAAATACCTCAGAATCGTCAACAACTCTAAAGTGAGATGTTCCACAACCCTCGCAAACCACTTTCGCACGTAACTTTCCATCAGGTGACATATTTTTAATATACTCCCCTGGGTTTTTGTCATAAAATTGACTCCCACAAGAGTTACAAGTAATACCATTATATTTTTTAGGAGATAAATCATTGTTCATTTTAAACTTTTTTAAAGTTTATGAACATAGAAAACTAAAACACTTCAATCACTAACCTTTTTATCGGGAAATATATTTCCATATCGTCTTTAAGTTTGTGTATTTTTTGTATCCACTCTATTATTTCTTTCTTTTCATTATCATCATGGACCCATGCATCTATTTTAGAGAAGAGTTCATGTAGAAATATTGGATATTTAATGTGTAATTTTTTTCTATATTCTTCGGATAAGATGAATGTTATAACAAAACTATTCATACCTGACAACTTATCGCTATCCACACCAAAACCCTTTATAAAGTGAGGTTTTCGTGGACCAATCATAGAGGTGAAATCTCTAACTAACTCAGGTGCTACAATATTCTTACCCATGATAATAAATATCAATAAAAAAAAATAAGAACTTTTTTTGGTTTTTTATGTCTTTTTGATTTTTCGTATATAATTACTAGTTCTAGTACTAGTTTCTAGTATATAATATTATATATTATTTTTTATATATA
>Ga0222718_10004145_pt1 | contig 12163 bp, 37 predicted proteins | sample C33_27DmetaG_FD_165045 | JGI IMG/M metagenome (GOLD analysis project Ga0222718, IMG submission 165045) | Estuarine water microbial communities from San Francisco Bay, California, United States - C33_27D | ecosystem: Environmental > Aquatic > Marine > Unclassified | place: USA: California... | reverse complement strand
CAGATTGAATACCGTTCTTAAGTGCCTCTAAAGCTTTTTCAGGAACTTTAGGAAGTTTAGCTTTGGTGTCAGTCATTAATTTAATTGCATAAAAAAAAAGTGCCGCACTATAAAGTACGGCATTAACAAAAAATAAAGTCTGTGTGCAAAGTAGAACAAAACCTAGGACTTACCCTGACGGTGCCCAGCTGTGTAGCAGTATGAACTACATGAAAGCTAAGTTTAGCTGTATATTATATGTATCAATTGCTACAGGATTATGACAGTTCTTACTTATCGCGGCGTTGGCTATGATAAAGAGCAACGCAAAGCTTCAATCTGGCAAGAAATGCTGAAGAAGTCAATGAAAATTTTTAAATATCGCAATCATTTTTATTCTGGCAAGATGCCACGTTGATCGTTATCATTAACGTGTTCTTTGTTTAACTGTATCGATCGTCCGCCTGAGGGAAGCAGACGGTGAGGGTGCAGCCCCGAGAAGCGGCCCGATCTTCCCATTTATGACATTAAAGGCTACCAAACGGTAGCCTTTTTTGATGTCTTATCAAGTGATGTAAGGCCAAGATGGTTCTACATCTCGTTGCCAAATGTCAGGATCAATTGGCATCTTTGAAACAAAGACACGAAACAATCTTTTCATCTCATCAACTGAAATTTTTTGTTCTTTAGCTGCAATAGCAACATTTGTTTGTCCACTATAAAGTTTATAGAGTGCTTCCTCCATGGTGCAGACAGTCATAAGATTCGCTTGTCATATATTCAGCTAATCCTAAATCACATGTTGTCATTGTGTTGTGCTTACAACTTAAACACTGATTGACTTCTGATCGTTTTTCTTTCAAGACCTGTTGGTAATAATCTTGAGGTACTTCATAAGTAGTAAAGCGATGTCCACATTTAATACATTGCTTTCGCCTCCTTCTATGCATCATTCCATTGATCTTTGATGAAAGAACTTCAACAAATTTTTCATTACATTCAGGACAGTACTCCCTGGTAGAAACTGCACGTGCTTGTTTAATACGTTCAGGTTCTGTTTTAACAACAACAGGTTTAATCATAATTTTTCCAGCACAAAGACGAGAGCAGAAAAATCTTTTCCGTCCTCTCTTTATGCTGGAATTATATTGAAAGATTGATCTTTCAAAATCTTTACCACAGTTATCACATTGAAGAGTGATTAACTTGGCCATACCGCTTCTGAAATGATTGGAAATTGTTGAGTAAAAATTTCTTTAACAGCTTGTGCAATCTTTACATGCTCAAGTTGTGTACCATTTTTAGTACGTAGATCAATGTAATGGATCCAAGAACGTAATGTACCGTTTTGATAAATAGTTGTTGGTGAACAAAGAGGAAGAATACGACGTGCTGTTTCTTTTGCAATTCCAGAATCAAGAAGTTCTCGATACAAGTTCCAAACTGAACCTAGTTGAACTGCAACTTTGTCATTAATTTCATCAAGGATTACATCATCAAGATCATCAATAGAGTTCTGACGATTCTTTAAATCCTGGCGACGAAAATCAGGAAGTGCAGCTGGAGGCATTTTTGCATACCTTGAGCTGTATTCTTGAAATGTAAATGAACGGTGTCTTAAAATCTGAGCACTGATGTCTCGCTCAGTATTAATTTTGACGCACATGTTTGCCATTTCAAATGGCGACCAGTGCTTATGGTTGATTAAATAACGTAGGAGACGGGGAGCCGTCTCCATGTTATCTTCATTATCTGGGTTGCTGACACGAGCCATTTTTGTAATAAGCTGTTCAGCATTTTGTGTGGCCCAGATAAGTTCAACTGACATTAGTTAACGCTTTCTACTGCGTCACTAAGCATAGCTTCTTTTGAGTCTTCATGCTCAATTCGGCTTGTCATGTATGTTTCAGTTCTTGTTGAGCCATCAAACAAAACAACAACATACGGATGCTTAGCACCACGTGCATTAACTTTGTAGATGATGTCTACCACTTCACCATGACGAATCTTTCGATTCGGTGGTGCTCCATTGTTAGAAAATGGATTTGCTTTGTGGATGATACGATCACCAACTTGAAAGCGTAAAGGCTTGCGTGGAGTAGGCATGATCAGTTGAGATGCTTCCAGGTGTAGTTGTGATCGATTGCCATGATGCAGCTAGCTGAAACGTCATAGCACTGAGCAATCTCTCGATAGAGTGCGTTGCGTGAGCCAACAAGTTCTGCGTAAGGTTTATTAGCAAGAAGCTGTTTAATTTCACGAACTTGTTTTTCGTTCAGCTTTTGAGTAACACGGTTGTTACGACGACCATCAGACTTTTTAACTTTGATGACTGATGGTTTTGCTGCAACAGGCAAAGATGGATTCTTCACTGGCACAGTAATCACTGTGTCAATGTCATTAATTTTTGCAGTGATCACTAGACGATCACCTTTTACATCAACGTTAGGAGAATGACTGGCGTCAATATCCAATGTTTGGATTTGCCGAACAGCAAAAGGGCTAGTAGTCATTGGTCAATGTGCAAAAGAAAGATGTGACGAAGCTAGTTTAGTGTGCAAAACAAAAGAGTCAAGGCGGACCTCGACAAGAACAAGTCATTTTGAATTTTCTTAATATTGCACAACAGACTAAAACCTGATAGAATTATGAACGTGCAAAGGATTTGGACTAGAGGTGGTGCTCTGGTCCTTTTTTATGCACGCAATTATTCTATGTATTTATAACTTTAATTTTTTGCATAATTTTATTTGCAAGCAGGTAGAATGACACTACCTAGTTACAAATAAAATTATAAAGTTTTAATGATAATTAAAATCGTCTTCGTACCAAGCAAGTTGTTTTAGAAATTCGTTATATCCGATTGCAAAACATTCTTGAACAAACTCATTTGGTCCCATCTTCTCGCTAACAAATGCTAATCTCTTTAATTCTTTTAATGTTTTGTCAAACATCTCTACTTCTTTTTTAGTGCCAGTTAATATGACACCGTATGCAGCTTCTTTCATGACAACGAAAAGCAGTCATTAAATAGTTTAACCGCACTAAGAAGATAATTCATCAAACATCAAGAATCGTTTAACATCTTTGTCAGGAGCTTCAATCAATTTCATAATTGTTTTAAGTTTCTTTTCAGCACTAAGTGCTCGATTGCTCCAGTAAGCAAGGTGTTGATTTGTTCTACCAAGTTCTGTTTCAAGAGCGGTTTGAAATAAAGAAGAAGGACTGATGTCAAGGTCAGATGTTTTCCACCTGGCAAAGAGTTCTTCAGGGACACTTACACTAACTACTTGCGCCACTATTAAAAAAACTGTGCTACCTATAAAAGATAGCACAGTTCTGTGTATTTAATTGTTAGAACAAGTTAATGATTAACGTATTCCTTAACCACCTTTGTCATGACAACTGGATAAGGTTCACTAACAACACAATTGTCATTTAAAAGACGCATGGCATTAGCAAATTCGTTTGCTTCATCACAGGTAGGAAACTTTGGATTAAAAGTTCCAAGCTCTTGGTTATGAATAAAGACAACCCAAGAAGTAATAGGTAGTTTCATTGAACGAGTTGAACAGGACCAGATTTATAAAAGAGACCAGGGTTGCTTTGAACAGCTAGGTCAGCTTCAGAGTGATCAGTGACAATCTTAACGACTTCACTTTTACCATCATGGCGGTTCATCATAACCGCCCAACAGAGTTTGATTTGGTCTTTTGTAGTTGCAATATCCATTGTTATTTTTGCGCTGCAATTTATTATGCGGTGTATAGATCTGTCCAGTTACCAACAGGTTGTACTGTTGAATCCATGTGAGACCTTTCATGTGCTTAACTATCGTAATCTCAATTTCTTCATAGAAGCTAGAAGAAATCATTAAATTAGAAAGAGTTAACGCTTAGTTAAAGTATGCATCAGTTTAGGCACACGCTCAATTAATCGAGCTAGTTGCCAAGGTTTTAATACTTTGAAAGATTTCATTTTGTAAACCTTGTCAAAAGTCATTAAGATAACAAGAACAGATAACAAGTCATGAGCAATCCAGATATAACGCTTAGAAATGTTGTAGTAATTTTTAGAACTATTTTTCTTAGGCATTAAAAACAAATGCTGTAAGAACTGTATTCATTAATAGATTGACTGTTAATACAACCTCGAAGCTGGGTTTGCTCTTGCTCTACTTGAATGAAACCTCCTGGCACAGCATAGATTTGTTGTTCCACTGGAACAGTCTGTAATCCTAGTGAACCACATAAAATAATGTTGTTCACCAGATCACAAAATGAAGAAGTCATTGAGAATAGTACTCTTGAATTAGATTAGTTAGAATATAAAAAAAGAAAATTTAAGTGAACTTTTTTGGAACTTTAAATAAATTACGTAGAAAAGTACAACCTATAGTTGAGCCTGTTTATCAACGTGCAAATAAAGAAGGTTCTAAAGTTTTTGGCACTTTAAATCAACTTTACAACAGAGCAGATGAAGCTGTTGGAGGGAATTTACCAGGTGGAGTAAGACCTACATCTTCACCACCGCCTCCAAGCAAAGGTTTTCTTAGACAATACATTGAAGAGATTCCAGAAAAAGGTGCAATACCTATCTTTTCTTTAACTCCTACAGATGAAGCAGCAAAGACTTTTGCTAAGTCATTAGCTGGTCCATTTGGTAGACAGATGCGAATTATCCGTTCTCCAGGTACTTCACAGCAGTTACAAGAACAGATTGATGCAGCTACTATTCGTGATGGAAAATTAATTCATGGACTAGGTGAGCCTGGATATGAAAGAACACGCTTTCCAAGCAACATAGAAGGAGCAGGAATTGTTGGTCAATTTGTAGGAGAACCTACACTTGATAATCGTGTGCAAGTTGAAGAACCTTACGACACAAAGCCAAGCGCATGGCACAGAGAAAGGTTCAAAGAAAATTTAAGAGAAGGTGATCTCATTAATGCAGCTGAGTCTGCAGGTAATATAGTTTTTGCAGGATTAGGTGAGAGTGGATGGACAAACAAGTATCCACGTGGAAGAGTTCAAGACATAGGAGAAATTAAACCTGGTCATCCTTTTTACCGTGGCGGCGCGACATCCCGCTAATAGCAGCGACAGTAATTAAGTTACCAAGTAAAATCCAGTTGCCTTCAGCAGAGACGTTAAGACGGTGCCTTAACTCAGCGTTCTGTGCTCCTGTTGCTACAGCCTGGTCTAGTGCTGGCATGTCTAAAACAAACATGCCATAAAGCGAGATAGTAGAAGCGCCTAAACCATAAAGTGCAAAGAAAGTAAGAACAAGGTTCTTCATTAAAGTCATTGGTGTAAAGCGTAAATTGCAAAGCCTACATCAAGAGCAGTTAGAAATAGTACTGACAGAAGAAAAACTGCAATAATAAAAATGAATTGTTCTTCCATCAGTATTCTTCCCGCTCATGAGCAGACCAAGCTGACTTAATCTGGATAGCACCGCCAAGTAGTTCTTGAGCTTCTGAGCCATTAGGTTCGTGTTCAATAATTTTACGTTTTATATTGAGTTGCATTTGGTAATCAGCTTCTGAATGGAAGTCTTCAATCTCGCGATCAATTTGTTCCATTGTTCGATCTGTTTTCCATTCAACCCAATGCATAAAACAATATTCACGAACCTTTTTAACCCAAAAGTTTTGCTCCCACTTAGTATCAAAATCAATTAAGATATTTGTTACTTCGTAGGAGACTGCTTTCCAGATACTGTATTTCACGATGAACAATGAAGGTTACTTCATCATTCTATCGATATAAAATTTTTATGCAGTCAGCAAGGTCTCTTAGTTCATAAAGAACTTCTTTCCATCTTGGATCATTAACACTAAAAGTGTACTCATTCCAAGAACCATTTGTTTTAACAGAGATAACAATGAATTGAGTAGAAAGATTCATTAAACTAATGCACGTTTAACGATGTACTGAGCAAGTTCCTCTAAGTCAATTGACGTTTCAAAGCTAAGTTGCCTGAGCCTATTAAACTCAGGCTCTTCCAGTTCAACATAAATTTCATATTTAGTTGTGCCAGGAATTTTATAGAAGTCAGGAGTTTTCACTTCCATGCTTCTTGCTTCTGCTGACGAGCAGCTTCATGCATTTCTGACATAGTTGGTCCTGCATGGAAGTTTGCAATGTCTTCATCAGACGGCTCCCAGTTAGCAATGTACTCAATATGAGGCATGATGTCGTCTTCGATCTTTTCGATGATCCAGTCAGGCTCTGCGTCCATCATGTGACGCTTTGCATTGTCTTGTAATAACTGAGTCATCCGTCTATCAAAATGATAGATCAAAGTCTGAATGTCCATGGTGTACATGTCACGTGGATTGATCATGATAGGTAGTGCAAAGTGAATGAATAAAAACTGGGGCTTACACTTTCGGCATGTCCCGGACGTAACGTTGCCTACTCGATGCCCAGTTAGTTACCAGATTAATGGTTGATCATCTGGATCAAACATATCAGGAGGTTCTGCTGTTCGCCAATCTAAATCCATTGCTACAAGCAATTGTTTAAATTGCTCTTCATCCTCTGGCAACACAATGTCACCAGGATCAAATGAAGCTTTACAAAGAGCAGGACCGTATTCTTCAGGATCAAGAGGAGTTTGTTCTCTGACAAGAACAGCTTCATCAATGATGGCTTCTACATAACAGTAGTTGTCATCAATTAGAACGTCTTCAATGGAAAGAATTTGCATTGTTTTGTTACAGAGTGAACAACATGATTGACTTGAAATGCTGTATTGTATAAATTGATACAATACAAGGAGAATTGTTATGGAACTAGCGCTTCTTCATTACTTGAAGTCTAAGCAACAGAAAGATAATCGTTCTAAAAAACAATATAAATTTGCTGTTGCTCAAGACTCAAGAGAAGGTAAAGCTTACTTAACCAAATAAGTTCAATTGAGGGTGCGTTGGCTTTCTAAGTAACGAGCAAACGCACCTCTTGGAACATTATATTTACGTGTTGGCTTCTTCTTCTTATCAGCTAAATAAACACGTCTACCGTTCTCGTCAATGTAATAAATTCCACCTCTCTTACCTATAAATAGTTCTCGATTTTCATTGAGAACAATGTCAGTTTGACGAGCACGGTGTTTCATTGGTCAGTTGATGTTTGCAATTTTAGTTGCTAATTGATCTACAAAGTTTGTACCGTAGCTATCTTCTTTAAACGCTAATCTAAACTGCTCAATTTCATCATCATCTATGTATTTAGTATGAGATTCGTGATAGAAAGCAAGCGCGTTTACAATAGCGTATTGCTCTCTTGAAGTGATGATCAAGTGCTTTTTGATGTTCATTTCTTAACAGTAGTAAGGACGTTCGGTTGGGAAATGCTCTGCTCGACCTGTGTCGTAGCTGATTTCCCAAGCACTTTCTGTGGTTGAAAGCCCAAGGTCTGATTGTTCGTAGATTTTGTATTCCTCCTGGTAGTCGAGGTAGGTTTTGATGGCTTGCTTTTTGCTGAAGACGCAGTGCGTCGTGTGCGGGTAGCCTTCGTCGTACCACCAGCCGCCTTCTTCTGGTCCACCGTATCGACGGCAGAGTTCGTGGATGGTGATTGTTGTAGGTTCTTTGTTTTCCCAGTTACAGAAGGTTTTGTAACGCTGGATTGCAAGTCTTTGTCTCCAGCTTTTTGGATAGAAGGTTTGCATGTCGGTGAGATAAGACATTTGATTGTGTCAAAAAGTTCAGTAATGATGATTGAGATGATGACAATAATGAAAAGAATTACATCATCATCATCTTGATACTTAGGCTTCTTTGTACGATTCATTCTTCTACCCCACTCCAGTCTTCTGGATTGGTTTCACGCATAGCTTCTTCTTGTTCTTGAGCAAGATCAGCTAATAAAAATTGTTGGTCTTGATTGATTTCTTTCATGAGCCAATCAAGATAGTAAGAACTTGTCACTGAGATTTGATTGAGTTCTTCGTTTGTCATTGGTTGAGGTGCAAAGGAACTAAGCAGTTTATAGACATGCTCAGGTCTAGGAAAGTTTTAATAAGCAAATGGCTTATTAAAAGAAATAAAACTTACTTTTAATTAAAGTGATTCTTTCTTCTCCCGGTGCCATCATTGCACCAAACATAAAAAAGAAATATAGGTTTATTAATCAAGCTACTTCTTCTTTTAACTCACGTTCTTTAACAGCTTGATAAACAACATCTATCTTATTTGAGATATATTCAATTCTTTTTAACATACAGTCAACTGAATCTTTATCTAAATAATAATTTTCAATGGTACATGCTTTTGCATAATGATTATGCCAGTAAATTGAAGAGTCACCACACATTGACCAAAGACTAAACAATTCATCTTTAGTCAAAAGAACTGCAACTTGATTTTTGTCCATGGTAAAAATGCAAAGGAAGTAAGCAGTTTAAAGTCATGCTCAGGACTAAAACTTAGCTTGCGATATACGGGTGGATTGCATCAATACAGACTTCTACAATCCTTGTATCTTGAATACCGTCGTAATCAAATTTGTAATCAACATTACTGATTACTTCATCTGGATCAACAGAGTCATCAAGATTAACTTGTACTAAAACGTAAGCTTGTTTAGTCATTGGATGTCGTACCAATCGGTAGTGCCTATTTGCGAATAGCGAATGGTAGTTTGTTTACCATTCATCCATAGGTGTGTAATTGCTTGAACACCTATACGCATTAGCCTACCTGTAATTTGTCCTCCTGGTGCATTAACTTGAAAGTTTCCACCAGGATTAAAATCATTCGAGCCGTAATCAATACGGCTAGTGATTGGATCGTACATAAAAGTGAGATTAGTTAAATGTTTTGAAATGATTCAAGCTTTTTACAAAGCTCTTCATCATTCTCTGGATGAGTGCGACCAGTTCTAACGGTCTTTGTTTCAGGAACACCGTCAACAACAAGCATCTCTCGATACCAGTTGGTGCCTTTAACGTTAGCCCAGGCCATGATGATTGCTGTGTAACTGTTACCAGCAGTTACCCAATTCCATCCTTTCTGTTTACAAGAGATGATGGCATTGTTAATGATCTCTTCAGTTGTTTGATTAGGCATAATATTCTTCAGCACAGTATTGATAGAAATCATCTAATTCAGCTTTGAATGCTTTTACACTGTGCGGAAAATCGTTTAGTGTACGTACACTAAGTTCTTTCCATTTGCCGTCACAGAGCCGTTCGTAGTGGAGCTGAGTTGATTCACCTCCATACCAGACGACTCGTTCTTCATTTGTCGGTTGGTGGATTAGCATAAAATTTATGCAAAGGATGCAGAGCAGTGAGCCCTGCAGAAAGGGGACCAGGAATAACCTGGAACCCCAAGGTGCAGAGTTCATATAACAGCCAATTAAACCTGACGGTGGCTGCACCTGGCGGTGAACTTAATTAAGGTTTTCACCAGATTGAACAGAACTTCAAGTCAGAAGTTAGAAGTTAGATAGAGACAGACTGACGAGGAGCAGCATCCTGAACAGCAGTTAATGTTGGATCCGCTTTAGTAGAGGATCTAGTGCTGATGATTGCACGTACATTAGTTAGAGATACTTCAGGATATTTTAGTTCTGCAAGAGAACCATCTTTGATGTAATGACTACGAATTGAATCAAGCTTTACATCAAATTGAGCAAGTATCAGTTGGCTGCCACCAACAAGAGTTCCGTTCTTGTAAGCACTTAACAGACCATTGCTGTTAGTGAACTTGACTCGAATGGAGTTACCTTTTAAATCATTGACAGCAAGAGTGAGTGATAAAAACTCACCTTCGTTGTACTTAGATTTGACAACCTCAGCGTGGATGACGTTGCCGATGATGGTGTTACTAAACATGGTGTTTAGATGCAAAGGAACAAATGCAGGATGTTGAGTCCTGCAATAGCTAAGTCTGGCATTGAACCAGACATGGCCGCCTTTACGGACTAGCTTGCTTGTTGAGAGTAGTTCTTAAGAAACTTCTCTTTAAATTTTGCATTGCGAGAAGTTGAGTCAATCACAAAGAATGCAGCATCATCAGTGTTTTGATGTTCTTTTAAAATAGAACACGCTTCTTTGTGATCAAAAGTTACTGCAACAACTTCTCTTACACATCGTTGTTGTGAATCCATACTACGTTTAATAATGTAGAAAGGATGGATGCGTTCTTTAGGCATAATTAATCTTGATAAAAAGGATCAACATTAATAGGTTGTTGAGCAAGGACACACGTCTTGTGTTCTCCAATCATTGTTGAATAATGAAGAAGAACACGTTCTTTGTTATCCTTACATCTTTGTTCAGCTTGGTGATTAATCTGCCACAAGATGGCTGATGATAAACCAAGACCAAGAATAGAACCGCTGATAACAGCACCAACAGCATAAACTGTTGGAGAATCTTTTAGCTTAGATAAGTTCATGATTAAAACATTAAAGAACTAAAAGATAAGGACCAGGAAGACATGCTCCCTGGCCCATTATGCTTAGTCAACTAAAGGACGTAAGCTTAAATCGATATAGTTACAAAGTTTGTAACCTTGTTGATCGATTAAGTTACGAAGCGATAAACGAATCACTTCAACTGGTGCAGTCAACATGATGTGCTGGCTGCGACCTTTCGCTGGATTGACCTTTAGCAACTCAGCGTGATCGCCATGAACGTTAACCAAATAGGCATCACGTTCAGACTTCTTGTACTCAAAAGATTGATACATGATCAGTAGTGCAAAGGAATGAGCAGGATGTTGAGTCCTGCAGAGAGGACCGTAGTCCTCAGTGCAGAAGTCAATACTTACAAAGGATTGGATTAGAAACACAACGTTGTTGTGCCAACTGTTTAGCACTGGTCTGAGCAAGGTTGATTCCAGTGAGAAACAGAATGAGTGCGCCTAGCAAGTAGATAGAGTAGATACGCATGGTGATAGTACAAAGGAAAACAGGATGGTGAGTCCTGCAGAGGGAGCCGTAGCTCCCAGTGCAGAAGTCAACCTTTGACAGCTTCAACATCGATGTGATCGATAGAAGGATCTTCTGGATGAATAGTTACCTTCGGTGCAAAGAATCGAGCGATCTTGCAACGAGTTTTAGTAACTGTTCCTTGAACTGCTCGCCTACCTTGTGGTGTGCAAGCAGCAGCAACTCCTGCTACGCCAAGCATTACGCCAGTTGCAACTAACTTTTGATTAGTAGTTAACTGACCGGCGTGATACTTACGCATGTGATCTTGCATGAAATCACGCATGGTGAAATCAGCAGCAGCTTCAGCAAGGTTCAGCTGCTCAACAAAGTTGTCAGGTGTCATGGTGCAAAAGAAAGCCACTCTCTGTGAGTGGCAATAACTGCCAGGGGCATTGAACCCCTGGTGCCAGCCTTAACTGGTCAGCTGTGGACTTTCTCCTCAGTAATGAAAAGTTTCTCATCGAAATGAGAATCTCCTCGATACTGATTAACGTATTCTTGAGCCAAATTATGGCTCGCAAATACACCCATGAAATGCTCCTGGTAAGGATCACTCATGGTTACAACGTAAACCGCCATGGTTCACTCCAATTGTGTGGTGCCTATCTCCACGGGAGGCAAAAGAGAGCCGAAGCTCTAGTTGATAGTTGGTGAGGACTAAAACCTCAATGGATTCGATTTGATACTGGATTGGACTTACACTGCTAAAGCAGATGCCGCTTTGTTACTGTGCTAAGTAACGAGTATGGATACAGTACTTTGATGTACCGATCCAAGTACCGCCCGTAATTAAACGGTGCGTGTCAGGTTGTTTCTTACATTCATTGACAGCAACTTGGTTCATGTATTTCTGACCTGCAATACAGAACAGGAAACCAAGACCTGCACCGATAACGATGGCAAGGTAAGGAGCAACAGGAATGCGAGACATGGTGAATAAGAAAACAAAGGACAAACTTGGACTTACGTTGACAACAGCCAACAGCCAAGCAGAAAAAATGTATGTGGGCTTATTAATTTCACCTATACTTATTTAAGTTTGTGTGCGAATGAACGCACACTAAACATGAGAAACGAAGCATAATTTATATAAAATTAAACTTCATTCTTATAATTTCAACCTTTAAGTTCTCCACACAGTCTGCCGGAGCCCCTAAATATCGGGGTGACTTAACTCCTGGCGCACGATCTAGTGTCAGATGCGTGTGTGGATGGTATTAAAGGGAGGTTTAGGG
>Ga0222718_10004141_pt1 | contig 12173 bp, 11 predicted proteins | sample C33_27DmetaG_FD_165045 | JGI IMG/M metagenome (GOLD analysis project Ga0222718, IMG submission 165045) | Estuarine water microbial communities from San Francisco Bay, California, United States - C33_27D | ecosystem: Environmental > Aquatic > Marine > Unclassified | place: USA: California... | reverse complement strand
GATTTCTTTATCTAACTTGAGAGATGACCGTATGCGTCACGCTAAGTCAGGTGCTTGGTGGGAGAATGATCCTCAACGTGCTCTCGCTAATAACTCTGTGTCTTACACAGAAAAACCAGATGCCATCTCTTTTATGCGTGAGTGGATGTCTCTGGTCGAATCAGGGAGTGGTGAGCGTGGTATATTCAACCGTGAAGCAGCTAAAAAACAAGCTGGTAAATTTGATAGGCGTGATCCTGACTGGGACTTTGGAACTAATCCATGTTCTGAAATCATTCTTCGTCCTTATCAGTTCTGTAATCTTACAGAAGTTGTGGTCAGGGCTACAGACACTATCGAAGATCTTGAGCGAAAGATCCGCATTGCAACTATTCTTGGAACAGTTCAGTCAGCCTACACCAAGTTTCCATACTTGCGAAAAGTGTGGCAGCGTAATACGGAAGAAGAACGTCTGCTTGGTGTGTCACTCACAGGAATAATGGACAACAGGTTACTAACCACCAAGAATAAAGGATTGGATAAAACTCTTGAACATCTTCGTAAAATTTCTGTTGCCGTTAATGATAGCTGGGCTGATCGCTTGGGCATTCCTAAGTCAGCGGCAATCACCTGTGTCAAACCCAGTGGAACAGTATCCCAGCTCGTTGATAGCGCCTCTGGGATACACCCACGTCATTCGAATTATTACATTAGAACCGTCAGGGGAGATAACAAAGACCCTCTTACCTCCTTCATGAAAGAACAAGGCATACCTAACGAGCCTGATGTAATGAAGCCTGATGCTACTACTGTGTTTAGTTTTCCAATCAAAGCTCCTAATGGTGCTATTGTAACTGAAGATCTTTCAGCTATTGAGCAGCTAGAAACTTGGTTGATCTATCAAAGACACTGGTGTGAACATAAACCTAGCATTACAGTAAATGTACGAAAAGATGAGTGGCTTTCTGTGGGTGCATTTGTGCATGAACACTTTGATGAAATGTCTGGTGTATCATTCCTGCCCTACAATGAGCACACTTATCAGCAAGCACCTTATCAGGAGATAGGACAACACGATTATAAAACTTTGTTAGGTTTAATGCCAAAAGCTATTGACTGGGCTAAACTTTCAGAGTATGAAAAAGAGGACACCACTTCAAGCAGTCAGACATTTGCTTGCACTGGTGATGTATGTGAAATTGTAGACATAGGAGCGTAGATGGCAGATTATGATCCAGTAAACAGACCTGCTCATTATAATGTAAGTGGTATCGAGTGTATTGATTACATTAAGCAGGTCTTAGGAGTTGATGGTTTTATAGCTTACTGTCAAGGAAACATGATCAAATATCAACACAGGCACAGGTATAAAAACAATCCTGTAGAAGACATGGAGAAGGCACAGTGGTATTTAAACAGAATGCTAGAGGCTATGAAGGAAAAAAGAAAATGACTCCTTACGAACAAGGTAGGCTGGCTTTTAGAAAGGGTCAGCTTACAAATCCCTACCACCACGAAAATAACTTTACAGAGCACAGAAAGTGGCAGCTTGGTTTTAATCAGGCTTACTTTTATAACTTGGAGCGGGTACTTGAACAAGAAGCAATTAAGTCTTGAGGCAGAAGCAGAGGAATACCGAAAGAAAAAAATAGGTAGGCCAATAAAAAATAAACCCTTGACCGCTCGCCTTTACCTTGCAGGACAAGCTCTTGCAGGGCTTCTGGCGGCTAATCAAGGGCGTGCTAGAGTTGAAGAAATCAAACATGAGGCCTTTGAGTGGGCTGATAAGATGTTAGAGGATTAGTCTATTCCTAAGTCTTCTCTTTGTTGTTTTCTGTTGTTGACAGAATTTTCTATAAAGTCTTCAACTAACATAAGTTGGTTTACGTCTAGCGTCCACATATCTTTTTCGGAAATGTCAAAGTAGTCTAGTGCCTGTTCTAAGTCTTCTTTTCTACCTATATCTTTTACTCTAAAGATAAGTTGAGTCTTTCTATCTTCAGGGTTTATAGACCTTTTAAGACTTTCTTTTGCTTCTTTTTTAGCTTTAGTCATTATGGCACTAAGGGTATCCTGCTTCTGTCTTAAAGACATGTTGTCCCATTCACCACTGTCTATAACAGAGTCTGCATACAATTCTATTCTGGGCCTTACATATTTATTAAACATATTTACTGCCTCTGGAGACTTGCTTTTTATTTCTGTTTTCCACTGAGGTTTACCAATGTCGTTGTATAACTTTTCTATCGTAGTAGAAGGCAGTACTTCTCTATAACCAAATATTCTACCAATGGGTACTTGACTAGGCTCTGCTGTAAGAGCTTTTTGTTTTTCTGTTTCAGCTCTTCCCAAAGTTTCTTTTACGTTTTCTGGGGCTAATACATCAAATATTTGGTCAAAGTATCTCATAGATTCGTTTACAAGTTGATTACCTTCTTTTTTATCAACTACTTTATAGTCCTCTCCTCTAGTCATAGCAACAACTTGGTTGATAGGATCAAGTGCTCTAGTAAAACCAGATGTATAAGAGGTACCTATATCAGTTATAAACTGCGTACCTAAATCAAAAAACTCTCCGTCTTTTGCTTGTGCTGCCATCATAGTAGCTTGACTTACTATTCCAAATGCACCACCTAAATCTTTTACCAAAGCACGAGTACCAAAGTTATCACCAAAAGCAGTTATCAACTCTGTAGGTATTTCTCCATCCCTAACTTGGTGCGCCCACATTCTTCCAACTAACATAGGCACGTTTCTTGGATAGTCATACAAATAGTTTCTAACCGCACCAGTCTCATCTCTATCTTCATACCAAGCAAGACCTTCTTCAAGATTTTCTATTTGAGATCTTGAAGCGATAGCTACGGCACCCCATCCAACAGCAGCTTTTGTAAATAGATCTAAGCTATCCCTTTCAGTTACAGATTTTCCACCAGCTTTTAATGTGTATTTATTTAATAAGCTAATTCCAGAGTGGTCTAACATGTATGCTACACTGTTGTTCCAGAATTGACCAAACGGAGCTAAAGCACCAATTCCAGGAACAGACCTCAACTCTTCAATTACATTAGCGGTCTGCTGTATCAATCCATCTTGACCACCATATTTTTTAGAGAAGGTGTTTCTAAGTGCATTCTGTACAGCTCGTGCCTCTATTTCTGCAAACTCTTTAAACTGTGCTGACCCTGGCTGAGATAGTAAACCTACAAGTTCTGGATCATTCATAAATTCGTAATAAGATTTGCCGTATTTTATTCTTATCTCTTTATCTAGGGCGTAGTGAAACTCTTGAGTCTTTGTTAAAAAGTCTTGTGCTTTTACTCCATAAGCAGTTTCAAAGAAGCTTTGTACTTTTTGAAGGTTATTTTTATCAGGTATGGCTTTAGGGTTTAGTTCAAACTCATCCAATATTCCTTTTAGTTCCACTCCACCATTAATATATCTAAAAAGTTCTCTCTGTGCATCTGGACGAACAGCTAGATAATCCATAACAGACTCATAGGTTCCGTAGGGATCTACCATATTACGGATCTTTTGCCTTTGTAAGTCCATCATCTGAACAGATAGATTTTTGTATTTTAGTGCATTTACACTATTTCCAGTTAAAGAGTTCCACATACCAGCACCACCGTACAGAGTTGCTCTAAGCATGTCAGAAATACTTTGATTTATAGTCGCCGCTTTCCATCCTACAGCGTTTAGTGCGGTAGTTCCAGGGTGCGTAACAATTGCCCTTACAAGATTTTCTTGTATCTTAATTAGTTTTTCATTAAATGGTAATTTTTCTACTCCCTTTCCTACAATTCCTTTTGGAGCAGGGTCAAGTAAAGCTTTGGTAGACTGTTCTACTGTTGATGATTCAAAGTCCACACCCATAGCTGTAAGTCTCTTAGAAATTTGAGATCTTACATTTAAAGCTGCACCTGCCTCACTAGCTTCTGCAGCACTTATTTTTAAAAAACTATCTAAAGAAAAATCTTGAAGTTGGTCAGAACTTCCTCTTAATATTTCATAAGAGTCTTCAATTAGTTTTTTATTCTCTGCAGACATATTATCAATTGCATTTTTAAAATACAAATCAATCTGCATTCCGTCAGGCTTTGAGTAGCCAGCTTTAATAAGAACTGAAGCTAAACCATCCCAACTATCTTCTTCACTTCCTAAGAAAAATCTAAGTGCAAATTCAGTTTCAAGGTCTAGTGATGCCTTGGGATCATCAGAAACTTTTTTAAGCTCTTTACCATCCCTTACCATCCTAGCCCAATCAGCAGTTCTTTTTTTCAGGTCTACAAGAGCTTCTGTAACTTCTTCAGAAGAAAGCTTCTCTAAGTCTTTAAACTTTTTTACTTTTGCAGCCCTGTCTAATTGAACTGAGGCCAATGGTATTTGTTTTTTATTTTTTAAAATTATAAGTCCTAATTGAGTTACTCCACCTAAAGCGCCTGTCAGAGTAGAGATACCAGTCTGAAGGGGATCTATTTCTTCTTTAAAACCAGAAGTAACTTCTGCTTGCTGTTGCAGTGCATCCATACCACCAGCAGCAACCATATCAAAACCTAGAGAACCAAAGATAGCATTCCTATCTGCTTTATCTAATACTGCTTTAGTTTTAGACTTCTTTAGGGCTTCTTGATAAGCTCTTTGAGTAACCTCTCTTTGAATCTTTTTAACCGCAGCATCTTTGAGGCCTTCGCTTTTTGCTTTAGTCGCAGCCATTCTTCCAGCCCTAAACGCTAAGTTTTTAACACCCTGTACTGCCATTTTGCTAGTACTCTGAGAGAAGATTTTACCTACGCCAAGGGATACAATATTTACTGGGTCTATAAGCATTGCCCTAGCATAATCATAAACTGCATCCGCTTTTTCTCCAACAGTTCTGTCTTTACTAAAAGCACCACTCATAGAGTCAAATAGTTTGTATGCATCCTGTGCAGTTTTTCTTTTTCTAGCTAGTTGGTTTTTATCACCACTGTTTAAAAAGGTAAGTTCCCCAAGTGTAACGACAGATTGACCAGAGTTAAATCTACGCATCTGATTTACATAAGAGTCAATGATATCCTCTTTGTCGTACTCAGAAGTATCCATGCCAAACCTTTCTGACATGTATTTCTCAACTACTGCAAAGTTATCATCATCAGATAAGGTCTCTACAAGACCTGCTCCTTGAACTTTGGTAGGTTCAAAATCTTCAGGTATAGCTGTTTGAACTGTTGTATTTTGCCCTTCGTCTGCTTGGTAGTCAGCAGCAGCAGATAATCTTTCAGCAAGACTTGTCAATTTTAATCCTCACCTAAATATTTAGAATACTATCTAAAAAGCTCTGATCAAGACCAAAACCATACGTACTTGTAAACACTTCTTCCAGAACACCGCCTTGTTTAAATAAAGTTTTTGCCAAGCTTGGGTTAAGTTTAATTATTTCTTGATAAGCTTGGTAGTCATCGCCATCATCAAGCAATTGGTCAATTCTTTGTTTAGCAGAAGAAATTTCTCTGAGTTCATCTACAGTAAATTCAACACCATTTTGAGCAGTTACTATGGTACTTCCAGGGGTATTTATATCTACATTATTATTAGACATTAGGTTGAAAGCCTGATCGGTTATCTTTTTATAAGCTGTATCAAACTTGCCTTTTACTATTTCATATGCTCTGTTTATTTCTGTATAACCAAACTCATCAGCAAACACACCGATATCTGTTTTAACTTTACCTGTTCGTTCTTTAATCAATGGGGCAGAAATACTAGCTTGAATGTCTGCACCTCTTGTACCCATAATCTCAGAGGAGTAAACATCGTACATAAGCTCTTCTGAGGTGGTAGGAGCAAATATTTTTTGTAATACATTCTTTTCTTTTTCAGGCTTTTTAAGTTCAGTCCCTTCAACAAAAATAGGTGTAGCCCTTTTAATTAGTTCTGCTGGGGTCATACTAGGATCGCTATAACCAGTAGAGGCTTGCACTGCACTATTAAGAATAGTAGATGTAAGTGTACCATCTTCTTCTGCCTTCACTGCAGCTTCGTACAAAGTTAAAACCTTTGAAGGGTCTTCATCTAACAAAGTCAACAAAGAGTCCTTATTTAAACCTTTTTCTTCCAAATAGTCTGAAGCTTTGGTTAGAACATTTCTAGCCTTTTTTACTTCTTGTTGTCTTTCAAGTCCAGCTTTCCACAGGTACTCCTGCATAGCATCAGATTTTTCTCTGACATACTCTCTGTTTTCTTTCATGCGGTCAGCTAGACCACCAAGAAAAGCTCCGCCTAAAACTGCTCCTAACATTTTATACCCTCGACATTAAACCTTTTGATGGCACTTCTTCTGAAGGCTCCATCTCTGGTTGCTCTTGTGTTGCTTCTTGTTGTGCAGCTTCACCTGCTTCTTGTATTAGCTCAAAACCCGCATCTCTTTCTTCTTTTGGAGTAGCTCTCGCTGCGCTTACAAGTATTGCAGCACGATCCATTGGAGATGTTTTATCTTGTTCAAACTCTTCTTTAAAATCTACACCAGCAGTTTGTGCAGCCTGACTGATAAACTTTCTAACGATAGGTGCAGCAATTAAGCTTATGTCAATGCTATGTATACCTTCAGATACAGCACCAGTCATAATAGAGTCGGTTAAGTTTTTTACTGGTACACCAAACTCTAAAGCAAAAAAGACATTGTCTATAACATCCTCTTTGGATATCCTATCAATATGAAAACGTATTGCTTCATCTGGGTCTACAATTTCTGGGGGTCTTTCCCAAGGAAAATTTCTAGGTTCGTCCGTAAGAGACTGTCCAGGTATTGCTGCTTGTAATGCCTTCATGATCCATAACCTTGCGTAAATATTTTAACTTCTTGTTTCCTACGTTCAGTAAGTCCTTTAAGCTCTACTAATTCTCCGCCTTTACCTAACGCAGCTTTATTATACTGAGGAAGATACTCTAATATTTCTTCGTTACCACGAGTACCGTTATCAATCAGTTTATTAAAACTAGTTGGGCCTAAGTTATGTACAAAACTTGTTAAGGCATCTATTTGATTACTGTTCCACTCATACCCATGTCTTTCATTAGCTTTTATTACTGTGTTACGTGCCGATTTAATATCATTAGCCAGCCTTCTATTAGCCTCTTCTTCTGTAATAACTTCTCCAGGTTTACCTTTACTTCCATATCCTATAGATGTTTGTTTTATATCTCCGTAGGCTTTTAACCGAAGTCCTTCAGATTTTTTTATAAGGTCAGTAATATTTTCTACCCCTGTATAGTCCACTCCACCCTCACGTAGAGGTAAACTGTCACCTCTTACAAAAACTTGATCACCAGCTTCTGCTTTAGGGGATACATCAATTATTTCTTCTTTTTTACTCTTTAACTCTGAAGATTCGTCACCAAAGGACTCTGAAATAGCAGAATCCCAATTAGCACTCCAGTCAGCTAATATCCTTTGTTGTTTTTTTAAAGGGCTTTCTTCAGAATAAGTTTCTCTGACTTTACTCATTATACCCTTCATGCTGGATTGAATATCCATAGTTGATTTTGGTTTAGAACGAGAACCAGTTTTACTTCCTGGATCTGCAATATTTAATGTGCTATCTGTTGTTGCCATTTAAATTCTACCTTTTAACTCAGAATCCGCCTTTAATTATAGATAAAAATACTTCAGACAAAAAGTCACCAGCTTGCTTTGTAGCTTCTATCTTTGCTTGAAGTTCTGCTGCTGTTATTGTAGCATCTGCAGCCATCTGTTGCAATATAATAGATGTAGCATTATCCGCATTACTTTCGGCAGTTTGAAAAGCTAACGACATAATATCTCTTTCACGTTGCCATACCGCATCTATATTTTTAGAAGTCATTGCGTTAATTGTTTTAGCAAAGTCTGCGTTGGATTGGTTTTGTGTAGCAGTATTAATAGTTGCTAAGTTTTGCCTCCATTGAGCATTAGCTTGTGCTATAACTAAACTGTTAGTTGCATTAAACTGGTCTCTCTGGTTTTGCATATTAGAGTTAAACTGACGAAGAGAGTTTACTGCATTTACATTAGCTTGATTTATTGCATTTGTTTGAGCTGCGTTAAACTGTGAAGTCTGATTAGCCAAAGATGAAAAGAACTGATTAGTCTGATTCTCACTTGCAGCATTAAATTGTGCAGCAGCGTTAGTAGCAGCTTGATCAGTAAACAGGGCTTGTATGTTCTGTTGAGACTTAAACAGTGCAGTCTGCTGTTCGTTACTCAAATTAGACATATCCATTTGCAAGAAAGACTGAGCATTTTGTACTGCAGATTGTTGTCTATTGTTTAAATTAGACATATCAAGCTGAGAAAGAGCAGCAGCTTCAGACATAACCATAGCTTGTCTGTTATTCAAATTAGCTAGGTTCATGGTATTTACTGCACGAGAGTTTTCCAGAGCTATATTCTGTTCTGCAGTAAAGTTCATATTAGCTATATCACCAATACGAGCTGAGTTTTGAACACGGGCTTGAAATGCTTGATCAAACTCTTGTCCCATAAACTGAGCACGTTGTTGTGCAGCAAGCATAGCACGTTGTTGACGGTTTGACAAGTTCTGTGCTTCAAAAGATGCAACTGTTTGTGCATCAGCTTGTGCAATTGGTAGAGCAGACTCCATAGCAGCTTGTACAATAGCTTGACCTGCAAGACTACTTGCACCTAGTCCACGAGCAGCCATAGCAGCAGTTGCAGCTCTCATTGCTCCTGCAGCCCAAGGTGGAGTATCACCTCCTTCAAACTGTTCCATAAGACCTTCTAGCTGACCTTGAACAGTGGCTTTTTTACTAGGAGTAGCTTGAGCAGCTTCTATTTGCTCCGTAAACTTAGCGGCTTTAGAGGCATCTGCAGCACCACTAATAAGTTCACCTGCTTGTATTTCCCTTTGTACAGGGTTTTCCATTATGTGTGCAGCACCTTGAGCCGCTTCAAGATCAGATACAGCAGACTTGTCCTGTTGTGCAGCAGTTACTTGTGCTTCTTCACCTACTTGACCTGTTGCAGCTTGTGTTTTTGCAGCCTCTGTTTGTACAGCACCAGCAGCAGTAGTTGCACCATAAGTAGCAGCGGCTGTTGGTATAGGTGTTGTAGCCTGTTCTACAGTGCCTACAGTAGCAGCCTGAGCATAAGGAGCTGCAGCACTGACTTGACCAGCAGTAGCACTTATATCCTGTTCAGCAGTAGGAGTTATCTTATCTACAGTAGCTTGAATAGGTTGCATGGTTTGACCAACAACATCTCCAAACATAGGTACAATATCTTCTTGATAACTTAATCCAGTTGGTTGTCCACCTTCTTGAAAACCACGAACCATTCCACCTTGATTCATGCCAATAACGCTCTTTATATTAAAAGGGACAGAATAGTCAAAAGAACCCGCAGTTTCATTGCTCATTGGATTATACTTTAATCCAACTTCAAATTTATTACCGTAAATTGGATCTTGACCTTTTATGAAAAACTTACCTTGATAAATACCAAACTTTGTATTTTTAGAACCTTCTACGTTGTTGTTAGAAACTATAATTTTATTTCCTATTTGATCGTATGATTTATTTTCACTATCAAGTTCTACTTTAAAAGCATCTACCCAAGGATTGCCCAAGTCAAAGATAGACTTTTGACTGTCACCTTCACCAAGAACAGTATTTTTGTCATCAGTGTACGTATACTTTGTACCCCCTCTTTCCATACGACTAGAAATACGTTGTTCTTCTGTTCTATTATTAAACATTTCAGTATTAGTATCTAAGGTTGGCCTACGGGTATCTCTAGTAGAAAATTGTAGTGGCTCTGTTTGAGTAGTAGGAATAGAACTCTGAAATGCTTGTTGCATCTGTTGTGACTGAGAAGAATCTCTATCTCTTGGGAATGGTTCAGGTCTCGCTCTTGGTCGTGTAGGCTGACTTACACTTGGGGATGGTGTATTAGGTACAGGTTTTGGTGCAGGGCTTGATGCAGGTGCTCCACGACCTCTTTCAGCAGGTCCACCAGAGTAGCCTCCGTATGCCATTTTCATAGTACCTGCAATAGCACTACGATATTTACCCATACGAGCAGCAGCACCTGGGTTAGAATTATAAAAGTCATCCAACGCTGGTCTAGACTTTTCTCCTGTATAACCAAGAAACTTAGAGGCTAAGTTATGCTCTTGATCCAGCGTGACTAGACCACCTTCGTTCATACTCAATTTAAAATATCCTGGAGGTACATAAGTAATGGGCTGACCGTTTTCTTCAGTAACTGATATTCTCTGTCCTCTTTGGTTTGCATAGATAACATTTTGCAATGGATCATTTTGATAAGTTACTTCTTCTGGTTGGTACAAAGAACCCATCTCATAACCACCACCAAAAGTAGGTACTGAACCTAATCCTACTGTAGATACAGGTTTTGAGTAGGTTGAGGGTATATCTCGAGGAGGAGCTACTGGAGGAGTTACTGGAGTAGGTTCTGTAGGAGCTACTGGAGTGTAAGTTACTGGAGGAGTTACTGGAGTAGGTTCTGGAGGAGTTACTGGAGTAGGTTCTGTAGGAGCTACTGGAGTAGGTTCTGTAGGAGCTACTGGAGTAGGTTCTGGAGGAGTTACTGGAGTAGGTTTTTTAACGTTTCTCAATACATCTGGGTGAATAGTATAACCACCAGTAGGAGCATCAAAAGTTTCTCCTGTTACTGGGTTTGTATAAGTTGTAATTGCCATATTCACAGAAGAACCAGGAGAAGGTGGTATTAACCAAGAGGGTACTGAAGGTTTTGGTTTCTCTATAGTTTCTGGAACAGTTTCTTCTTTTTCTTCAGTCTTAATTGAGAAATACTTTCTACCCTCTCCTTGACCATTTCTTAGGTAATGCTCTAAAGCATTATTGCCGTAGTAATCATGAGCTGCTACATCTGGATTAGCTTTTAGATATGCTTCAGCATCAAAGTCATCAAGTCCAGATCCTTTTCTTCCTTCTGCTATCCCATTCTCTATATAGTGCGCTAAAGGATTTTTACCGTATATTCTATGCGCTGCTACATCTGGATTAGCTTTTAGATATGCTTCAGCATCAAATTGCCCAGTTTTGTCAGTTTGAGAAGAACTAGAAGAGTTAGAAGAGCTAGAATCCCTTCCAGCAAGTTTTTCCATTTCGTAATAGTCTCCCTGAACTGCGCCTTTTACAGGGTTTCCAAATCCGTCTAAAATTGCCATTATTTAGTTCCTAACCATACAAAGCCGACGATAGCGCCAACACCCAAAATAAATAAAACAGCCCCTGCTGACCATTCAATAATTGCTTGTTTAATTTCCATTCGTCTATGCTCGTGTTCTCTTTTTTGCTTACGTAAGTCTGCTTCAATTTCAAGTATCTCTTGCCATTTAGACGGTCCATACATTACAGATATATAATCTTTTAGTTCTTGTCTCATGGATGCAGCTTTTTGTTTTGCTGCAAAGATTTCCATTGCTTGAGCTTCTACACCACCACCTAAAGCTTTATACCATGCAGGTTTACGGTTTTGTTTTTCTGCAAAATCTAAGTCAGCTATTGCTCCTGCCCACTTAGATAAATGACTGCCCATATCCTGTAAGTCTTTTCCTACAGCAATACCTTTTTTAAGGTAACTAAAAGCTGCTGTTGCTGCAGAGATTGCAGTAATTGGATCAATCATAAGCACCCCTTACCGCTTATTTTACTTTAAAGACATCCACATTGCAGCAGCTATAAAGCTTAGTACAGCTACTGTACCCATCTTAACTGTAGTAGACCAAATACTCTTCTTGGTCATTCTCCATGCGTCAAGCAAACTACGCATATCACGTATATCACCTGCTGCACCTTCGTCGTGTAACCCCAGAGAACGCAATGCCTCTGCTGCACCTCTTTTAGCTGCTCTATCTAACATTGCTTCAAGTTCTTCAGGAGCCATCACTCAGCCTCTTGTATCACAAGCTCACCAGCCTCAACCTGCCGCAGGATCTCACTGTAGTGGCGGTTGCTGGGGTCTAGTGGGACAAACATCTCTTGGCCGTCGATTGTGGCTTTGATAATAGCATTATCATTATCTGTATATTGTGCTGATGTAATTATTATTTGATTCATAACTTATAACTCCGCATCAACTGAAATCGTAGGGTCGGCAGCATTATTTGTAGTTAGATACGTTGCTTGTCCAGCAGTTAAACCAGTAGCGGTAAATTCTACTACTCCAG
>Ga0222718_10004139_pt1 | contig 12176 bp, 17 predicted proteins | sample C33_27DmetaG_FD_165045 | JGI IMG/M metagenome (GOLD analysis project Ga0222718, IMG submission 165045) | Estuarine water microbial communities from San Francisco Bay, California, United States - C33_27D | ecosystem: Environmental > Aquatic > Marine > Unclassified | place: USA: California... | reverse complement strand
CCGATTTTTGTTCCTTTCGGCTCTCTATGAACTATGAAATCATACTTGATTCTTTCGGCATCAAAGGTTTCAGCATCAAGTGTGAAGAGTTCGTTAAAGCATTCTTCACAAACATCTATGGATTCATCATAATTTTCATCTTCAACATCCTCCTCATAGATGGGATTATCGCCACACACATCACACTTTCTTAGCCAAGTTCTTCTTTCAGCATCAAAAGTTTCCGCATCTTCAAACCTCTTCCCTGCAAACCAAGAAAGTCCGAGTAATCCGCCAACAACGGTGAGTGGTTTCCAATTTTTATCAACCCAACTCATTCAAGAATCCCTCCTCTCGCAATAATCATCTCCTTTTGACTCTCACTTAATTTTGCATCTCTAAAATTAGCACCCTTAAGGTTAGCATTCCGAAGGTTAGCATTTTGAAGGTCGGCAAAACTAAGGATAGCACCCTCAAGGTTAGCATCCCGAAGGTCAGCATTTTGAAGGTTAGCGAAATGAAGTTTAGCATACCGAAGGTCAGCGTTCCGAAGGTTAGCACCCTCAAGGTTAGCATTAAGGTCAGCACCAAACAGGTTAGCCCTCCGAAGGTCAGCACCACGAAGATTAGCCCTCAAAAGGTCAGTAAAACGAAGGTTAGCACCTTGAAGGTTAGCACCCGAAAGGTTAGCATCCACAAAGTAAAAACTCCGAAGGTCAGCACCCGCTAAATCTTTACCTTCAGCCATCATTTTATCCTTTTTTTGAGGAGTTTTAGCCGCAGGTTTTTTCTCGGTAATTTTGTCAATCACGCCTGTTGAATCGGCAACTTTATATCCTATGAAACCAAGAACGCCCAAACCTGCAATCATTCCTCCCTTTTTCAGCGAGTTTTCAAACCAAGCCGGGAATCCAATTTCAGTAGTTCCTCCACTAATGTTGGTTTTTGCCTCTTCTTCGGGTTGATATTCGGGTTCAGTTTCCGTTTCGGTTTCGGGTTGAGCATCAGCGAGGGGTTCTTCAACCTCTCCCGAATCATCAGTTGGCGTTTCATCTGTTGGAGATTCGGTTGAGGGTTGCTCAACGATAGGAGGTTCTTCGGAAGGATTGATAGGTTCAAAGTTTCCAACATCAACCATCCCCGCACCAATAAGATTCAAAGCCCCTGTTTGAAGGATAGAGGGGTCAATGTTCACATCCGATACACTAACCTCCTGTTGTGCGACTGAAGCGGAAGCCGTAGGATTCGCAATTGCGAGAGTGTCAAACTTGAGGGTTCTGTTTCCGAAAGCCATCTAAATCACCTAAGAGCCGATATAACGGTTAATGCAACTAATCCGACAACGCCATAAGCAACATACTTTGGCTCAATGCCCGAATCCTTTTGACAAACACCATCGGCATCTTCGGTATAACCTGCTTTACAAGCACCGCAACGGTATGCACTCGCACCATCATCTCTATTCATGCTTGAACAGGTCGGAAGTTTGCTTACTTCAATCTCGCCTAATTGGTCGTTGAAATCAGTTCCACCGCCAATATCGGTCATACATGAAATAGTGATTGGACCAACGAGGGTGTGTTCCACCTGCGATTCTCCATCAGCCGTCTTTCCGTCAGCATCCACATCAGCCGATGGGAACTTTCTCAAAATAACGGATTGTCCTTCGGGAACAAAAATTGCTGATGCTGAACCAATCTTAGAAGATGAAAAGGTGTGCTTTCCTTCACCAAAAGAATCTTCCCAACCTTCCGAAAAAGATTCATCAGTTAGGCAGTATTCGGCAACTTTGACTTTATCGCCATCAGCAAAAGAGGCTTCATCTCCTTGAGCCGAAAACTTAACGGGTTTGTTTGCCCCAATAATATGACCATAATTGAAAACATCAACACCTATCATAATCCAAGCATCAAAGATACTGATACTTAAAAGTTCCCTTAGAAGTCAAAGAAAACCCATCGGGTCAAATCGGGAGTAAATGCCCCCTCATCAACAAGCGTCAAGAAGGTTTTCAAATCATCAAATGAATCAAACATGAAGTTATAATCCATAATTCCAAACAACCAATTCGGGGCATTATGCTTCCCCCCCTCAATCACAACAAGCGTAGGCTTTCGTTGCTGAAGGCTATTGATTAACTCATGAATAGTCCCAAACATCGGAATGGCGGGGTTGATATAAACGATAACGCAATCCGAAACATCCGTCATTCGCAAATCAACATGAGCAATCTCTCGCATTTGCTCGGAGAGTTCAAAGAACCTTCCTGTTTTCTTCAGTTCCATCATCTTTTGCTTTTCATCTCCAATCTCCTTATAGGAAGAGTATGAAATAGGCTTATCGCAGGGGTCAAGTGGATTCGCACCTCGCTTCTTCAAAAACTTCTTGAATGTGTTTCTCCATCCAACTCCATCATCACTCGCATGGTCAATCGGACCTGCGAGATAAACTCTCATTCCGTTCAATCTGTTATCTTTCTTCATTCCCTTCACCTTTTCTTCATTCAAGTTATCCAAAACTTCAATCGTTTCATTATTCAAATCATCATCAAATCCCATCATGATTCCTCTAATTTAAGATTTGACCTATGAAGTATATGAACCTTCCTACAATATCAATGACTTAAGGATGAACCATTTAGATGCAAAGGCATCCTGTGATTCCTTATTGTGAAGCATATCAGTAATGACATTTTGTAGTTTTTCATTCTTTGAGGCTTTCTTGATGAATCGGTTAATCAACCACTTTCGGTTAAGCATTCGTTGAAGCCGATGAGAATTACTCAATTCCTTTCCAATAAAATCCCAAAGTGCTTCTTGATACTCCACTCCCGATGCCGAATCAATAAAATCATAATCAGCCAACAACTTCCCCGAAGTCAAGGCGTTCCCAATGCCTTCACCTGTGAACGGGTCAATCAAACTCGCTGAATCTCCAATCAACATACAACCATCAACAAAGTTCTTCCTCGGCTGAAGTCCTTTATCTCTCGGTGAACCCAAAGGTAAAAGCCAACCTTTCGTTGTCCCTCCAACCAATGTCGCATTTTTGAATCTCTCTTTGAGGTATGATTCATTAACGATGTATCTAAGCATCTCCTTCAATTTAACGGATTGATTATCCATGTCGCTCAAAAGCATCCCAACACCAACATTAAACTTGGTTTCCGAGATTGGGAAAATCCAAAAATAACCCGGCAATATCCCATCAATGAAATGAATCTCAAAATCTCCTTGACTTCCTTCAATGCCTTCCCAATACTCCCTCAAGGCTGATGAATAGTGCGACCTGTCCTGTTTAGGAAGTCCATTTTCCTTCAAAACATACTTTGAAACAGGGCAGTTATAGCCACCTGCACCGACAATGAGGTTAGCCCTGTATTCGCCTTTATCCGTTTTTACGCCTACAACCTTTCCGCCTTCAGCGATAACCTCAACCACCTTCTCATGCAAAACTTCGCCCCCACGCTTTAAAACCTCCGTTTTTGCTTGTTGAAACATGAGGTTGTCAATGATATACCTATCAATTGAAAATGCACTAAATGGGTCATTGGGAGATTCAATTGAAATCCTCAAATTATCCATTTTTGGAGAAACAACCAAAACACCTGTTGATGAAATCTCCTTGATTCCCTCAATCTCATTTGTCAAACCCATCTCATGCAAAATTGTCAATGCCTTTCCTGTGATTCCATCTCCACAAATCTTATCTCTTGGGAAGGTTGATTTATCAATGAGTAATACCTTCTTTCCCTTTTTTGCATTAAAATATGAGTTTGCCGAACCTGCTGGACCGCCACCCACAACAATAACATCATAATCCATTAAAATCACCTCAATAATTCAAAGAGCAAACACACTCTTCAACACTACATTCACAATCTTTACAATCAAGGCATTCCATGATTAACAAATCACCATTCATGAAAAAGAATTAACCGACAACCTCTATAAACTTTACTGATTCTCAAGAACTAATTTCAAAGAATCAAGTTTATTCATGGCTTCCTTTTGGGACTCATGAACTCCATCAAAAACCAAGCCATTCATGTCAGCAATCCACCACTCGGAAACTCCAAAGGCATTCATGTTATCCACCCTAAGATTTTGAACATAGTTTTCAAAGTATTCCTTAGCAGTATCAAATCCCAAAACAATATCCTCCACAATCAGTCTTTGACCATAGAAAATGAGAATAACCTCATAATCTCCATCATATTCAATCCGATAACTCAATTCCATGACTATCAATCCCAATCAATCAATTTTGCTCTTGTGATAGTTGTGGTGTTCTTTCCTTTGAACTCACCATGCTTCTTGACCGTTCCAACCACAGTCCCAATCTCACCCACTCTCGGCATTCGCTTTGATGATGAACTCCACCAAATAACTTCCGAACCATCAGTAGTTTGAAAAACAAGCATAGTGGTGATTCCATAGAAACCATCTCGCTCTTGCTTCCTAATCAGTTGAGCATCAAAGGTAATTCTCTCTCCAATTTCACCCAAATGTCGCCCACGATTAACTTCTTCCTCTTCAACAGGTGGAGGAGGATAGAACATAGATTGAAACTTTCCACTCTCAATCGCCCGAAGATATACGGTATAAATTGATGCCGCATAGCCCGCAGTTTTTGATGAAACAAATCCCGATTCAGCAATAGCCTTCAAGTTTCGGTCAAAACTTGACCGACCATCCATATTCAACACATAGGAAATCATCTCAACAACTCGGTTTTCAACATCTTCAGTCGGAGGTGAAATCCGCTTCTTCCCAACATAGTCCAAAACATCATTTGAAGTATATGTGAGCCGACCATCCCTAATGAATGAGGCAAACCTTTCGTTGATGAACAATACTTCATCCCTTGAAGGATAGTTCGCATTCACAAGGTAATAATCACCCTCATCACTCATGAGTGAAATTGAACCAAAGAGCATCCTTCCCTGCCCTCGCACATAAGAGCCAACAGAATCAAAGTATTGTGTTGCGAGAGTCATAAAATCATGCAAATCCCGAACCGATTTGCTTGTGATAATCATGCCTCCGCTATTTTCATAAGGGTTGGTTGCATTCATAGTTTCATAAATACTCACAACCATCTTCGGGTCAATAGAGGTATAAGCCATCAAACAACTGCTTCCGACCCTCTTGTAATCATTCGTTTCTTTATTCCGAACCAAAATCAATTCCTTTCGGTTTCGGGTTGTTTGACAATGCTCACAAAAAGAGTTAATTTCATGAGGGATTACTTCGGCAACTTCCTCACTAATCTCTTCTTCGGAATCAATACCCGGCATCAAATTAAGGGTGAAGTGGGGCATCACTTCCGATGTAAAGGCAGACTCAAACATAGGATTCAAAACACCAATGACTTCCCAATCACTATCAGCCAAATCACCATAATACATGACCATCTTAGAGCCGATTCTTCGCCATGCCTCTTCCCAACCCTGTTCGTTGTCCGAAGGAATCCAAATCTTCTTCCACCCATAAAGTTTGTTTTGATAGTTCTGTATTCCCCTCATTACTTCGGGATTTTCTCGGTCAAGTGCATCCATAGAAGAAACTCCAAACTGATAAAGAAGTTGATTCAAAGCATCCTCTCTCATTTGCTGATAATCCTCATCCGAGATAGTTTCAGCACCCGACTCGCTAATTTCAAAATTGAAGGGAACATCCCTTGATTGAGCAATCTTAGCCACTCGCTTCATTTTCTTGGTCAAATTATCTGTCCGATTTACGGGAATCCACCGTTCAACTCTTCGCATTTTTAGCACCTTCTATGAATAGAGGATAAGGTTCTCCCTTATTAAAGTGTCGCTTTCAAGATTCAAGATACTGCCGAAGCGTCATAACACCCCGACCATTCGTTTGAGTGTCATTTTCAACAACTTTAGCCTTCGCTTCAACCCTTTCAACAACATAATCATCGGGATTTTTCCACCGATTCAAGAGATTACTCGCCCTAACTTCTCCGTGAATGTTTTGATATGTCGCAAAACAATCCTCACAAAGAGGCAAAGTTCTCGCAACCTTATCCTCAAGATATTTTTCACTCCATGAGCCTTTAACAACTTCACCGCAAAGATTGTGGGAATCTCGCCCCCCAATGTGAATTACTTTAGGAATCAACAGAATCACTCCTTGAGTTCAAAATCCTCATGTTCTTCGGGCAACCGATGTTTTCTCCGTTCCAAGAGATTAAGAATGTATTGGGATGCACTTTTCACACCCTCATTGAATCGCTTTTCAGCCACCGCATCTCCTTCGGGAACTAATTCAAGGCGAATATCACTCACCGCCTCTCCAATCAATTCCGAATCAAGAATTGCTTTGAAAACTTCATACTCAACATGAATGACTGATTTAGCCCGCATCAATAAACATCTCCATTTTCTTCAATCTTTGTATCTTCATAGGGGGCAACTGCCCTTCGGTAAAGTTCCATTTTACAACATTCTAATGCACCGACTACGGCATTAAAGTGCTTGTATCGCTTTCCTTGCCTATCCAATGTTTTAACAATGATGCTTGTGATAAGATAATTCAAATGACCCACAGGATAATTCCCATCAATTCCTTTCTCATTGAGGATTCCTACAATTTCATCAATTGCATTTTCCAATCTATCTCTATTTGTTTTTCCGATATAAGGCATAGTTCCACCTAATTATCACTTTGTTCAATTACCCTTATTAAGTTTCCTCAAAAGGTTTCTTTCAAAAAAATAGTTTGATTCTTTCCTTTGGGTCTTTTGCTTGGATTTGCTGAATGATAGAAGGTTTGAATCGTTTGAACATCCGAACCCGCCTCATAGATGGTGCAAAGTCTTGAATCATCAATTCCCTCAACGATTTTCAACCTCACCGCTTCAAGAACCTCCGCAAAATGATTCATATTCACTTCAAAGTCTTTTTCATCATTGTTGATTCTAATTCGGTTGAGGAAAAGTTCACTCATCTTGAATGAGCCTTTATCTCCCACAACGGTTAGAGCCACATCAAATGATTTTTCGGGACAGGCCACCGTGTAGGTGAAGTTTCCGAGTCCACCCTTATTGGTCGTGAACCTCATGATGCCTGTATCTTCAACTTCGGTGTAGTCATGAGCAAAGTCATGAGTATATCCTGTGATATTGTTCAAGTTCCCAAAAAAATACTTGAGGAGATTCAAATGATGGATGAACTCATTGAACATTGGTCCACCGTCTAAATCAGCCATCCCTTTCCAATCCGAACTTTGATAATAGTTCTCATTCCGATTCCACAATACATTGAATTGAATTATTCGTGGCTCACCAATAAGTTTTAGGTTATTTTTAAGGTAATCAACTGATTCTAAGAACCGAAGAGGATAATTCACAAAAATGGGAACTTTATTCTTTTCAGCAGTTTGAACAAGCAATTCAACCTCATGCGTATTTAGGGCGAGAGGCTTTTCAGCCAATGTTGGATAACCTGCCTCAAGGCATAGATTAACCATCTCAAAATGAAGATGATTTGGTGTAGCAACAATAATCAAATCAATATCATGGTCGGACTCATAATTAAGGTATGAACCAATCATCTCATTCAAATCATTCCACCAAATGCCTTCTTTCGGCAAATCTTGAGGAATAACAAATGGGTCGCATACTGCAACCAAATCCATGTTTGGATTTTTGATGATATTCTCACAATGTCTTTTTCCGATATGACCATAGCCAACTACTGCTACATTAAACATAGTTTCAACAACCTACGACTTCCTTTATAGCCTTTACGGTTTGCTCGGCTTGTTCAAGAGTCATGTATTGACTCATAGGAATCGCCAAAAGTTTATTTGTAATCTCTCTCGCTTTAGGAAACTCTTCCGAATCATAGGGTTCACCCATTTCAAGCATATCATAATCGTTAATCAAATATCCGTATGCGAGAGTAGCACCAATTCCTAAATCACCCAAAAGAGGAATAACATCTTTTGGATTATCTTTTAGCATCTCTAAGCAAAACAAATGATATGTGTGTGTTCTATCGGAAGTTCTTTTAGGAAGTTTTAGGATGCCTTTTTCTTGAAGTGTTTTTAGGTTATCAAAGTAATAGTCAGCAATTTGTTGTCTTTTTTCTTGGTGTTCGTTAAACTTCAGCAATAAGTTATAGGCAACGGTGGCTTGAAACTCGCTTAACCTAAAATTGCCTCCCGAACCTAAAACACCACCATTGGGGAATCTCCCATTGTCCCTATATCGTATAAGTTTTTCGTGAAGTTTTTCGTTATTGGTGGTGATAAAACCACCATCCCCTGCACATGAAAGGTTTTTCGTGGGATAAAGAGAAAAACAACTTAAATCAATGCTTGGATGCCCCCCTGCAAAGTGTCCGTTTATTCGTGTTCCAAATGCTTGAGCCGAATCGCTCACCACCTTAAAACCATACTTCTCCTTGAGTTCTCCGAGTCTATCCATATCAGTTCCCGCACCAAAAATATGCACAGGAACTACTACATCAATATCACCATGTTCTTGAAGTTTTCTTTCAACATCATCCATATCCATACAATAAGTTTCCTCTTCAATATCGCAAAAGACTACTTCCATTCCTTGAAATAGTCCCGCCATAGCCGTAGCCGAAAAGGTAAATGGAGTCGTTAGAATCTTTTCAGCACCCAACACCTTGTAGGCGAGCAAAAGTGCCGATGTTCCCGAATTAACTCCGATACAATGATTCACTCCAACATATTTACAAATTGCATCTTCAAATCTCTTCGCTCTCGGTCCATTTACAAATTGACCCGATTGAGCCACCTCTTCAAACGCTTCCCTCAACATCTCAATGTCATAATCAACAATAGTTCTGCTAATCATCATTTCACTCTCCCTTAATCATCTCCAACAAAGTTTCCATAGGTCGCATAAGAGAATCCTCTTCAAGCCAAACATTGTCGCAAATGGTTCTAACCTTTTTGCCGAACTCCTTTACTTCATAGGCATGATTCCAACCCATAAGTTTTACTTCCGAGTTTTTCTTATCTCCTGTTGCGATACCCCAAATAAGAATTGCGTCATTCCTCACACAAACATTAAGTTGGTTCGGAGGAATCATTCTTTTAAACCTTGACCATTGGTGCGGTCTAAGCCCCTTAACTTCAAGAATCTCATTCGGTGCGACATGGACTTCCATATTCACAACAATATCACCATTCAAGGTCTTATCTCTAAAGTGAATAAAGTTTTTCAAAATCCTCTCTTCATCCACTCCATTTTCCCGAAGCCAATTGACCGTTCCAACCTCGCACTTGACACCGACCAAATTGCTACTCACTTTGTTATGGTTGTATGTTCCCGAACCCTTAGTTCCGTTTCCACCATAATACTCAACAATCTCTTTAGCGTGGTTTTCACACCAATCTAATTCTTCATCACTCAACATCAAAGATACTGCATCAACCATATCATTCATCCTCCATAGGAATCCCTGCGACCCACTTAATCAAGGTTCTGTTATCATCCGATGAAACTGAATAAACTTTTAAGTTCATATAGCCTTCATCAACTGAAGGAAGAATCTCAATATGTGCAACCGTATGGTCATGTGTTCTTAGCCGAATGAGGTGAGGTTCACCACCTTCAATCCTCAAGTTTTTCACCTTAATATATTCGTCAAAGTTTTCTCCACCCATAATCATCATTCCATTTTTGACCTACTTAAAGGTTGGCTTGTGCCTTTGAGTATTTGATTCCAACATACTTTGTTTTAACCAAGATATTCGCCATTTTTTCTTTCAACTCCAATTCGCCACAAACGAAGTAATTGAACTTATTCCAAGCCCCGTTTTTATCCAAACATTCAACAAGCCATTTTTCATTCATTTTTTTTCATCTCCCCATCTAACATTCTATTTATCTCTCTTATGTGTAAATCCAACAAAAGAAAACAAACCCAACATGGCTGATTTTCACAATTGCATACCTTTCTAAACTTCATGTGATTCCCAAACTGTAAAGTAAATAGCGTAAAAATCTCCAACGGGCATAACTGATTCATTAAAATATCCTTGTGCATAACTCTCAATGATTATTTGCTCATTAGAGTTGAATGAAATAGTTTCCTTCAAGGTTTCATTATGAAAAGACTCATTAAAAACAGTTGAATTATCCGCATAGATAATCAATTTTGCGTTGCCTTCATCATCATTAAAATATGCCTTTAAGTCAAATTGAACTTCCACATATCCACTAAAGTTTAGATGTGTGATATTAGCAGTAGCCATAGGATGTTCACCCCAAAATTGATGTGAATGAACAAATGACGCTTCTCGGATAATTTCATACTCAACATCATTATCAACATCGTCAAGTGCGATTGTCGTTATTCCAAAACTCAACATCACTACGCACAAAAAAGCAAAAAAGGATTTCATTTTCAATCCTCCCAAACAGTCAAAATATCTTTGATTCGTTGAATAATTCCCTTTCTTTTAGGTGCATTATCCTTCTCATTCAAATACCGATTCAAGTTTTCCATAAACTCTTCAACATAGGTTTCCAATTCTTGATTCATTTTCCTCACCTAATGTTGAATTATTCAATCACCCTTATATGCTTTTGCATGGTCGGCCTTCAAACACTCAAAGATATGAACAATAACATCAACGGTCCAACCATTACCTATCATCTTGAACCTTTGATTGTCCGAAACTGCCTTAGTATATCCTTCGGGTAATGTTTGAAGCCTCTCACACTCAAGGGGGGTGAAATATCTCCAATCCTCGCCCATCTCCAAGTCCACAAAGGCATTCGGAATCCTTGATTTAGGTGGCTTATTTGAAATTATTGAATCCTTTTGAACAGTTGTCAAGCAATAAGCCTTTTCATCCCCATTATTTTTAACATGGAGTGCTTGAGTATAAGGAATATCGGGGTTGTGGTCCTCTCTTTTTTGAGTCAATGGGTTTATTTTTCTTCCCGCTATGTATGAAGCGTTCCAATCATGATTAGAGGTTAAAATATCACCAAGTCCGATGTTCTTTTCGGGAGGTTGCGATATATCCCAATTCGCCCAATAAAGCCTTTTCCGTTCCTGTGCTGAAACCGATTTAGAATTGATGAGGATTCCCTCAACACCCATATATTGATTGATAATTTCAATCCATTGTTTTCGGCTCATTAGAACATTTTCAAGTAGGAAAAACTTAGGTTTGTAGTGATTCAAAATATCCACAAAATCAAAAAACAATTTGCTTCTTGGGTCGTCAAAATTAAGCCGTTTTCCTTGATTAGCAAAACCTTGACATGGAGAACCTCCAATAATCAAATCTATATCATCAAGTTCCCATTCTCGCCAATTTTGAACATCACCTAAATGAACTATGTCGTCAAAATTATCTTTTGCTACGGTTATGCAACGCTTATCAATCTCACTCGCATAGTATTTTCCAAACTCAATTTTGGCTTTTTCAAGAGCCAATCTCCCACAAGCCATACCGTCAAAAAGACTCAAAACATTCTTAATCTTCATTCGTAATACACCCCAAAATATGCTCAATCACTTTCACCGTAAATCCATTACCCAAAGCCTTATATCTGTTGGTTTTAGAAACTCCATTAGTGTAGCCATCGGGAACAGTTTGAAGTCTTTCACACTCAATGGGAGATAACATTTCAATCTTCCCAACTTCATAATCTCCAAAATTATGAGATAATGCCTTTCCCGGTCGCCCATCAGCATTGACTCCTTTATAGTAGGAATAAGTCAAGCAGGGAAGTTTAGAGCCATTTGGTGAAACAATTTGCCTGTGTGATTGTCCTTTTTTTGCCTTCCTCACCGTAGCAGGTAAAAAGTCTTGATTTTCAAATACTGATTTACCTTTAATGTCGTTATTCAAAGGAAGCCTTCTCTTGACATTCGGTATATTAGTCCAATAAAGCCTTCTCCGATTTTGGGGGGAAAATAGGGAAGAATTGATTTCAATAGGTTCAACCCCTAAAATCTTTGAAATCACTTCAACAATTTTTGGATTCATTTTTACATTTTCAAAGATGAACCATTTAGGTTTAAGTTCTCTCAATAGCCGAACATACTCAAAAAACAATTTGCTTCTTGAATCTTCAAAGTTCAACTGATTCCCCAAAAGTGAAAATCCTTGACAGGGAGAGCCACCAACCAACAAGTCTAATTCATGCGATTGAATGCCTTGATATTCATTTGATTCGGTGAT
>Ga0222718_10004137_pt1 | contig 12180 bp, 21 predicted proteins | sample C33_27DmetaG_FD_165045 | JGI IMG/M metagenome (GOLD analysis project Ga0222718, IMG submission 165045) | Estuarine water microbial communities from San Francisco Bay, California, United States - C33_27D | ecosystem: Environmental > Aquatic > Marine > Unclassified | place: USA: California... | reverse complement strand
CAAGAGCCATAGTTAATGATCACAGTCTATTTGACACTGTTCGTGGAACTGGAAAATATCTCTCTTCATCCTATGTGGCAGCAGGAGAAATCACCAACCCCAGCAGTGGCTACCTAACAGCTTTTGGTAGTGATGGATACACTTTTTCTGATGGATCAAGCCTAACTAATCCACGAAATAACTACAACGCTGCTACTACTTATGTCTCATGGAACTGGAATGCACCTACAACATCTACAAATACCGATGGCAGTGTAGCTACCAGTCTATCAGTTAATCAAACATCAGGACTATCAATTGGGACTTTTGATGGAACAGGAGCAAACTTAACGGCAGGGCATGGTTTAGGAGTTGCACCAGATTTTATTATGGCAACTGTTAGACCTAATGCAACTAACTGGAATGTCTATCATAGTGCGCTAGGAAATACTGGAGCATTGCGGTTAAATTTAGCCAATGCTGTAAGCACTTCCGCACAGTATTGGAATAACACAAGTCCAACATCAACCGTGATAACTTTTGGAACTAATAGCTCGTCTAACTCTAGTGGAAATTCAACGGTTTTTTATGCTTTCACAGAAGTAGAAGGGTTTAGTAAGTTCACGTCGTTCGCTGGGAATGGTTCCTCAAATGGTCCATTTATTTACACAGGATTCCGGCCCGCTTACGTTCTTGTAAAAGTATCTAGTGGCTCAACAGGAAGCTGGCGGTTATTTGATACTAGCCGAAATCCATACAATGTTACGGATAAACTAATCTATCCTAATCTTGCTAATGCAGAAGCCACCTCTGCCGAAATGGATATTTTGAGCAACGGGTTTAAAATTAAAGTTGGTAGTGGTTACGACATCAATGACAGCGGTGACACTATGATCGTGGCAGCATTTGCCGAGACACCTTTCAAAACCGCTAACGCCCGATAAGGAGGCACATATGACTACAATTTATCGCTGCTGCCACGGGCAGATTATTAAACCCGGCAAGGCATGGACCGACCAGACCGGCGTCCAGCACCCGGCGTCTTGGCACACATGGTCTGCCGCAGAGAAAGCGGCACATGGCATCACCGAGATCGTGCAGCAGCCGCATCCTGACAGCCGGTTGTACACTTGGTCATACAACACTGACGGCACGGTAAACAGCACGCCCAAGGCGCTCGACGACATCAACGAGGTCGATGAAAACGGCGATCCGCTGCTCGACGAAAAGGGCCAGCAGGTCGTCACGCTGGGTGTGAAATCCACGCTGATCGCCGAGGTCAAGGCGCAGCAGGGGTCGCTGCTTGCGCAGACTGACTGGGCAATCGTTCGCAAAATCGACACCAACATTGAAGTTCCCGCAGCGATCCAACTTTGGCGTAACGAGATCAGGCTTGCCGCTGCGGCGATGGAAGACCAGATCACACAGGCTGCGACAACCGACGCCATCGCTGCGCTGTTCGTGACCTACACCAGCAACCCGGACGGCAGCGTTACGAAGACCGGCGTCCTGTTTGATTGGCCGGAACTCGGATGATGGACAACCACGCCAAAACCATCATCGATCTGAGCAGCATCACCGTCGTGCTTGCCACGCTGGTCGAATGGCTTCCTGCGGCGGCGGCTTTGGCGTCTTTGATTTGGTCGGTCATCCGCATTTATGAAACTGAAACCGTGCAAAGGTGGATCAAAAAATGGCGCAAGCAATCGTGATTAGCTACGGCGAAGTGATGCTGCTCGGTGTGGTGGTGGCTGCGCTGCTATTTGCAGCGTTCAGAAAATAAATGGAACTCGACGCCCGCATGATCCTGACGCTCGCAGGGATACTGGTCAGTGTTGTATCGGCAGCAGCCATCGTCAGGCAGAAATTGGCTACTGTCATCGATCAACTCGCCGATACCGAGGTTAGGCTTCGCGGCTTAGATCGCCGTATTGATGCGCTGGATACCCGCACGGAAAAACAAGAACAGCGCATAAATATATTGGCACAGATGTCATCGCCGGAACTTTTGAGACGCGATCATATGGCCGCTGCTGTGATGCAAACGGATATCGAGTACCTGAAAGCTGAAACGGCATCTCTCAAAAAAATCCATAACGGCGTTCATCCTCCTGTGGCAAGCGAAAGGATAGCAAAATGATTGGTGCGTTACTTCCTGCGGTTCTACCGCTGGTCAAAGATGTAATTGGCTCGTTTTTGCCGGAAGATCCAAAGAAGCGTGCTGAAGCGGAGCGCAAGATCGAGGCGCAATTGAGCGAGCATTTGGCGAAGATCGACATCGCGCAGCTTGATATCAACAAGACAGAGGCGGCTCACCGTAGTATCTTTGTGGCTGGCTGGCGACCATTTATCGGTTGGTCATGCGGCGTTGCGCTGGTGTGGAATTATATCGCGCAGCCTATTTTGGTTTTCACGCTGGCACAGACAGGCAACCTTGTTGATCTACCCGCCCTTGATATGTCTCAAATGATGCCTGTCCTTATGGGTATGCTCGGGTTGGGCGGCTTGCGGACCTTCGAGAAATACAAATCGGTGAGTAAGTGATGGCGAACAAAGTATCAGGGGCAGTCTGGCACCCGATAAAGATAAAGCATCGCACCAGCATCGGAGACGGACCTAACAGCAAGCCGTCGAACAAACATAAGCGCCGCTCGTGGAAGAAGTACAGAGGACAGGGACGTTGACGTTCGAGGAAAGCCTGCGCCTTGTGCTAGAAGCTGACGAGGGCATCGTCCACGAAATTTACGAAGACCATCTGGGCAATGCGACGTGCGGCATCGGGCACCTTCTGGTTCCGCAAGACAGGGAATACGGGTGGCCGGTCGGCACCGAGATCAGCGAAGATCGTGTCACGCAGTTGTACAATCAAGATATAACAATCGCGCTCAACGACGCACGTTCGTTACACCCTCACTTTGATGACCTGCCGGACAATGCGCGGATCGTCATTGCGTCCCTGTCCTTTCAGCTAGGATTGCCACGATACCAAAAATTCAAGCTACATCATGCAGCTATAAACGATAAGGATTGGCGCGAGGCCGCAGCACAACTCCGCGACAGCAGCCTTTACCGGCAGACAACAAACCGCACGGAACGTCACGCGAAAAGGTTGGAGAGCATAGATGGCTAACCCCGGAATATCGGAAAATGTTGCGAAAGAGTTTGTTGAGTTAGTCGAGCAGAAACTGCGCGAAGGTTACGCCCCTGTTGGCGAATCCGTGGGTAAAAAAGGTGGTGCCCTTGCAGCAGCGTGTAAGCAGCTCAACATATCTACAGGGTCACGCACTTCGCGCCTCGAAGCAGCCCAGCGCAAGTATCGAAAAGTGGATTGGAACCAATACAAACCGCTTGAGGAGCCACAGGAAAAACCTGTCTTCGATCTGCCGGTGTTTCCGGACGACGATATTGAAGTCGACGCGATCCTCGATCATCTGTCTCGCCGGTTTGAAAAGAAGCTGGCGAACGAGGATGCGAAAACGTGGTTCGACGTTAAAATCAAAATCCCCGGCCCGGTTGGGCTGTCGGTCGTAGGCGACCCGCACCTCGGGACGCACTGTAATATCCCGCTACTGCGGCGCGACATCGACATTATGTCGAAGACCGAAGGCATGATGGCGGTCAACATCGGGGACACCGCCGACAACTGGGGCCGGATGATCTACCTCTACGCGGAGGACGACATCAGCAAGCCGACAGAGCGCAAGCTGGCGCGGTGGTTCCTGCGCGATGCTGGTGTCCCGTGGGTAGTCTGGTTGCATGGAAACCACGACACTATGCACGGTGAGTTCTCTACGTTCTTGAAATCAGAGAACGTGGCACAGATACCAATGATCGACTGGCGGGCTAAGTTCAAGCTGCGCTTCCCCGGAGGTGGCGAGGTTAGGATCGACGCGGCGCATAACCACAAAGGCACCTCGATCTATAACCGGCTGCACGGGCAGAAACGTGCGGCGTTGTTTGACGAGGACGCTGACATCTACGTTGCGGGTCATCACCACACATGGGGGCTGACGCATGAAGAACTGGATGACGGGCGTGTCGTATGGATGGGTCGCGCCCGTGGATACAAATGGATTGACGAGTACGCAACCCGGCACAATTTCCACCGGGATGAATACGGGGCTACAATCCTGTTTGTGATCGACCCAGAGGAAAGCAACGCGGTCAAACGCATCAGTGCGTTTGCTGATCTGGAAGAGGGCGCGGACTTCCTTACGTGGAAAAGAAAAAAGGCGGCGCTATAAAGCGCCGCCTAGTTGCCGGTTCGGGGAGAGCGGAAAACCCCGCGCCTCCGGTCGCGCTAGAACTTTGTTATACACTCAGGACCGAAGCCGCTGTCAATGCTTTCCGGCCGGGTCAGGGCGCGACCGCAGCGACCGCACTTGCCCTCGTGCCGGATCTCCAGCGCCTCCGGTATGTGCCCTGCAGCGAGCTGGCGCAGGGTCCAGTCCAGTGCGCGGAACGACGGCGCGTTCGGATGGCCCTTCTTAGAACCGACGAGGCGGGACGGAGAGACCGGGCGGATAAACCCGATGAACAGCCAGTCGCCGTTCCAGTTGTTGTCGGGGCCGTTCAGCACCTTGACGAACAGGATGCTGCGGTCGGTCTCGCCGGTCGTCCGGTCCTTTGGCGCGTCAACCTTGAAGGTGAACGAATTGCCGCTGACCTTGCTGGTCAGGGTCACGCGGGCCTTGCCAGCGAGGATAAAGTCGAGGGCTGTCTTTGCGTCTGTAAACATCTGAGGTCTCCTTGGTTGGTTCCCTCAGTATATGGGGGGTCGTCAGTGTATGACAACCCCCCATAGGATTTATTTTTGCAAGGTCTCCGCAAAAGCGCGTAGCTCCTCGACCTTGTCGGCCGGAACCCAGACCGGCACCCGCTTGAAGCCGGCATCGATCTTGCGCTTTTCGTACTCCTTCTGCCTTTCGGCTCCCGTTTTAGCCATCTCTTTTCTCCTGTTCATCTAGTGCCATAACAATGGTGCGTGCATAGCCAGCGATATCTATGGCGCTATCGAGATGGTCCGGCGTAGCGATCAGCCGCGCCATCTTGATTGCAATCAGCGTGAGGGCGCATCGCACCTCTGGGTGAGGACACTCCGCCACAACATCCATGATAGCCTGACCCCGCCGGAAGTTATCCAGCGGGTGTCCGTAGTTTGCCTCGCGCCTCTGCGTTACGTCGGCGCAGGCGGCGTCGAACTGCTCAGTGCGGGTCATCGAGGCCACAGCTCGAGCTGCTCAGGGTTATCGGAGATCCACTGCTCCCTGCTAATCATGCCCCCAGCACCCGGCGTAGACCGCCTGAGAGCGTGGTCGATCCGGCTTTCCGCGCTGTGTCTGGGCCAGCAGCCAGTCATAATATCCTGCGCACGGCGGTTAATAGCCGAGAGGCTTTTCTCGATATCGACGCGGCCTTCGTTGTCGTACATCAAGTGCTTTGCGTCGTGATGCCGGCGGCGGTTCTTGCGCTGGCGCAGCTTCTTCTTCTTCTCGGCGGGCTGAGTCGTAGTCAATTGCCCTTTCAAGAAAGCCAGCGCCTTCAACGCAGACGAAAGCTCCTTCTCCAAGTCAGCCACGCGCTTCTCGAGCGCAGCAACGTCATGCTTTATTACACTGTTAAACATGGTTATCTCCTCTAACCTAATGTGCCCCAGTTATCACCAATGCCTCCCTCAACCAGTCCGTCCGTCGGGGCTCCGGGGAACAGGTCAAGGTAACCGGTAGTCATATCCTCCTGCATGAGCTGGAGGCATCTCTGCGCGTCGTCGGCCGCAGCCTCGTCAATCAACGCGTCGTGGATCGTGGATAGTATCAGTGTCTGCTGCTGCTGTCTAGCCTGACGATGTGCGTTTAGCGTTCGCTTGTGCCTGTAGATAGCGCGGGCCATGACCGAAAGGGCAGCCCGCTGAACTGGATAGTTCGCGCACTTCGGCAGGTCCGGGTTCTTGCCCATGTAGATGGTGCCGCCGTCGACGCACCGGATGTATCGCGTCTTGGCGGCCTGCTCCATCATCACGTTGCGGTACTCGAACGCGTTGGTGTATCGCTCTGACCAGAAGTCGATGTACTTCTGCGCCTTGGTGCTGGATGTCCGCATCGTGACGGACAGACCCCCAGCACCGGACCCGTAGATTATGCCGAAGCTAACGGCCTTGGCTGCGGTACGGGCAGCCTTGCCCTCCGGCGTCGACTTGTCGATGGTGTGGCCAGCAACGACAGACGCCACCTCGGCGTGCACGTCGCCGTGCACAACGTCGTGCAGGAGCTGCTCGTCCTCTGATAGCAGGGCAAGGACGCGAAGCTCGATCCCGCTGTAGTCCAAGCTGACCAGCTTCTTGCCGGGTGGCGCGATGAACGATGACCGCACACTGGTACGTTCGCCGAGCAGGTCGAGGTCGCGTGGTATCTGCTGCAGGTTCGGGCCGCTGGAAGAGAACCGGCAGGTCTTCGCCGCGCCAATGTTAAACCGGCAGCGCACTCGGTTGTCGTCGTGCATCTGCGCCTTGTCGGACAGCGTGTTGCCGAAGCTGCTGAGATACTTCGACATCTTCTTGTAGTCGCGCAGGGCGTCGACCAGTGTCGTGATCGGGTTCTCCCCGAAGTGCCCGTAGAAGTGCGCCCCGATCTTCGACAGCGTGCTGCCGGTCATGGATAGCATGCCCGTCTTATCGGTGCGTGGCCACTTGGACAGTATGTTGTCTGGCATCTCGCGGGCGAAGAAGTCGCTCCACTGCGTGTCGCTGTTGATGTTGGCTACCTGATCCGGCGAAACGACTTCCCGGAGGGCTTTGACTTTCTCCTCAGATATCTCAGCCCAATGCTTGGCAAGCTGACGGTGGCGGTGGGTGTCGACGAGCATGCCACTTTCCTCCATCTCGATCACCGCCGGCACCATCCCGTCGAGCAGCTCCCACGCCCCCAGATGCAGCTCGTCGGACCTGTCGTACCAATGCTGGAACAAATCCCATGTGTCGACCGCATCCTTGAAAGCGTAGCCGAGTTGGGATTGCGTCAGCTCTGGCGCAGCCCAGTTGCTGGTCTGCTCCGTCTTATCCATCTCCCGGTCGAGATCCCACGCCACAACCTGCTTCAGGCTATAGCGGCCGCCGCCAAGGATGGCGCGGCGCAGGAACCCAACATCCCGGCAGCGGGTTTCCGGGTAGCCAGCGGCGATGAACCACCGCAGCTCGAACCCGCTGTTGAATACAATCCACTCCCCCTTGCTGAACATACCAGCGCAGGCCTCAAATCCTCCCTGTATAGCGTCGAAGTCCACGACGGCACCCCGAGTACCATCGAACAGGCTGACGAGCCTCACACGGCCGTCCTCTGGCCGCAGAGAGGTGGTTTCAAAGTCGAGTGCGCAGAACCTGTCGCCGATGGCGTCGACATACTTCTGCAGCTCTTCGGTATCCGTGATCAGTTTGTACATGACGCCTCGGCGAATAATTCAATAATTCAAGCACACCCCCCTCTAACTGAGCCATAAAAGTACTTTAAAGTACTTTTAGTTAGGGGGGGTGTGCTTGAATTATTGAAAGATCTCCCCCCAGTTCCGTAACTTTTGCGTAACAGGGCAGCCGCCGCCCGTCCCGTAACATTTGCGTAACAAGCGGCGGCCTCCCCCTACTTCAGCTTCTTGGGCTGCTTGCCCGCGAGCAGATCATCAAGGCTACCGCCTGCGAAGAACCCCTGCGCGGCCTCCCGAGTAACCCACGCCACGACCGGGAAAGTAGGCTTCCAGTTCGTGTGGTCGTTCGCCGTGAAGCTCTCGGATGCGAACTTGATTATAGGCAACGACGGCTCGTCGCTTTTAATCTGATTGGATACTTGTGACAGCATCGCCTCTATGGAGTTGCGGGCACCGGCTGCGTTTGAGGAGAACTTGAAGTTCTGCCCGCTACCGTCGAGGGCAACACATCCAAAACCGCGCAGCGGCTTCCATCCGTCGCCTTCCTTGTAGGGTCCGTGATCCTCAAGGGTTTCGGCGGCTACAGCGGCGGCCTTGTTCAGGTACGACCACTCCTCACGGCCGACGACCTTGCCACCCTTCCAGCAGATCCAGCCCTTGATTGCCGAGATAGGCTCGAACAGGAACATACTCTCGGGGTCGATAGCCTCACGATCCTTGCCGACCCGGTACTGATTCATCTTGCCAGAGAAGTCGATGAACGTGACACCACCCCCCTGAGAGTAACCATCCTCCTCTTGACTGGAGTCGATGGCAGCGGCTATCGCGTCGTCGTCCAGAGCTGGCAGGTTGGTGTCGTTAATAAAAGCAGTAAGTGCGTTAGTCATATCGGTCACCTTTCTAGTTGACACGTTTCACGTTAAGGCGCTCCACGGGAGCGCCCACTTTTTCAAACGGGGTCAGATCGATCCCCGCCGCCGCGACAGCCTTACGATCAAGGCTGGCACGTCCCTTGGTCAGCGACATCGAGACCTCGATGTTGCCGACGATCATTGGCCCTGCGGACTGCAGAGCTTGTTTCATATCTTCCTTCAGGCTGTCCTTCTCAGCCTTGATGGCGGCCTCTGTGTCCTGCAGCTCTACATAGCGCAGCACCGCCGTATCAAAGCCACCGGGCCGCGACTTAGGCCGGGGCGTCCGGCTCTCTTCGGCAGCCACACCGCATATGGCAGTGAAGGGGCAGTATTTACACTCGCCAGTACGCTTGCCCTCGCGGTCGAGCACGCTGTCGCTGACCGCAGAGAAAACCCGCTTGGCCTTGTTGGCATAGACATCGAGGATGCGGTCGTCAACGTCGATGACGAACTCGAACATACGGTTGAAGTTCGACGCGTCGACGTAGAGCAGGTAACCTTGTGACAGCTTGTAGTCAGTCTTCTGGTTCAGCAAAGCCATAGCAATGCGCATCTGAGTAATGTGCGCCGGCTTCGGCAGACGCCCGGTGTTTGTTCTCGGGTCTATGGACTTGACTTCGAGGCCCAACCAATCCCCGTCGCCAAACCGTATGACCCCATCGGGTGTCGCCGAGAGCCGGCGCTTCTCGTCCTGCAGGCTGACCTGACCAGTACCTACAAGGTCGAGAGACACATCGTTCAGGAGAGACAAGCTGTCGATAACGTAACGCTCGACAGCGTGGCCGCGCCGGGCGAACCCCCAGTCCTGCGCGGCCGCCTCCCCCGGACGATGCTTGGAATACCATATGCTGCGGATGCAGGCGTCAGCCTCCGAGCTGTTCAAGTAAGTGGTGCGGTCGAAGCCCCAGTCCTTCCGGGCTTCGTGGATATCGGCACCGCGCAGAACTGCATCACGTACACTCATCTTATTTCTCTTTCATTTCGCAAAAGACGCCGCCGCACTCGCTGTAATCGACGGCGTCCAGACGGATCTGATGCTCCCACGTCAGCAGGATTGCAAATACAGCTAAGAGCAAGAATACACCCTGTTTAATCATGCTAGACCTCCCTTTCATCCTCACACAATCTCAACCCATGTTACGGATTGAAATGAATGGCAAATCAAGACATCTTTCGTGGGACCGGCGCTTCGCGGAGGAGATGCGGGCCACAGCCTGAGATAGTTTGTCGTCGGACTGCAGGATGTCGACGTGGACATGCTCGGTCTGACCGATGCGGTGAAGGCGGGCGTAGAACTGATCCATGATGGCAGGCGACCAGTCCTCCTCGACGACGACAATGCGGTTGCCGCCGTGCTGCAGGTTCAGGCTGACGCCCATAGCCGCGATCTGGCCGACCAGCACGTCCAGCCTGCCCTCGTTGAAGTCACGCTGCAGCTCGTCCTTGCGGGCGCTGCTGGTGCGGCCGTCGAGGGCGGCGACCCGCAGGCCCGACAGCTCGGAGACCAGCGCGTCGATGACGCCAGTGTGCCAAGCGCCGACGAGGATGGCACCGGCACCGCTGGCCACGCGGTCGCGGATCTCGGCGGCGGCTTCGCGCACCTTGGCCTCGCCGATCTTGCGGCGGGCGGTGGCAATGTGCTCGTCGTTCGCGGCAACGGCCTGATCGATCTGGGCCTGCGTCTTGAAGCCAGCGAGGATATCGCGCAGCTCGTCGTCCATCGACAGGCCGACGGGCAGGCGGTTAATAGTGAGGGGAGGCATAGCAGCCCAGACCTCGGCCAGTTCGCGGCGAACGGCGAGGCCGCCGTCGAACAGCCACTCGTTCAGCTCATCTGTGTTGCGGCTGCCGACCGTCATCTTGGTGGGGTAGCGAGCGCCGGGGAACTGACGCTTCTGCACGATGGTGTAGCGCAGATTGAAGCGATCAATATGGTCGCCGCCGCAGCGACGGCGCATGCCGTTCAGATCGGCGCGGCACAGGAATGGGTACAGGTCATCGTTCCAGCGGGTGATCGGCGTGCCGGTCAGGAACCAGCAGTGCGCCACTGAGCTGGCGATGCCTCCACTGCCGAGGATGGCCTTGGTGCGCTTGGCCTTGACTGACTTGCAGGCGTGCGCCTCGTCGAGGATCAGGGCGCGGGCCTTGAGCTGGGACAACTCGGCGGCGCGTTTGGTTGCGATCTCGTAGGACATGACCAGCGCCGAGGCGGAGCCGTCGATCTTGGTCTTGCCGGTCTTGACGAGCTGCGCCTTGTCGCCGGGGAAGAAGGCCTCGAACTCCGAAGCCCACATACGCAGGCTGATCGGCGGGCCGACGATGATGACCTGATCGGTCACCAGCTCGCGTACCAGCCGGAAGGCTTCTAGGGCGGTCAGCGTCTTGCCACTGCCCATGCCGGAGAAGTTACCGGCGAAGGCCTTGGAGGCGAGGAACTTGGCGTCCTCGATCTGGTGGGGGAGTAACTGCTTCATTGTCATGTCATCACCTCAAATCACGTCGTGTCAGTTTATAAGTCAGGACTGTCGTCAGTGTCAAGCGGCGCGTAGTCGCCGAGTAGTTCGACAGCCTTGCACGGGTAGACGTCGTGCTCGATCAGGAAGTTGTAGGCCTGCCGCCGGGTCAAATTCCCGGCGGCGATGTTGTGCTTCAGCAGATCAGGATACAGCAGTTCCATTATTCCCAGCCCTCCTCAACCATGCGCTCGGCTGTGTTGATGTAGTCGGCGATCAGGTCGTCGATGTCGTCGCGGCACAGGGCGGGGTCGATGATGCTGTCGCAAAAAGCGCGGACCTCGGTCTCGGCTGCCTGATGGTTGAGGCGGCCGCCGGCAATGGCGATGGCATCGCGGACGGTCCGCACGACCGTCGCGTGGGAGTGACTGCGCGGCATCTCGTAGATCGTGCGGGCCAGCTTGCCGATGGTGATCATCAGGTCGATATCGTCGTTCTGCGCGGCGGCGGCGTGTTCAAACATATTGTAGTACATGGTCAGGTCTCCGTTGGTTGGTGTCAGTGACTGTTATATAGGCGGTCAGACGTTGATGTCAACGCTTTAAATTGCGCGTTGTTTCGATTATTTGGAAGGCGACGAAGCGCCACTCGGGGTTGGGCTTGCGGCGGCGGAACAGGCTGAGAATTTTGCGGATCATGTCGTGTCTCCTTTGTGCCGGGGGCCGAAGCCCCCGGCGGGTTGGTGTTAGATGCTGAAGAAGTTGCGTCGGGAGAACCAGCCGAGATAGGTGCCGCTGCCGTAGCGGTTGACCCAGCGGCTGAGGTCGAAGACGACCGTGAATTTCTGCTGGCTGGGCACGAAGGTGATGATGTAGAGGCAGTCGATCTCGACGCCGTGCGCCTTGTTCAGCTTGGCGACCTCAGCCTCGGCGGCCTTGGTGGCGCTGGCGGTGGTCGCGTACAGCTTGCAAGCGGTCTTGGTTTCGGTGAAGCGGGATTCGATTTGTTCGAGGATGTTCATGGTCAGGTCTCCGTTGGTTAGGTGCCGGGGGCGGGATTGCCCCCGGCGGGTTGATTAGGCAAACTCTGCGACGATGCAGCGCAGTTCCTCGTTGTAGTCCTCAACGCGGCTGTAATCGTCAGCGGTCAAAGCACCTACTTGCTGCGGCGTAAGCCAAACAAATGCGGCCCAAAGGTCGATAATGTCGCCGTCCGCATTGCGCGGTAGGGCTTTAAACTCTGCGGCGGTGAAGGCTTTGTTGCGATCCAAGATGTTCATGGTCAGGTCTCCGTTGGTTAGTGCAGCACCGTGCTGCGGTACACAGTATATGGGCACCCTGATCAGGATTGCAAGTACCTGACAAAAAAATTTTTTTAGGGGGTTGATAATATATTGTCAGGCTCTTATATAGGGAGGGTAA
>Ga0222718_10004135_pt1 | contig 12183 bp, 23 predicted proteins | sample C33_27DmetaG_FD_165045 | JGI IMG/M metagenome (GOLD analysis project Ga0222718, IMG submission 165045) | Estuarine water microbial communities from San Francisco Bay, California, United States - C33_27D | ecosystem: Environmental > Aquatic > Marine > Unclassified | place: USA: California... | reverse complement strand
GCGTATTGGAAGATCAAACGACCGAAGTAACCATGGGCTGCGACGATGTTATAGGTCTCTTCTTCTTGACCAAACTTGTAACCATAGTTCTGTGACTCGGTTTCAGTTGTCTCGCGGACAAGTGAGGAAGTAACAAGTGAACCATGCATTGCGGAGAACAGTGAACCACCGAAGACACCTGCGACTCCCAACATGTGGAAGGGGTGCATCAGAATGTTGTGCTCAGCTTGGAAGACCAACATGTAGTTGAATGTACCAGAAATACCCAGGGGCATTGCGTCAGAGAAAGAACCTTGACCGAAAGGATAGACCAGGAAGACTGCGGATGCTGCTGCAACAGGTGCAGAATATGCAACACAGATCCAGGGGCGCATACCCAATCTGTAAGAAAGTTCCCACTCACGTCCCATATAAGCATAGATGCCGATAAGGAAGTGGAATACTACGAGTTGGAAAGGACCACCATTGTAAAGCCATTCATCAAGTGAAGCGGCTTCCCAGATGGGGTAGAAGTGTAGACCGATTGCGTTTGAACTAGGAACAACTGCACCAGAGATGATGTTGTTGCCATACATGAGTGAACCAGCGACGGGTTCACGGATACCATCGATGTCCACAGGGGGAGCAGCGATGAAAGCGACAATGAAACATACTGTTGCTGCCAACAGGGTAGGGATCATCAGAACGCCGAACCAACCAACATACAAACGATTGTTAGTTGAAGTCACCCACTCACAGAAATTCTGCCATGGGGATGTTTGTTGCCTTGTAAGAGTTGTAGCCATTGTTTTGAACAAAAAAGTAAGACCATCAGGGAATGGTGGAGTTACTATTTCCCAGACACCCTAAGTCCGGGATATGAAAGACGTTTTTATACACCCTATAGGTCTTGGTTTGGGGGGTGTTACGAACAGTAAAGAAATGTGTTGGTTCCTTAACCTCTCGACTTATTTATAATAACCCATCTGGTGTCATCTGTCAACAGCCATGAGCCACTTGACGAACTGGTTGTTTCCCTATAGACTAGGCTTGTCCCGGTTGATAGTCAATCTATACCTTAATACGTAAATTCTCCTATAAAATCTAATACCTTGTTGAGATATTCATCAGCAAGGTATTTTTGTTCTGATAAAGCTTTCTTATTTTTAAGTTCATCTTTAAGTTTATAAACCTTTGACAACATTTCATATCGAGTCAAGTTACCATGTGGCATAATTAAATATTCGGTTTAACCTGTCTATCTATAAACGATCTTCTCTTCTCCCAGGTATCTTTATCACCATAGATATGACCTTTAATATGAGAAGGGTTAATACACTTAGGATCTTCTACCATTCCACAGACTAGATTTGATAGTGTTTCTGGGTCTCCTTTCTTTCCTGTTGCCCAGTAGTGAACTCCCTCTATCCATGTAGCTTGGCAACGAGGACATTTCTTCGTATCCATTTTATGTTTGTAGTGATACCGTAATACATATTTAATATAATAAAGAATTCTCATAGAACTTTCAGTCTCTAAATACTGATACAATATAAAAAAAGATAGTGAAAAAGTATTTCTTTATCTTTAGTATGTTCTTGATGGCGGCACCAGCTAATGCCGATCTTACTCATAAAATTTCTTCCTCAGTTCAACTCCAAGTCGATAGTGCAGCTGCACAGTCTCAAAGAATCGGTTCTCAATATTCTGTATCCGGCACAAACATTACTTTGGATACTGCTGGTGGCTTGGGCGCTCTCACAGCAGGTTCTGCAGTGGGATATACAGCAGGTGACTATAGCATCACAACTGCAGGATCACCATTCTCCTTCACCGAAGCATACCTTGAAGGTGATGCAACTCCAACGGCAACTACAATTACGGCGGGAGTTGCTCCGACTCTTCCCAATCTTGGGAACACCACAACCACAGCTGGGGGTGTTGCTGGCTCTTTGGCTGGTACTATTACTTCGGCAGGAGTAGTCTCATTAACTGCAGGTGGTGCGGGAACAAGTGCTACGGGACAATACATTTCTGAAATTACTGTAAGGTAATAAATATGAAGAAGACAATCTTTGTTGGATTGTTTCTTGGCATCATTCAGTGCCTGTCTCAACCTGTTGGGGCAGTGCCAGTCGTGCCAAACTTTACTCAAGGAAGTATGACAAGCCGTACTGAGACCACGAGTATTGTTCAAGAAACAATTAACTCAATGGATTACAACACAGGATATCAATATACTGCCACTGGTTCTGGTATTACCGCATCAGGTAATCTATCACCAGGCACAACATCAAATACAGTAACAATTGAAGGGGTGACTTCATCATGGACGGGAGTAGGATCAAGACCATCATTTGCACTAACGACTCCAGGTGGAGCGTTTCAATTCACAGAAACATATCGCGGACCTGGTTTAAGCAATCAAACGATTATTCAAAGAACAACAGAAATAGAAAGCGTAACCGATACAACCTCAATTTTTACGCAATAATCAGTTTAGTATCTGCTAGTATGTTATCTCCAACGGTAGCACTAGCAAATAGTGTTGGTGGTGTTTCTGCAACTGCATCTCCTGTTGCTAATTCTTCTGGTAGTGTTACTAACCAGGCCATTCAAGTTTTACAAGGTCCATACATTACAAATACCTATGGTGGAGGTATATCATGTCAGGGACCTACTCTTAATATCACACCGTTCGTAACTGGTTCTGCATCAGCAGCTAAACCTTATGAACCATTCTATAATGACCCAGTATATGATATGAGAGATTTAGATGAGGATGGGTCTCTAGATAACCCAGGAAACATCTTATACTACGTTCCTACTAGAACTGGTCAAAAAGATAATTACAACCTCTCTATGGGGTTCTCAGCCACTTGGTCTAAACCTCTAGATAGTAAGTTACAAGACCAATGTAAAGAAGCTGCAGCAGCAAACATTGCATTAATGCAACAGGCATCTGCAAATAAAAGATTAGACTTTGAGATAGCAAGACTTAAAAATTGTGGTGAATTGATGAAAGCTGGTATATATTTTCATCCTCAAAGTCAATACGCAAAGATATGTGCAGATGTAATCGTAACCAATCCTGGTGGAGTCATACCACAACACAGACATAGTATTCCTACAACTCCAGTATCAACTAAAGCAGAAGACCTTGGTGGACCAATAGGTGGTTAATTTATAATCATTTATTTTGATTTTGCCAAATCCAACCAGTACAGATATACTTTAATCCTTCTGTTGGTGGGTGACCTCTATGTGAATATGTCCATGTCGCCGGGAATAGAATTAACTTACCCACCTCTGGTGTTACATGTGTTCCATCATAAAATTCAGTAGTTCCTGATCCGTCTACAGTAGTGTTTAGATACCAGAGAAATGTAATTATTCTAGCACCGACTTCATTGTTTTCAGTTAGTACTGATAGTGAGTCATGGTGCCACACATACCCTGATTGTTCTGGGGTTGTTCTTTGTACTTGATACCCAGTATCGTATGATTGAATATTAGCATTCCAAACTCGATCATTATAATATTTTTGAATATACGGTGTCGTATACTTCGAAAGAGAATCGTAAAATATTTTATCTTCTTCCTCCCAATTTTTATCTCCATAGAAACATAAGTCGGTAGAGTCTTTTATCTCTGTATTAACTCCTTCTCCAGTTTCTCCTGGATATGTTCCAGAATCTTTTTCAAATTTGTCTATTACATGTTTACAAAAATCTTCATCTAAAGTATTGTGATGTTCTTCAAAAAAATCCATAATGTTATTTTGGTTTTACGACTGATTTTAGTTTTCTTATAGCTTCTGTTCTTTCACGTTGAAGATCTCTACGATCCTTTAATGATAAAACTTTAGTTTCTTTTCCCCGTATCTTAGCAATCTTTTTGATTACTTTTTTGATAGTAGGTTTAACTACCTTCAGTAATATATCTGCAAGTGGTTTCGCAAGTAATGCTGATGTTGTTGCAATAACTGCAATACCACCAACTGATACTACTTGTCCACCACTGGGAAGACCAGCAATAATTTGTTCAGGTATACCTACTGCTTCTGTAATTTGTACACACTCATTACCTATTAATTTATACTCAATAATTTTATCCCTATATCCGTTGATATATGTTCCTACCGGTTCTTTTGCATCTTGTGCTGGTGTAGGACATTCTATTGCAACAGTAGTAACAGGTGGTGGTGGGAGTTCTGGTACTGATGGTGCTGTTGGTTCCGGGGTTCCTGTCTTTGGAATGTTTGGGACACCAGTTGGTATCATCCTGTTCGGTTCAAACTGAATAGGATTAAAACTAGGGACGCCAGAATTGCAAAACGTAAGTACTCCTCTCGGGTCATCTTGTATTAAATTATTATTTGAATTATTCGATTCATGTGCTTCCACACACCCTGGCATATCAATAATAGGAACACCTATGATGGTAGTTACTGGTGGTGTTTGTGGAAGAGATACCGTTGGGGATATCAAATAACTTGGGAGTTCAGGTATATCTAAACTCCTTACATTTATTTCACGAATTTCCATCAGAATGGAAGTACTCCTCCGGTAGAAGTAGGAGCTGATGGAATAACACCACCAGTTGCACTAGGAAGTTCTGGTACTGCAGAGTCCAGCATACCAGGAAGGGCACCTGTAATTGCTTCTGTTGCGGCTGCAGTAACTTGACTCTTTACATTCTCAATAATTGAATCCTTATTGAGATACACTGCAGCACCTCCTCCTACTATACCTGCAGTTCCTACAAAAGATAGTACTGCTAAAACATTAATTACTTTTTGCATCTTAACCTTTACCTTTTTTTATAGGCCATGTTATATGTAGTCCATAACAAAGTAAGGTTATAAATCCAAATACAAATAGAGCTGCCATATCAATCCTGATGAATACTACAAGTTAGTTCGCATGTCTCCCCACCAAACTCGGAGTCTGGAATGAAACCATCTGAACCACAGACTGCACTTCTACACCATCGTACCGTTTGCCCTACGAATTTCTCGGAGGGCTTCAAGATCCATGTTCTTTGTTCCGCCTGCGTAGGGTAATGCATATCCCTCGTTAATCATTTGCTCGTTAAGGGACACACTGTCGTCCCCAATGTAAAGCCAACCCAGAAGACGCCCATATTTCCCAGTGCCACCAACAAGTTCAGTCCTAACAGACAACTCATCATCACCATTGATGGCGCCTTCCAGTTTTTCTTTGAGCCAGTTGGTTGCTTCGATTCCAAGTGCTTTCTCCTCTAGGTTTCTCGTCCTTTTCTCTGGCGTATCAACTCCCGCGACTCTAACTCTCTCTTTCTTGTAGAGATCGAAACCAAGATCAATTGTAACATCAATAGTATCACCATCAAGGACACGATTGATCTCCGTCACTCGGAAATTGTAGCAGCTCTTCCTGCTCGGTGGTGTCATTGCTGCCATCGTTCAACTCCGTATAGGATATCTTTAATATGTATATAACATACCCCAACGCAAGTCCAACAGCAATCATTACAGATATAATCACTGACCATACAGGGTCATTCACATTCTCATGAGCACGAAGTAGTAAGTTCATTTATCAAAGGGTGCCCAGTGTTGCCAATTGTATTTGTGGACTGCCCACATTCCTAGGACAGGAACAACGATTAATATAAAACTCAAACTACCAACACCCCATGGATTGTTGAGTGTGGCAGAAGCAAAGTGTGCTGCCTTGAGTGCTATATGATTCATACATATTCTCCCCAGATTTCCCAGTTGTCTCTGAAATAAAAATCAATTGAAGTCAAACTTCCTGTAGGATGTTCTTCTTCAGTCTTTGCCCACTTCGTACAGAACTTAGTAATGTCAGGTGAAGTTCTCACCTTATTGACACCATACATTCTAGAAAATGAGCTCATTGCAAAATCAAATCTTGTCTTGAAATTAGTTTCCATGACTTAGTTTTTCCTTATATTTTGTGATGGTAGACATTACTTGCTTTCTATCAGTTCCACATGGAGCATTTTTTAAACAGAGTAAAATCAATTCATCTTCAGTGATTGTTGGTTTAATAGTAAACCCCCACTTGTCAACTTCACCTTCAACAGGTGCTTCACAAGGGTCGAATTCATGGGCCATATTAATCTACGTGAATGTGACCGACCATTCCAGCACCTTGATGAGGACCACAGAAGAAATCATAGTCTCCTGCATCGGCAAACAAGATGTCTTGTGATTCTCCAGGAGAGAACATCAATGACTCTCTCGAAAGATCTGCACGACCTTCCACAATAATATTATGTGGTGGCAACATTCCATTTACAAAATGAAGTGTTTCACCAGCACTAATACTAATATTATCTGGATCGAATACAAGATTTCCATTGGAACCCATAGTAACATCTACAGCATAAGCCATCTTCGGTAAGAAGAAAACCATTGCTGCTACAGTAGCAAGAATCATTAAACGGATAAACTTCATTGTAGTTTAATCAACTACACTAGTTATACATGATACCTTGTGTATATCAACCTATTGTTATGGGTTCCTAATATCTTATTCTATTGTAGATTTGACAGGTGGTCCATCAGTTTTGATAACTATTGGAGCCTGTTCTAATCTGATTGTTTGTGATGGTGCAGTCCTTCCTGCAGCCTCAATTAGCCTCTCAACATCTGCCTTTGAGATACCACCACCATTGCCACCACCATTTTCTCCAGCCTTCTTTGCTGCCTGTACACCAAACGTTGCAAGCACGCCAGTAAAGACTGATGCAATAAAGGTTGGGTCTAGTTTCTGTTCGGGGATTCCAAGTGCAGGGGGTAATTGAATGTATGCCAACGTGAGTATTCCGCCACTCCAAACAAGGATGCCAAGCCTAACAAAAGTAGACAAAATTTCAAGCTGTTCTTGTTTATCATCTGTTGCTTCCTTTATTCTACCTAGAAATCCTTTTTTCTTTACCTGTTCTTCTGGTTTCTTTTCCACAGGACACCTAGATAACTCAAAATATTTATAAAAAAAGAGGGCTATTTAAGCCCCCTCATATACTGGTGTCATCATACCATTGTCTGGTCCATCGTCATCATCTCCAGGTGTTGTAATGATATAGACTACGACAAATGCAACCATTAGTCCTAGGTATACGTTCACCACACCCCAGGAATTATCTGGCCGGTCAATGCGTATGCACCCATTGCTGCTACGACTCCGAGCATTGCTGCCCAACCATTGATGCGTTCTGCGTTTTCGTTCATTTGTTTTGCTCCTGTGTTTTGTTGTAAATAACGACTCTGTTATTTTCATGGATGAATATTAATTCATCATCATGTGCCCAACAGAGTTCTTCGTATAGGGCATTCAGTTTCTCCATGTCTTCATAGAGTTGATTATGATTAGACATATTACTTTTTACTATTCTCCCTATCTATTCCACTATTATAGCAGACAAATTTCAGGTGTCAGAATCCGAAGACACCAAAGAAAAATACACTACCACTAGTAGCATAAGAGATAACAGCAGCAACAAATCCAACCATAGCAGTGCGTCCATTCAATTTCTCAGCTCGCTCGGCATATGTTTCATATCCGTAACGCTCTGCATCAGTTTCAGAAATATACATTCTGGGTTCAGTGGCATACATGTTTGTACGTCCACCATCTTCAGTTGTTACAGTCATGTTACACTCCGTTATGTTTCTTTACATAGTATATAGTAAATCTAAAGATCTGTCAACCCCCGTACAGTTCCGATTTTCCAAGACCTCATTCCGAACGGTGTGTCCGCAATAAGTGTTTGTGTTAACTCAACAATATCTGACGGTACTACTAAACAGAATCCAATACCAATATTGAATACATTACGCATCTCTTCCTCAGTAATGTCTCCTGCCTTCTGAATTTTATTGAAGAGTTCTGGTCTCTCCCAAGAGTCGTAGTCTACATCAACGGTCAGACCATTAGGAATACACCTAGGAAGATTCTCAGGTAATCCTCCCCCCGTGATGTGAGCCATACCTAGAATAGGAATCTCGTCCAACAGGAATTGAATCAGAGGGGAATAAATGGTGGTTGGTGTTAGTAACTCTGGCATATCCTTGTAGAAGATCTTATGTCTCCACAACATATCATTGATGAGTGTGTATCCATTACTATGAAGTCCACTACTCTCAATACCAATGACTACATCACCTGCTCGGATGTTACTACCATCAACAATATCATTCTTCTCTACAATACCAGTACAGAAACCAGCAAGGTCATAATCAGTTTGTCTGAAATGTTCAGCAGTTTCTCCACCTAACAGTTCCATTCCAGTCATCTCACAACCAACATTAACTCCATACACAATGTCACTGACATTACCATCAAGTTTTTTAGTGGAGATATAGTCTAGGAAATATAATGGTTTAGCACCAGAACATATAACGTCATTGACGCACATAGCAACGAGATCTTGACCAATAGTGGTGTAATCAAAAGCAATTCTACAGATATTCATTTTAGTTCCGACACCATCAGCACCAGATACCAATATAGGTTTCTCATATCCTGATGGGATCTCCATCATACCATTGAACCCACCAATGTTAGGTGTCAATGTTTTAATATACTCTACAAAGGATCGTCCCTTTTGAATATCAACACCAGAAGTTTTGTAGTCCATTAGAGAATTTCTCCTTTTGCAATTTGTTCACGACGTTTTAGTTTCCATACGATGTAATCCATTGTTGGAATACAAATAGGGTTCCATCCTACAAACCCATGTGTCTCGCCAGAATTCATAACCCAACAGGGAGCATCGTCATTCTCAAGATCTAGTGATTTACGATACTCATCCTCACCATACATAACAACTGCTCTCTCTGCTTCATTCAAACTCTTGAAGCAATCAAAGCAGTTCTTTCTAATCTCATCAGGGACGTGGTGTTTCATTTTGAATCTCAAGTTTAAGTTTACGAATACCAGTAATGAAATAAGCAAAGTCTCTGGTTTCTGTGATGGGTTTTGTCTCACCACATACACCACACTTTGATTCATAAACAGATGAGCATCCTACAGAATAAACTCCATACTTATGTCCACAATCAAAACAAGTAGTGTAAGCATTCTCAAGTTTCTTAAGTAGTGATTTCTTTTCTTTGATGGTCATTGGATTGCAAGGGGTTGTAGTCGGTCAAGAATCTCACGATAGGCAGGAACAATATCACCTTCATCTTTTCTGAATAGATCCTTATCAAATCTTTCATCACTACCAATCTTCCATAGTCTCATACTGTCAGGACTGATCTCATCAGCAAGTAGCAACTCACCATGAGCATTATATCCATATTCAATCTTGAAGTCAACTAGATCAATACCCATGATGTAGAACATCTGACGAAGGTAGTCATTGATCCGTAGTGTCATCTCAATGAACGGATCGGGATTATATCCCATCAGACGCACACGATCTGGTGTCAGTAGAGGGTCATGTTTACTATCATCCTTCAAGAAGAACTCAACAATTGGTTGTGGTAGTGGAGTACCTTCTACCAAAGTTGTCTCACGAACAATAGATCCTGCAGCACGGTTGCGACAGATAACTTCTAGTGGAACAATGTCTACCTTCCTACAAATCATCTTGTTGGCACCAACCATATCAATATAATGTGTTGGAATATTTTCTTTGGCAAGTTTCTCAAAGATAACAGATGAGATACTACAGCAGAGGGATCCTTTTCCTAAAGGATGATCAACCATCTCACCATTATCAGCTGTTACCTTATCATGATACTCAATGATGACTTGTTGTGAATCGTCACCTTGATATACAGTCTTGACTTTGCCTTCAATAATTACATCCATAAAAAAGGGAGTACTTTCGCACTCCCATCATACCACATTATTTTTTATCTGTCTAGTTTAGAGTTTCCACCGCAGCGAGTGCTCTCTGTCGAAGGTCCTCTGGAAGAGGAACATAACCCAGAGAATCAGACATTGCCTGTGCATCTTCACTCAACATATAACGAAGAGTTTCTTTCACACCAGTCTTGGATTCAGGATAAGCTAAGATCCAAGTAAGGGAGACAATAGGATATGCGTTGGTACCAGTAGGGTTAGCGTCAGCACCACGAAGCTGATCGTCAAGGACGATTCGCGATAGACCTGCCGCAGATGTTTCAGCGGATGCTTTGACATAGTTACCTGCCTTGTTTTGTAGTGCAACTTGTTGGAAGGTGCTGTTTACAACATAACCATAGTTCAGGTAACCAATAGAACCAGGAACTTGTTTCACTTGTGCGGCAACACCAGAGTTACCTTTACCACCAACACCAGTAGGCCACTTTACTGCCTTACCTGTACCGACATTCTCTTTCCATTCAGGAGAGAATGCTGATAGTGAGTTAGTGAAACCTTTTGTAGTACCACTACCATCAGAACGGAATACAGGAACGATAGTTTTACTATCACATCCAAAGGTAGACCAGTTAGTAATCTTACCAAGATATACATCAGCAAGTTGTGTCTGTGTCATCTTGACATCACAACCAGGCATGTTGTAAGCAGGAACAATAGCACCACCAGTCATAGGAATGTGGACCATGGGGATGGTTTGCTTCTCATCACTTACAGCACCATCACTAGCACCGAAGTCAACAGTACCAGCAATATATTGACGGACACCAGAACCACTACCAACTGCTTGATAGTTTACTTGGTTGCCAGTCTCTTGATTATATGCTTGAAACCATGCTGTGTATAAAGGTGCTGGAAAAGTCGCACCCGCCGCGTCTAGTCTGAATACAGCAGGGCTGTCTGCCTGTTTGTCCCCACCCCACCAGAAAGCCTGTGCAACTGTCGGAATAGTGATGGCAGCAGTTAAGCCGGCTGCGATTAGTAGTGAGTTTCTCATCGGTCATATTTCCTAATTGGTTTACTGAATCAGAACTTGTACTTGGTGCCGACTTCTACTTTCCAATCACGGGTAGAATCTTCTTGGAAGATGTTCTCCCACTTACCATAAGCACTGAAATTATCAGTGATCTTTACTTTACTACCGAGTTCAAGAGCAGTAAAACCTTCTTGTTCACCACCATCAGGAACAGATACTCCAGCACCACCTTCGATGTATGGAGCAAAGTTTCCTGTCTTCCACTCATATCCTATACGTCCTTGGTGGACTTGCTTACTGAACTCCTCATCAGTTCCTTTGAACTCAGACTTGGATTCAACATAGGGACCAGCCATAGCAGGTGTCGCCAGTGCAGTTAATGCCAGTGCGGCAAGTGCAATTTGTTTCATTTGAAATTCCTTTGTAATGTTTTTGGGTTTGTCCTTTGAAGACCTTTTTATTATAACAGGGTCTTCGTGGCTTGTCTTTAAAAGAAAATTAAGATAATTTAAAGACAAACAAACCTCGGTATATATACACACTTAAATGAAATTTAACTCTTTCAAAAACTACCCATAAAAAAGACCCCCCATAATGGGAGGTCTGATGTGTTATTTTAGTAACAATATCAGAAGTTGTACTTCAGACCTGCTTTCGTTCCATAACCACGGTCGATGTTGTCATCGCCGGAACCTTGGAAACTTACTTCACCATATGCACCCAGTTTGTCGGTCAATGCAAGACCAAGACCTGCTTTACCGGAAGGAACGGTGTCGCTTTCAGCGCCATCAGGACTGACAACGGTAGCACCACCTTGGACGTAGTAGGAAGCAGACTCACCGAGTTCGCCTTCGTAGCCAATATGAAGATCAGTTGCAGTACCAGAGTAATCAGAACCCGTCCAACCGGAGTTGGCTTCTACGTTGACATATGGACCTGCAAGGGCAGCACCGGCGGACATGGAAAGAGCAGCAGTAGCTGCGAATACAGATTTAAACATTTGTTTTTTCTCGTTTTTACTTGTGGAATGGATACCCACAGATGAAAAGAACTCGACAAGTTCTTGAATTATTACCGTTTGTTACTTTAATTACTGAAAGACAAAAGGTGATGTTATTTAGTATAACCGATGGTTTCGGTTATGTCAACCCCCTTGTGGAGGTTGTTGTTGTGATGGATTCGACACTCTACCAAGGTAGGGATCAAAGTCCATCAGGTCTTCAATTGTCATTTGAGCTCCAGCATTTGCCCAGAAGTTCATCTGTGCTTCATAGTTTTGTTTATGGAATACGTCCACATGTTCTGGGTGAATACTGGAACCCAATTCGGTTTTGTATAATAAAA
>Ga0222718_10004134_pt1 | contig 12186 bp, 10 predicted proteins | sample C33_27DmetaG_FD_165045 | JGI IMG/M metagenome (GOLD analysis project Ga0222718, IMG submission 165045) | Estuarine water microbial communities from San Francisco Bay, California, United States - C33_27D | ecosystem: Environmental > Aquatic > Marine > Unclassified | place: USA: California... | reverse complement strand
CGAAGCGTCTCGGCAAAACCGCCGACGAAAGCGGTCAGGTGAGTCTCAGGAGCCATATCAAGAGAGCGTTTAAGTACATAACCACCCGCCCGCGTGTGTATTTTTATCACTTCTTCGGATTTTCATTGTACGCCTTTATATGGACGGGTACCGCCGCGTGGACCCCGACATTCTTTATGCGCGAATTCGGTATGTCACCTGGTGAGGTTGGCGGCGCGTATGGCTTAATTGTCGTCGTCTTTGGGCTCCTCGGGGTAACGTCTGGCGGCATGCTGGCGGCGTATTGGCGCAAAAACGGCAAAGTTGATGCAGAAATACGGACCGGCATCACCGGTGTACTGTTGACGCTTCCTTTCGGTATATTGGCACCGCTGTCACCAAACCCAACCATTGCCTTCGTTGGTTTTGCAGGTCTGACGTTCTTTGCCAGTTTCCCCTGGGGTGCGGCAACTGCTGCTCTTCAGTTGATCACCCCCAACCGGTTGCGCGCCATGGTCTCTGCCATGTTCCTGTTTCTGGTGAATTTGGCGGGTATCGGCTTGGCACCGACGGTCATCGCCCTAATCACAGATGTTGGATTCGGTTATGACGCTGCTGTGAAGTATTCGATTGCGATTGCGGTTGGTGTGGCTGCACCGATTTCTGCGTTTCTGTTGTACCGTTGTCTGGCTCCTTACCGGGCGGAATACAACGATATGCATCAGGTGTCAGGGTCGTAGCTTAAGAAAGAAGGACGAGCGTTTCTTTAAGGTCGTCCATGTGGCCTATCACCACATCCGCGCCGGCGTCCGAAAGATATTTACCGTGACCGGGGCGGCAATGCCCGCCTCCGGTAAATCCGATGACTGTCATGCCAGCTGTTTTGGCTGATTTAACTCCGTGCACACTGTCTTCAATCGCCACGCATGATGTTGTCTTTATATTCAAGCGTTCAGCGGTGTGAAGATAGAGATCCGGCGCTGGTTTGCCGTTCTCTACATCCTCTCCCGAATAGATGTGCGTGCCGAAGAACTGCAAGAGTCCAGTTTTCTTGAGCTTGAAGTGCAGGCGGTCCAGCCCGGATGAAGACGCAACCGCTAATGATTGATCTAAGGACGCGACAGCAGCGTGCGTGCCTGCGATTGCCACTAGCTCCGCATCCATTTCTTTTTTGCTGTCGGTAAGTAACGTATCGGCAAAACCATCAGGCAATGGTTTGCCTACTGCAGCGATGCGGTCTGCTTCAAGCCGATTGAAATAGGCTTTCATCGTCGTTCCCATAAATCTATGGATGTACTCATCTTCGTCGTAAGACAAACCCAATGCCTTGGCGGCGTGCATGCCAAAGCGCAGCGCAAGGATTTCGCTGTCGACTAAGACTCCGTCGCAATCGAAGATCACTGCATCCACTGAATAAAATCCTTGTCGGCTATGGTTTCTAGGGGCGACAGCTTGCGATACCTGGGCTAGGGTTCCTCACCCTTAAATATTGTGTTTCCTGCCCCATGTGGACTCAAATCCGCGGTTACCCGCTGCAAGCCTTTATTGTCTGCCATCTGGCCTACATGTTCAGCCAGGTGGATCTGGCGTTGTTCTCCTACGCGCTGCCGTCGATCCGAGAAACCTTTAGTGTCAGCTTGCAAGCTATGGGCTGGGTTGTCGCGTTGTCTTACTCAGCTGGGGCAATTCTTCAGGTCTATATTGGTACGTTGACGGATCGCTTCGGCCGTAAACACATGCTGATGTTGATCACAGTTGTTTCGTCTTTGTTTATCGCTGCTCATGCCATCGTGCCCGAGGGTGCCGCGCAACTGGTGGTCGGCGGTGTTTCGTTTTCCCTTGGCATCATTGTTATGACGATTCTGCGTGCCTTTGCCATTGCCTCAGGTGGCGCGCTCTATCCCACGACCGGTGCTATTGTGACGGAAGAGGCGCCAGCTCGGTATCGCGGCATTATGGCCGGACTCTTGCAAACGGCGTTTCCATTAGGGGCATTTGTTGCGGCCTTATTTGCTGCCCCTGTGTTGGACGCCTTCGGTTGGCGGCCGTTGTTTCTTGTTGGTCTTCTGTCCATCCCTTTTATTTGGGTGATTCACAAATTCTTACGAGAGACGTCGCGGTTCGCTGGACACAAAGCTGAGGTCGAGCGCGACCCCCAGGCAAATCAAACAAGTGTTGGCAAGGTTGCAGCGTTATTTGCGCCCGAGATACGGGTTCGCACTGTCACACTATTTACCGCTCAGTTCATATTTGTCATCGCATATGGTGCGGCATCGCTGTGGCTACCCACCTACCTTCATGAATCGCGGGGGCTTGCGCAAAGCGATGCGACTTACATAGTGGGCTATGCCAACGCCGTGGCTGTCGTGGGTTACGTCATCGCTGCTGTCACAGGTGAATTTATTCTCACCCGTCGCACGACCGTTACAATATGGACTCTGCTTGGAGCGTCTTCTTTCCTCAGTATGGTGTGGTTTACGTCAGGATACTGGGACACACTTATCGTTCTTTGTATCAGTACGACATTTTTCTATGGCACTGCCGCTGTTAAGTTTGCCTATATCGCAGAAGTTTTCCCAACGCACCTGAGGGCGACGGGGCTTGCTGTTTGCTCTAGCCTTGCCGTCAATCTCGGTATCGCCTTTGGACCATTGGTTGTAACCTATGGTGTCGCCTTTTTTGATTGGGACATGACCTTGTCTGTAGTGGTCGGTGTGCCTCTAGCAGTAGCGGGTCTGTTGTATCTCAGACTAAAGCCAGTGCCATCGGGATTAGAAGTAGAAGAAGTTGATCGGCGGATGCGGACTTAGTCCTAACCGCCCCAATTATATTAACTAGAAAAGCAAGACGGAGCGACGCAATGAAGGGATGGTTGGTTGAGGAATTTGGTGGCCCCGAGGTCATGCAGTGGGCTGATATGCCTGACCCAGAGCCGGGTCCCGATGAAGTGGTTGTCGATGTTCATGCGTCTGGGGTCAACTTTGCTGAAACACGTATGCGGGCGGGGACGTATACGGGTCTGAAGAGACCATTCGTGCTCGGTCTTGAAGGCGCGGGCGTTGTCTCCGCCATTGGAACCGATGTCGACAACTGTGCCATCGGCGATAAGATTTTCTTCCGCGGCCGTGGAGCTCATGCGACCAAAATTACAATCAAAGCTTATCATGCCTTTCCGCTGCCAGACGGTTGGTCTTATGAACAAGGTGCCGCTGCTGGCGTTGGCTGGCTGACAGCTTGGCATGCGCTGCATATCGTTGCTCCTGCACAACCGGGGCAAAAAGTGCTGATCGAGGCAGTCGCGAGCTCGGTTGGATCGGCCGCACTTCAGATCGCTAAAGCCAAGGGGTGCTGGGTGGTTGGAACGGCCAGTCAGGATGCCAAACTGGAGATCGCGAAAGAATGGGGCGCTGACGCTGTTATCAATTACAAAAAAGAAAACGTGCGTGAGCGCGTCATGGAGCTAACCGACGGCAAAGGGCTGGACGTTGGGTGCATGACCATTGGCGAAGAAACCGCGGCTGATTTGATTGAGTCCATGGCTTATGAGGGTCGCATTGCCATGTATGGTTCAACCGGCGGCCGTAACGTGACGTTCAGCCTTAATATCGGAGAGCGGAATATCCAATTGCTATCGATGAGTATCGATTCCTCCGCGCGTTATGTGCCTGAAACAATTCCGAGTTTTTGCAGTGAAGCGATCCCGTTGTTTAGCAATGGGACGTTAAAACCCATCATTGATACCGTGTTGCCGGTGTCAAAGGTGGCTAGGGCTCATGAGATGATTCACGAGCGCAATCACTTTGGTAAAATCATACTCGTCCCTGACGAATAGACTCTGCGCGCGCGTAAGGAAAATCAATGTTCCAATACATACTTGCTGCTGTAGTGGCGGCGTCCCCCGCTCTTGCGGGTGTCACAGATATCTACAAGTCATTGCGCGGTGACCACGATGTCAATGTCACCTATCCAGTCAACTTGGATCGACCTGATCGTCTCGTTCCGCTATCCGTGCGCGTGACCTGGCCGGCCGATGAGGGACCATTCCCGCTGGTGGTCTTTTCTCAGGGTGCGCTTTGCCCAAAAAATATGTATGCGGCGGTGACGGATCATTGGACATCCCATGGCTACGTAACGATTGCGCCTTTGCACATGGATTCTGAATCCAACGGCTTTGGTTTTCGTGACCTTGCGGGTAAGGATCTGGTCGGCGAACGCATTGCGGATATGACCTATATACTTGATTCGCTCGAGAGTATCGAGAATGTAGCGCCGGGATTAGCGGGCAAGATTGATCGGGAGCGGATTGCCGCAGCCGGGCATTCTTTCGGCGGGCAAATTGCCCTGGCCATGACCGGTCTGGAAATTACCGATGCGACAACCAAAGCGCCGGTCGACGTTGGCGATGACCGTTATGACGTGGCGGTGGTGCTGAGTGGCGTGGGCCCACTTCCCAACATTGTTGACGGTGCATTTACGCGGTACGTTGGTCCGGTCTATTCCTCGGGTGGCACAAAGGACTTAGGCGCAACCGGGCAGGGCCCGGTGCATCCTTGGCCGTGGCGGATGGCCGCCTATTTTGATACCCCACCCGGCGACAAATACGGCGTCGTTCTTGATGAGGGCGATCACTATTACGGCGGGCTGATTTGCCGTGAGACAGCGGGCGGTGCTCCCGATTATGAAGGCCTTTCAATTATTCGTGGCACGTCAACGGCCTTCTTGGATGCTTATCTAAAGGATGATTCGGACGCTAAAGAGTTTCTGACTAAAACAGACGTCAAAGCGTTAACTAACAATCGTGCGACGTTAGAACACAAGTAAAGCAATCTAGGAGGCTGATATGGACGCCAGTAAATTACATCCCGATACTCTCGCCCTGCATGCAGGTTTTCGGTCCGATCCGGCAACCGGCGCCGTTGCAGTGCCGGTCTACCAAACCACGTCCTATCAGTTTCGTGATACCGAACACGCTGCCAATCTGTTTGGGTTGGCGGAGTTGGGGAATATCTACACGCGCATCATGAACCCAACCAATGACGTGCTTGAACAGCGCTTGACGGCAATGGAAGGGGGTGCGGCAGCATTGGCGGTGGCTTCCGGTCAGGCGGCGACGACTTTCGCGATCATGAACTTATGCGAAGCTGGCGACAACTTTGTCACCTCCACTGACTTGTACGGCGGCACGTGGAATTTGTTTGCCAATACGTTCAAACAAATGGGGATCGAAGCGCGTTTCGCCGATCCGGCTGATCCGGAGTCCTTCCACAAGCTGACCGATGATAAGACACGCTGCTATTACGCTGAGACGCTGCCCAATCCGAAGCTAGAAGTTTTTCCTATAAAGGAAGTCGCAGATATCGGTCGCAGCATTGGTGTACCTCTCATCGTTGACAATACGGCCGCACCTTTGATCTGCCGCCCCATCGAACATGGCGCTGCCATCGTCATGTACTCGACGACCAAGTACATCGGCGGTCACGGTACGTCCATTGGAGGTCTAATAATTGATAGCGGCACCTTCGATTGGGAAGCGCACAAAGAGCGCTTTCCTCTGCTGTCTCGTCCGGACCCGAGCTATCACGGCGCGGTGTGGACTGAAGCAGCCAAGCCACTTGGTCCTATCGCCTACATCTTGCGTGCTCGTGTAACATTATTGCGTGATGTCGGCGCGGCGATGAGCCCGATGAACGCGTTTCAGTTTATTCAAGGTGTCGAGTCCTTGCCGCTCCGCATTCGCCGTCATTGCGAGAATGCGGCCAAAGTGGCCGGCTTCTTAAATGATCATGCCGATGTCACGCGGGTGATTTATCCAGGATTCATGGAGGGTGAAGCACGTCGTAGGGCCGATGCCTATCTAGAAGGCAAGCAATATGGAGGGCTAGTCGGCTTTGAACTCAAAGGCGGTCTTGAGGCGGGTCGCAAATTTATCGACTCTTTAGAGTTGCTATATCACGTCGCCAATATCGGTGATTCGCGCTCGTTGGCAATTCATCCAGCCAGTACCACACACTCTCAATTGTCAGCCGAAGATCAGGCGGCTTCCGGTGTGACCCCGGGTTACATTCGCTTGTCCGTCGGTATCGAACATGCGGATGATATTATTGCGGATATCGAGCAAGCTCTGGCGAAGGTATAAGCAAAAATTAGACGGCCTCGGGGAAAAGCGCTGATAGCCGGGTAAGAGGCCGCGGCCACAATTGCCTTCTCTCGCCGAGGCCGTATCCGCAACGCGATTGGGGCATCGCGGAAAATCAATCCAGGTCAGCTTGGGTCAAAGGGGCCGGACTTTCTTCCACCGCTGGGTGGGTCCAGTCCGGCCATGCGCTGACGGGCACGAATGAACCCTAGCCCCTTGTGGGAAAAATTCCCACATTTATTTGATCAAAATACACATTATTTTTGGGAATATTTCCCAAACCGCGCGTCCGCAAATGAAGGCATGGGCCGTCAAACCCGTAGAAACCCGGCCTAAATGGTGATCTCGAACAGTGTGCCCGTTCGTTGCACCAGATTCTTTTTGTCCAAGTCTGGACCGTGGGCTTCATCATTCTTCACATTTTCACTCGCAAGATTACGCGTGGTTTCGCTCCTAAGAATGACAACCAGATTAGTCTCAGGCTCAATTGCAAAGGGAAATTCGTGCCAAGTTCCAATGTGCATGGTGAACCCAGATTGTCCGTCAAAGCGGAAGGCTTCCAGGGTGTCGATGTCTGGCATGTCCCCGTCAGTTGGTGCGCCAAAGACTGCGACAAACGGTTTGCCCCCAAGAGGGATAAAGGTTTGGGTGTGCTTAAAGTGGCGCTCTAAATATTTGATCTCAAACTTACGAGGTTGAAGAGTCGCCAAAGACAATTCCGTGTCATCGTCAGATATAAAATTCACTGGCTTTGAGACGGCAACAGCACCCTCATAGAAATCGCTAACCCCTGCCGGTGCACTGGTGCCGGTTCCTAGAACCTGCCCGTAGGGCGCGAGGGCCTCTGGAGTAGCTGGCTTTGCTTGCAAAACCCGGCGTTCAAGGGATGATCCGTCCATGGGATGCTCCTGTTGAGGGGTGGAAACGGCACTGTACCGTTACAAGTCTGGCGAAACCAAGGGTGGTTTTACAAATACCCTGGTCACAGAGGTGGTCCAATGGCTAATCTCTGCGCTTCAAGAAAAAAGGGAGGCTCATCGTGGCTGCGACAATTACCCGTCATATGGCGACCATTCGGGGTGAACGCCAGGTTCATTATCGGCGCGCAGGGTCGGGCTCCCCGATCATTCTTTTGCATCAATCTCCCAACTCCTCTCAGGAATACATTCCTCTGATTGAAGACTTGGCCGAAGACTACACAGTGTTTGCACCCGACACGCCGAGCAATGGATTGTCGGACTCGTTGCCAATCGACAGCCCGTCGATGACGGACTTTGCGCAAAATGTTGCAGACTTGATGGATGCCTTGGGCATTGAAAAGTGCCCGGTCTACGGTTTCCATACCGGCGCGGTGTGTTCTCTAGAATTGGCGTGGCGTCATCCCGAGAAAGTAACCGTTGGTATTGTTAACGGGTACGTCAACATGCCGGAGGATGTCGTTGCTGATATTCTCGAGAACTATTTCGCACCTCTTGAGCTTAACTGGAGTGGGTCCCATTTGACTTGGACATGGGCGCGTTTTCGCGAACAGCTCATCTTTTTCCCGTGGTTCAGCACGGATGGGAACTCCCGTATGGAGTATGACGTGCCGGCGCCAGAGCATTTACAGAGAGCTGTCATCGAGTTTCTGCGCTCGGGTCCAGATTATGTAAAACCCTATCGCGCCGCTTTTACACAGGATGGCACCGCGTCTGTGAAAGAGATGCAGGCTAACTGTGTCATCATGAGCCCCAAGACTGATGTATTATATGAGGGCCTAGACCGCATGCCGGCGCCATCTGATTCAGTCACGGTTTATCGCCCTGATACCGGTCCCGATGCGATCGACATTTTGAAGCAGGCGCTTAAAGATAATCCGTCACCCAACCCAGCTCCTGCTGTGGTCAAAACTGAACCCGTGCCGGGCAAGCTTTGGGGCGAGTATGTCCAAGTCGGCGGAGGGTCTTTGTATTGTCGCCGCAACACGGACGGCGAAGGTCGTCCTATACTCTTTATTCATGCGTCAGCTGCGTCGAGCTTCGCCATGGACCGCTATATGGAGCCACTGATTGGCAAGCGCCCGGTGCTTGCCATCGACCTGCCAGGTAATGGTGAATCAGAAAATCCAATGGGCGAGTTGACTGTCGAGAAACAAGCCTCGTTCTTAGCGGAAGCGGTTCATGCGCTTGGCTATGACGATGTGGATGTGTTTGGCACATGGGGTGGCGGAACAGTCGCTGTGGAATTGGCTGTTCAGCACCCAGACTTGGTGAAGCATGTCGCCGTACCAAACATTATGACGATGGAACTGAAGGGCAAAGCGCTTGATGAAATGTCAGCTAAATATACGCCTGACATTCCGTTTGATGATTTCGGCGCTCACTGGGTGTTTGCTTGGAACATGGTGCGCGACCAGGAACTATTTAATCCGTGGTACGAGCGCAAGGCGGCAAATATTTCCAGAAACCCAAATCCCGATATTGCACCTGAAGTGATCCATCGCCGAACGCTGGACTTGTTTAAATGCTACGACATTTATCAAGACGCCTATAAAGCTCACTTTGGGTATCCGATGTCGGAACGCTTGCCGAAGGTGCAATGTCCATTGATGTTGGGTGGGCCAGACTCGCCGAGCACGCAAAAGGCTGTAGCTGCCGGTACGGCTGACTATACGGTCAAAGATCTACCGTCTGGTCATGAGGCGGTATCGCATGCTGTTTTGGAATTTTTTGACGCTTAATTGTGTGGTGCATTAATCACCGCTCATAAGCAAGGAGAGACGGATAATGGAAAGCTATTTGGTGTGGGGGTATATCCATATCCTTCTATTCGTATTTTGGCTTGGGGCTGACGTGGGGGTTTTTCTCTCAGCTGTCTATGCGAAGAAGTCTGAGCTTAGTTTTGAAACACGCGCGACGATCATGAAGCTCGGCCTAATTATCGATTTTTTGCCCCGCATTTGTTTTGCTCTCATTTTCCCCGTCGGCCTGCACCTCGCCTTGGCGCTCGGCCTGTACGATGTGCAGACTTGGTTGTTTGTGGCTGGGTGGGGCATCGGCATCGGGTGGATCGCATTGGTCATGGCCATCGGCAAGAACGAAGGAACACCGCTGGCTGAAAAGCTTTCTCTCGTGCAGTTTTGGCTCGAAGGGCTGCTCGGCACTTTCTATGTCGGTGTTGGGCTATGGTCTTTGTTGGGCAATGGCCCGCTCCAAGAAGGGTGGTTTGCTGTAAAAATCCTGTTGTTCGGCTTTGTGTTCTATTGCGCCATGGCCATCGACATTTGCTTCCGGCCATTCATCAAACCGTTTATGGAATTAGCCGATCATGGGTCGACGCCGGAAAGAGAAGCCATCATCACCAAGACGATTAACAACACTTTGGTTGCCGTGCTGACCATGTACGCCTTGATCGCCATTGTCGCCTTTCTTGGCAAAGTTAAACCGTTCTAGAGCGAGGTTAGACCATGACTCCCCAAAGACTTCTTGCAGTATTCGGCGCGGCAACTTTGATGGTTTTGCCGTCGCTCGGTGCCAAAGCCGAAGATGTCTGTGACAAACCCGTTGATATGGTCATTCTGTCTATCGTTCACGATGTTAAGCGCTATGAGGAATACCGGGCGTCATTTATTGAGCTTGGTAATCTAGAAGAATTTGGCGGGCGGATTGTTACCGTTGCAACGCGCTTAGAGTTTGAACCCGAAGTTCTTGAAGGGGAGTGGCCGGACAATCGCCATTCATTCGTTATTCGGTGGCCCTGTGCGGCGGCGGCGCATAAATTCTGGAATTCTGAAGTTTATCAGACAAAGCAGTTGCCGCTTCGTGTTGGCGCTGGGAACTATGACATCGCTTTGTTCCCAGCCATCCCTGAGTAGAAGCAGCCGGCGTCTATAATGAGCCAGCCCTTTCGCGTGTTCTGGCAACCAGGATGCTCTAGTTGTTTGAAGGCCAAAGAGTTTCTAACCGAACATGGGATTTCCTTCGATAGCGTCAATGTGTTGGACGGCGTCTACGGCATGGCGGCGCTGCAGGCGCTGGGTGCCAAGTCCGTGCCGGTCGTTTCCCAGGGCGATAAATGCGTCTTCGCGCAAAACCTGGGCGACTTGGCTGATTTCGTCGGTGTTGCGAGAATAGTTGGGGTCTTGTCCCCAAAGGATTTTGTGATGCGGATCGACCGTGTGTTGACGGTTGCACAGTCTTGTGTTCGGCAGCTTCCATCTGGTGTGCTAAGCACCCAGCTTCCAGGTCGCGACCGCACGTATTTGGATCTTGGCTACCATATCTTTGTTATTGCTGAGGCGTTTCTGGTTGCCGCTAAAGGTGAAACACTGGCTTTTGATTTGTTTGAGAGGCGACCTCCCGATTCTATGTGCACTGGTGCCCAAGTTGCGTCCTATGGTCAGACCGTTCGCGACGCTATGCAGGCGTGGTGGCGCAGCACAGATAGCGGCGCACAACTGCCAGATGAGCTAAGCACGTACTATGGACCTCAGTCCGTCCCTGATCTACTTGAACGCACGGCTTGGCATGCGGCCCAACACACACGGCAACTTGCAGAGGTGCTTAAAAGTGTTGATGTGAACCTGCATGATCAGTTATCCGACGAAGATCTAGAGGGTTTACCGCTGCCGAATCATGTCTACGATGACGAAGTGTCTTTAACATCTGACGTATCTAATGGCTGACTCATCCTTCCCACATCTTCTGTCACCGATAAAGCTCGGGCCAATCACGTTGCGCCACAGGGCGGTATTGAGTGGTCATGGTATGGCATTGGGTGACGGGCAAGTCGGCATCAGCGATCGCTTCCACGCCTATCTCATGGCGAGAGCCAAAGGTGGTGCGGCCATGGTGGGGAGTGAATCCGCACCAGTCCATGCCAGCACGTCGAGCCGCAGTTTGGGTATTCGTCTTTATGATGATGAAGTGATTCCAAGCCTGCGAAAAACTGCAGACGACATTCGAGAAGCGGGTTCACGTCTCGCTATTACGCTGTGGCATGGCGGCCACAAGGATAGTTTTATCCGCGGTGGGTATGCCTTGGCGCCGTCACCAGTACCTAACCTTGCGGGCGAAGTGCCCAAACAAATCTCGGCCTGTGAGATCAACGAGCTGATTGTCGCCTATGGGGAAGCTGCGGCCCGATGCAAAGAGGCGGGGCTAGACGCCATCGAACTGCAGACCTCCACCGATTATTTGTTGGGTTCTTTCTTGTCGCCTGTCCTCAACCGACGGACGGATGCCTATGGCGGTTCCTTTGAGAACCGCATTCGTTTTGTACGGCAAATTCTTGAATCCATCCGGGAGCAGGTCGGTGATGCCATTGCTGTTGGTGTGCGAACATCTGCACGGCATGACATACCTGGTTCGCCCATGGATTACGGCCTAGAGGAGTCGACGGCGAGCATGAAGGCTTTTGCCGAAGCGGGCTTGGTTGATTATGTCAGTGTGATGATCGGGTCCGGTTGGGCGCCCCCTGAATCTTCATCCATTCCACATATGGCTCAGCCACGCGTTCAACTGCGCGACGAAGGAAAAGCGTTTAAGGATGTCCTGTCCGTACCGGTCGTGATCGCCGGACGCGTTCGCTCTCCAGAGGATGCGGAGAGTGCTATTGCAGATGGCTCGGCTGATCTTGTTGCTATGGCTCGTACTTGGATTGCCGACTCCGAATGGGGTAAGAAAATCGAAGACGGCGAGGCTCATCGCATCCGGCCCTGCATGTCCTGCAATCAGGCGTGCGTCGGATTTGTGTTCCGCGGCTTGCCGGGATCTTGCGTCATCAATCCGGTTGCGGGACGCGAAGCGGAATTGGGTGACTCTGGGCGGAGCGAGCAACCGCGAGTTGTTGCTGTCATTGGGGGTGGACCTGCTGGGCTGGAGGCGGCGCGGGTCTTGGCTATGAGAGGGCATCATGTTTCCGTTTATGAACAGCATACAGAACTGGGTGGGCAGATGCGTCTGGCCGCAGCAGCGCCGCACCGAGAGGAAATGCTGCCGGCCTTGGCGTGGTGGAAAGAGGAGCTTGAACGTCTGCAAGTGCGCATTCACCTGAGTCACAAGGTCACGTCAGAAAAAGATTTGGACGCGGAT
>Ga0222718_10004133_pt1 | contig 12188 bp, 15 predicted proteins | sample C33_27DmetaG_FD_165045 | JGI IMG/M metagenome (GOLD analysis project Ga0222718, IMG submission 165045) | Estuarine water microbial communities from San Francisco Bay, California, United States - C33_27D | ecosystem: Environmental > Aquatic > Marine > Unclassified | place: USA: California... | reverse complement strand
GTTTTGTGTATTAGTTTAATGTTTGCTCCACTAAAGTAATTCTCAAAATCATATTGATATCCGAATCCTAAAAATAGTTTAGGTTCAATAACAGGTGTTTCAACAATTCTATCAACTACTTTATCAACATAAACTGTTTTAAGAACTTCAACTGGTTTCTCTACAATAACTTCTTTAAGTACCTCTACTTCAATCGTATCTCTTTCGATTTGTGTAATGTATTTTGGTACATATATTTTTTCTTCTATGATTTTATCTACATAGATTGTATCAGTAACAACTACTTCTTTTATTACTTCAACCTCTTTGATTATTGCAGGTCTTTGGTATTGGGTAAAGTAACCAATAGCCCAAAATCCAATTACCAACAAACAAAGAAGCCAAACAGGTATTAATATTTTTTTATTCATAATTAAAATGGTATTTTAGAACCAATCATAAACGAATGTAACATTGGTATGAAATCACTCGTACTATATATAACCGTCCATCCAACATTGAACGAAAATCTATTCGTTAATTGTACTGTGAATGGGTTTGCTAATATAACCATTAAATCTTTATTTATTGCTGAGAAATCCGTTATATCAGTTTCTCTCATATCAGTATAGGATAGTGGAGAACTCACACCAACCAAAGCCGGTGAATACATAATCCTATCACTTATCTTTACCATATTCGTATATAAAACATTCCAACCCAACATATATGATTGAGGTAGTTTTTCACCTAATTGGTCTTTACCCATCATATACGAATAGTTGATACCAACCCCAACAGTTCCCCATTTACCCATTGGTTTCATTCTACTTGCCGATGCTGATATTGCATTCATCTTATAGTTTCTCATATAAGAAAGGTTTACACCATCAACCCACTTAACTTCGTAGTTATCATTCATCGTAACTAACGATGTGTTAAGCGAAAGGTTTGCTTGTTTGAGGTTATCATATATCATAAGATTAGCACCATAACTTCTATCACCAAATATAGAACTCATAGAAGCACCAATATTAAGAACAGCGTTATAATCCAAAGTAAGTGCTTGTTGAGCCATCATATCTGCCTTCAACTGAATAGGTAACATCTTCTTTTCTTTCTTATCATCCTCTTCCTCATCTTCCCCATCACCGTCTTTGGATTCCTCATCTTCGGATTCTTCCTCTTTTTCTTCTTCCTTTTCTTCCTCTTTTTTCTCTTCTTCTTTTTCCTCCTCTTTAGACTCTTCCTCCTTCTTTTCTTCTTCCTTAGATTCTTCTTTCTTTTCTTCACTTTCTCCAGAACCCTCACCTTCACCTTCTCCTTCACCACTTCCTTCTCCAGAACCCTCTCCTTCACCTTCACCTGAACCTTCTCCACTTCCTTCACCTGAACCCTCACCAGAACCTTCTCCACCACCTTCACCACTTCCTTCAGATGAACCACCACTACCTTCACCACTTCCTTCAGATGAGCCACCGCCCTCTGAACCACCTGATGAACCACTTCCGCTATCACCACCACTTGATGAACCAGAAGAACCAGATGATGAACTACTTCCCGAAGAAGTGTTGTTAGTTGAAGTACTACTCGTATTGGTATTTGTAGAAGTTGTATTAGTTGCGTTTGTGGCACTACTCGTAGCATTGTTTGCTGCATTTTGAGCATTGGTAGCTTGAGTTTGTGCTGCTGAACATGGGGAGAGTGCTTGCCACCAAGCATAAGTAGTCATCAACCACTCATGCATTTCACCATTTACATATTGTTGATAGGTGAATAATTTTACTTTATTATAAAAAGAAACAACTGCCGAACCTGTTTGAAAGTTGGCAGTTACAACTTGTACTTCACCAGTACATCTATCTACAAATGTTTGTGTGAAAGTTTGCCCGTAACTAACTTGTGTTACGAATATAAAAAATAGTATCGATAGTAGTTTTCTCATCCATTAGTTTTCGAATATACCTTTTCTTATCATTCTTTGCACTATTCTTGCCGAAGCCGTTTCTAACGCCTTACGAGTTGCTACTCCGATTCCCGATTCTCTAAATTTGATTTCATCTACATCTAAACCAATTAATCCTTCTTGAGTTTTAACTGTTTGTGCAGTTCCTAAACCACTACCTACAAAGTAAGTACCAGTTGTAGCATCGGTGAATCTAACTTGTAATCCTAAACGAGTTGTTTGTGTTTGTTTAGAACCTTCTTTAAGTGATAATACTTCATCTTCAGATACCGAAAAATCGTATATTTCTATTGTTACAAAATACTCTGCTAATTTAATCTTACCAATACCATAAACAGTATTTTCAGATACTCCTTTTCGAGAAGCAACCCATTGGTTTTTCATTCTATCTTTGATTGCAGATTTTTCTTCTACAAATTCAAATCTATTAGTCCAATCCAAATATTCGATTACAATGTTGGTTAAACCTAAACCAACTCTACCATCTCTTAATTCTGGATAAGTTTCATATAAAGCATCGGAAACACCTACATCTAATAATGCAACAGGTTTCATATCACCCCAATAATCAGAAACATCATCAATAGATTTTTTCTTTTCAAATTCAGCAACATATTCCTCTGCCTTAATACTTCCAACTTGTGCAAATGTGGTTTGTGTTAAAAATACACATACCACTAATAGTAATAATTTTTTCATTATTCTTCGTTATCCAATATTTTTTTGAATTGTTCATATAATACGAACATAGCTGTAACAATTGCCAGTGTGAATACCATCACATCTAATAGTACCATTATTTTTTCCTCATATGATTGGTTAGGTTGGGATACATACTTAATCCCAACTCAGTTAACCAATTATCGATTCTTATTAATATGTCTATAATCTTTTTCATTATTATCCAAGTGTATCGAATACACCAAAGGTTGCATTATCCATTACGGATGGGTCTGATATAATATGAAACAATAGAGTACCCATTCCAAGCACCCACATTGCTAACAACCCTGCAATCCATACCTTTAGAATAACATCCACAAGTTTATAATCTGAATGTTTATCCGTAAAAATTGTCATAAAATTCTCCATAGTTATTATTTTTGTAAAATTATTAATGTGTATCTTTTATACTCTTAGGTAATCTCCAACCATGTATTCTCATTTGCCAAGAATACCAACCAGCAAACCCAAAGAATGATACTAACCAAACAAGGGTTAACCACTCATAGGTGTGCATTAAATCACCTAAAATTAAAAAGAAAGCATTAAGGTAGATGATACCAGACAAAAATCCTATTAATTGTCCCCATACTTTCCACCATTTCTTAAATCCATTTAACATAATCTTATAATTTATTGTAAACTTATATAACTGATTACCAATCAATTTCTTGTTCTTTTTCCTTTTTCTCTTTAACAGGAACTTCTTTAATAATAGTTTTAGTTTCTGTTTTTTGTTCTGGAATATTGATAATGATTTCAGGCCCACTTACATTGACCTCTTGTTTTTGTTCAACTCGAACTTGTTCCGTTTTAGTTTCTTCTTCATCTCCAATACCAATGAACGATTTTACTTCATCCATAAACATTGTACCTAAACCAGTTAGGATAACACCTGCACCAGTTATGATTTGATTTTTTAATTGTCCGAAGAATCCTACTTCTTTTTCTTCACTCATAATTTTTATTTTTAGTTGTTTACTACAATAGATGTTATACCTATAACTTCGTGATTATCATTAGTTAACTCTAATGTATAACCATCGTTTTCCAAAGATGAAACATAAACTTTAAGGATATTATCTCCTTCGTTTGCTTCTAACTTTTCTTGAGATATTAATTCTTTAGATATATCTCTTATTTTAACTCTATAAGTTCCTGTGTAAGGAAGTTTGATATTCATCTTAACTTCATCGGTTACTATTGTTGATTCTACTTTAATACCTTGTAAATCATCAATAGTTAATGATTCAGGAACTTCTACTACATTATCAATAGGTGAAAGGATATCATCATCTTTCATACACCCCATTAATAAAACTAACGATAATAGTATTAATACTTTTTTCATTTTTACTCCATTATAAATTTAATTGATGTACCATCTGCTTTAACACCCTCATTAACTTTGAAAGTAATTAAACCTGATGTGTTTTGTAACTCAACTGTTGGTGTAAAGATTAACTTATAAGGAGTTCCTGTCTTAACAGTTGCCTCAAAGTTTTGGTCAAAAGAACCAATGTTTATTTTTCCATCTCCCTCAATATGATTTGAGAAGTTAGTCATAGTATTACCAGTATCGAATACTACATCATCTAATACCAATCTCGTTCTATCGTAAACGATATTAAACTGAGCACCTATCATTTCTTCTACATCAGAACCGATTGTGAAGATTACTTGTCCATCTTTTAATTCAGATGTTAAATCTAAATTAGCTTGTTCATCTTGATATTTAGCACCAACTGCCATTGCTACTCTATTAGTAGAAACTGATTGAGCTGAGGTTGGGATATCTGCATTATTTGAAGTTGGTTCAAATCCGTGTGAGAAATTAACATCACCATTAAGAACATGGACAACGTTAAATGACTTATTTGAATCAGTTGGTTTGAATGTTGGTGACCAGGTTGCAATATCATTTACTACATCACCAAATGTTTCTTTAATACCACTTATATTATATACACCACCTGTTTTAGTTATGTAAGATGTTGTCGGAGATGTTACCCCTTGTAGATAAGCAAGTATTTCATACGAATCATCAAAGTTGATATCACCACCATTTGAAATGGGGTCACCTACAACATTTGCTAAAACACTTTGTAGGTAATAATCAAATGTAGTTGAGATTCCGTTTGGTGAAGAACCTGCTCCGATTGCTTCTGCAAATACTAATGCCAAATCAGATACAGTTACTGCATTATCTAAATATTCTTTTGAATCATCAATTGTAACATAGATATCATACTCAATATCATTTTCTAAACCAGTTATAGTTGCTTGACCTGATGCATCAAATGTTCCATCTGCTAATACAACTTGGTTATCTCCCTTCGCGTAGATGTAATAACTATAATCAGTACCATCACCTATATTGTTTGTGATTACATTTGATTCTAAAGTAATTGTTACATCTCCTGCATCACCACCTTCTATTGAACCTAAATTTGCTAAAGTTGATTGACCAGTTACCCCTAATTGAGTACCATCTGATAATTTATAGTTTGCCCAATTGGCATTTAAGATATCAGAATAATCCGAATAGTTTGTATTAAACTTATCTTTGATTATAAACTCATACTTAACAAACTCTTGTCCAGTTTCTAATGCATCAGTATCTTGAAAAGTTACCCTTTCAACTGACCAATTCGCGTTTGATGAATACGACGCATCTCCAGCTAACCAAGAAATATACTGACCATCAAAATCGGTTTGTTCTTTGGTATCGTGAATTGCAAACTTATAACCATTCCAACTATTGATTGCCTTTTGAGCTGAAGTTGATGATGGTTGCCAAGTTGCTGAAATTTTGTTTAATAATTTGTTGTTATACTGAAAATCAAATTGGTATAATGTAGGTGCAGTTGCTACATCATTAGCATCTTTTCCTTCAAAGTACTGAAGTTTAACGATTAACGTATCTCCAACTTGTGTAACAGTATTTACTCTCGAATAATCTAATTTCGAATCAGTTTGTCCGAACACACTTAGTGTACAAAATACACTAACTAATAATGTTAAAATTTTTTTCATAATAATTCCTCAACGATTTGTACTAAAACTTTTTTAAGTGCATTGGAGGCAGTTTGTTGATTGAAACTACCATCAGATGCCACTACCAAAGTGGAGTTGGATATTTCTTTACTCACCCCTTTTTTAGTAACCCTCTTTTTTACTTTTTTACCCTTTTGCAATTCTCCAATTGCAATAATTTGTGTAGCTGATACTTTGTTATGATAAACACCAATACTCTTTCCGATATTAGTTATATCGAAGAATACTAATCTAACGTTGATTTGGGTTTCTGCGTAGGGAGATAAATCATAATCTAAATCCATAAGAAGTTCTTCGGTAATATTACGAACTCCCATAGCAAGATTAGCGTTACCTGCAAATGGTCCTAATCGGATTTCATTTGTAACATCTCCAACCTTAATTAAATTTTGTGAGAAGGTATTTGTTACCCCCACTATTAGGAATATAAAAATTCCCAAAAACACTTTCAACGCATTCATACAATGCTACTTTTCGTTAAAGTAACCAATTGTATAACCAATAAATAAAAACGATATTGAGGTAACGATTAAACTCATTGAGTATAAGATACTAAACAATGAGTATTTGTTATAAATATAAGTAAGTATTAAATACCAATAGATTTTAATCGGAGTATTTCATCCTTTATTTTTTGATTAAAAGGAGTCCACTTAAAATTATCTAACATCCAGTCTCTATAATATGCAGGAATTTGTCTAACCTCTTTACCAGCATATTTACCAAAGGGCATCTTTACTGATGGTCCGACTGCTGCTTTTTCGTGTGGTGATGGTTGACCCTCTATATGTAAACCTAGTTCTTTTAGAGGGATTCCTGTAAGTAGTTTCTTTCCCTCACCATACATACTCCATCTCCCCTCATCTTCTTTGAAGTAGATATCCTCAACCCTACCAAACTTTGGAACTGCACCTACAAAGTCTACAACCAAACCTTCTGATTTGTTAGGATGAATACGAGTAACTCTACCAACAAACTGATACCACCAACTTAAAGAAGCAGTTGGTCTACCTGTAATAATACAATCTAATTCTGGATAATCAAATCCAACTGATAAGATATTAACTTGTGCAACACACCTTAACTCTCCACTCTTAAATTCCTCCAACGTTTCTTTTCTTTCTTGTGATGGCATCTCTGAGTAAACTGCTTTACAACTTGGAATCAGTGTGGTCAATTCTTTTGCTGCATCAATGGTTGGAACAGCAATAAGAATAGATTTTCTATTATAAAGTTCTTCAACCTTTTTAACAATCTTAGAAGATATTTTTTGAAGTTTGTATGCTTTCTTAATAGATGAATTAGAATACTCAGCACCAGTTGTATTATAAACCAAATCACCAGTATTAAAATCATAAGACTGATATTCTAATCTACTCCAAAACTTTTCTTTAACCATTTCTTGGATTTGAGCAACATAGATAATCTTTTTGAAGAAGTTACCTTTTTTAGAACGATTAGTTAACATGACTAATTTAGAAAACGGTTTACCATCTTCTCCCATATTAGTTTGAAGTTTTAATGGAGTAGCAGTTAACCCAAGTGTGTGTGTTATACCTGCACCCTTTAGAAACCTTCTTAACATTCCATTTGGTTCTCTAGGAAATCTATCACACTCATCGATGATTACTTTTGTAATTCCATATTCTTTGAACTTCCATGCTATATTAACAATAGAACCAATGGTAGCATATGTTACATCACCAATTTCCTTTTCACCCATAGAAGCAGAGTAAATGGTTGCGTCACCACCTAAGTTAATAAACTTATTATAATTTTGTTCTAATAATTCTTTTGATGGTTGGATTACCAAAACCTTTTCACCCACACCCTTTGCGATATGAGCAATAACAATTGATTTACCGAAAGCAGTAGGTGCTACGATAATCGATGGAACGGGTTTCTTTTCAGAAAAATATTCTATCCCTTTCCTAACAGGTTCTATTTGATTATTTCGTAATGTTAACATTCGTAATACTTATATATGTATATACATAAATATACAATTATACTAAAATACGAAAAAAAATTGACAATTCCAAAAACTTTTTTGTTAAAATTTTCCAAATATTATTTGGATATTAAATAATTTATTCGTATCTTTGTATCAAAATATGTACAAGTGAAATTTCTCTTTTTGAAACTTCGTTATACATATTCAAAGAAACCCCATTGTGGGGTTAAGTTATATTAATTAGTTATATTATATTATGAACAAAAATCAAGCAATTATGAAGCAATTATTGATTGGGTTGTTGATGGTGTTTACCACAATGACCGGATTCGCACAAATCACTGGAACAGTGGTTGATGCAGAATCGAACTCTCCTCTACCAGGTGCAACGGTAGTAATCAAAGGGACCCAAATAGGTACAACAACCGATTTTGATGGTCTCTTTTCTATTTCTGAAGCATCCAAAGGGGACATTTTAGTAATTACTTTTATCGGATTCGATGCAGCAGAAGTTGAGGCATTTGATGGTATAGAAGTAGTTTTAGAAACCGCATTAAATCAGTTATCAGAAGTAGTAGTTACTTCAGGTGTAATTGATATTGCAAAAGTAAGGGAAACTCCAGTAGCAGTTTCAGCAATCTCTGTATCAGAGATTACTCTGAAAACTGGTAACTTAGAATTCCCTGAGATTATGAACAAAACTCCAGGTGTGTACGCTACTAAACAAGGTGGTGGTTATGGTGATTCAAGAATCTCTCTTAGAGGGTTTGACCAAAGGAATACATCTTTCTTGATAAATGGGCAACCAGTTAACGATATGGAAAACGGTTGGGTTTATTGGAGTAACTGGCAAGGTTTAACAGATGTTGCTAGTGGTATCCAAATCCAAAGAGGATTGGGTGCATCTAGATTAGCAGTACCTTCAGTTGGTGGAACTGTTTCTATTTTTACTAAAGCTGCTCAGAAGAGTGAGGGTGGTAAGGTATTACAAATGGTTGGTAACGATGGTTACATTAAGACCGGTGTATCTTACAATACAGGTAAAAATGAAAAGGGATGGGCATCATCTTTCTTACTATCGAGATGGCAAGGAGATGGATACATCTATAACACAAGTGGAGAAGGTTACACTTACTTCGCAGCAGTTGGTTACGCACCCGAAGGTTCAGCTCATGAGTTGAACTTTTCTTTTTTAGGGGCAGGTCAATGGCATCATCAAAGAGATGTTTGGGTATCTATTAGAGATTATCAAAACTTCGGTAGTGAAGGAATTGATAGAAGATGGAACTCAAATGGTGGTACGTTAAATGGAGAAGAATTCTCAATGAGAAGAAACTTCTATAACAAACCTCTTGCAACTTTCAATTGGGATTGGGAAATTTCTGATAACCTTAAACTTGCTACATCATTATATGGTTCAGCAGGTAGAGGTGGAGGAACTGGTCCTCGTGGTAACAACTATCGTGCATCTGCATCTGATATCCTTCCTTTCAGAAAGGATTTAACCGAACACTACTTAGAAAATGGTAGAGGTTCAAGAGATGCAAATGGATTCATCGATTTCGATGCGATTGTTGCTAACAACCAAGCAACTACCGAAGGATACACTGGTGATATCGGTGGATACGAAGGATTGTTAATTGGTTCCAATGGATTTAGAGATTCAAATGTAAACAGAGAAGTTCTAGTAAGAAGAGCGTCTATGAACTCACACAATTGGGTTGGTGGTATCTCTAACTTAGAAGGTCAGTTCGGTAAATGGAAAACATCTATTGGTGTTGATTTACGTTCTTATACTGGTTACCATTATAGAACTCTTAACCATTTGATGGGATTAGATGGATATTATTCAACAGGTAATAGAAACTCTGCAGGTCAGATTATCGAAACTACTATTGAAGCATCTCCATTTAAGAACACTGGTTTGAATGGTCCTAAGATTGACTATTACAATGTAGGTAAAGTTGGATGGCAAGGTGTTAACACTATGGTTGAATATGGTGGTGATAAATTAACTGCCGTTGTACAAGCAGGTCTTTCGAATCAAGCATTCCAAAGAATTGATTACTTTGACCAAGTAGGTAATCCAGAATCAGAGGTTCAAAACCAAGGTGGTGGATATATCAAAGGTGGTGCAAACTACAACATTGATGAGAAACAAAACGTATTCTTTAACACAGGGTTTATTTCAAGACAACCTCAGTTTGATGCAGTATTCCCTAACTTCGCAAATAAAATCAATCCTGATTTACAAAATGAAGAAATTACTTCATTCGAATTAGGATATGGTTTTGTAGGTAGTGATTTCTCTTTTAACATTAATGCTTACTCTACAACATGGGGTAATAGATTTGTTACAAGAAGTTTATCTAACCAACAAGGTGTAGATGGTTCAGCACAATTCAAAGATATCGATGTGGTACACAATGGTATCGAATTTGAAGGTAAATATAGATTATCTAATGCTACTAAATTCAAAGGTATGTTATCAATCGGTGATTGGAGATATACTAAAGATTTCTCAGCAGAGTTATTTGATGATAACCAACAATCAATCGGAACAGGTACATTGTACTTGAAAGATGCTAAAGTTGGTGATGCAGCACAATTTACTGCTAATCTTGGTGTTGACCAAAAAATCACTAAGAACATCTCTATGGATTTAGATTATAGATTTGTTGATGGTCTTTATGCAGACTACTCAATTACTGATTCAGAGTTTACACAACCTGATAACGCAGGAGCATTAAAACTTCCATCTTATGGATTGTTTGACTTAGGTGTTACTGGTAGAATCGGTGATGGTTGGACTATTAGAGCTAACATCAACAACCTATTAGATGAAACTTACATCGCAGAATCAAATACTAATATTCATACAACTGATGCTTCCACTACTTGGAACGGAGTTGATACAAGAAATTCAGTATGGTTCGGATTTGGTAGAACTTGGAACGCAAGTTTAACTTATAGATTCTAAGAAGAAACTAAAGGACAAAAAGAAAGGGGATAAAATTAATTATCCCCTTTTTTTATGCGTTATATTTTGTGATTAAGATAATCTATCTAACTTGTAGTGAGTAGTTCTAAGTAGAGTATCTATATCATCATAGATATTATTTAAGAAACCATCTTGTGGAAGTTTCTCTCTCTTTAGTTCACAATATCTTGCTATTTTTTCGATGTAACTAGCAACATCACCTTCATCTTTAATGTCATCCAATGTACCAATCATTTTATAATCGGTAAGGATTTCATATTTACCTTGATATGCTTCTACAAGAGAATCAATTAAATCAACAATACCTTCATAGTACTCTTGTAATGCTACATGCTTCGCATAAGATGATGTTTGTAAGTGAAAAATGTGAGCTTGGTTTCTGCTCTGCATTAAAGTTCCAATGTATTCGTTCATAATAACTCCTTTTGTTTTATTTTAATTTTTTTGATATCGAGTATAAATCGAATTTGAATCCATACCCTGCTCCTTGATAACTGTGGTTTACATCAATAGGTAATTTTAATTTCTTTTCCATTGCCTTTGCTATTACAACAGAAACCATATCATCACCTGCTCCACTATCGGAAATTGCTAATTGTAGATTATCCAAATCATTACTTGACCTTGCCATGGCAGTAAAATGATTATCTCCTTGACCAGGTGTAATTAAAAATTCAACTTTAATATTACCTCCTTTTGATTTGATATCTATTTTCATATTATTATCCTTTAACCTTTACTATATCTTTATAATCAATTTCATGTTCCTCACCATCTTGGTCTAATGCGAATACAGAAGTTCTATTCCACATATCGGCATTATCTTTATTGTTACTATAAGGACTATAAATATTAAAGTGTTTACCATCAGATGTCATAATCTCAGCATCATCATACTTCTTCATAACACGCATTAGTTTATTTCTATCAAACTTTGCTTCTTTAAGTAAATCAGTTAATTTAATCATAATATTATTTTTAGTTTGTGTATATAAATATAATTTATTTGGATTAACCAAATATGTATAATCCATATCCAATTAATAAGTTCAAGTTAATCACAACTAAGTTCCATTGTTTTGCTAACCAAACTTGTGGTAGAGATAATATTGCTCCACATAAGTAAGTATACGCACCGATATTATCGTAGGGAAGTAAGTAAGGAGACATCATAATAAATGCACTTCCCATATAACCTAATCGATTACCGATACGTTCAGACGCAGTTAATCTTCTATTGACAACTAACCATTCTCCAATTTTTCTTCCTATTGTCTTTTTAATCTTTTTTCTTCTTTTACTCATATAACCCTTATTGTCTTTTTGTGTGGGGCCTCGGTGTTACCAAGTCTTAAAATTTTTTTTGGTGTCGGTCTACTTAAAAATTTTTTGGTCGTTCCTTGGTTTTGCCACATGATAGTTATTTCTTTACATGATAGTTCTTTCTTTAAGTGAGAGTGTCCTCTTTAGAACCTTCTCTTAGAGGGAGGTACTTCTTTAACCACACC
>Ga0222718_10004131_pt1 | contig 12189 bp, 5 predicted proteins | sample C33_27DmetaG_FD_165045 | JGI IMG/M metagenome (GOLD analysis project Ga0222718, IMG submission 165045) | Estuarine water microbial communities from San Francisco Bay, California, United States - C33_27D | ecosystem: Environmental > Aquatic > Marine > Unclassified | place: USA: California... | reverse complement strand
TTTACAATACCGAACGAATCCACCAGACGTTAAACTACCAGACGCCTGAGGAATTCGAGAAAGACTACGCAGCCAGGCTGGCTGCGTGAATGAAAGATTTGTTCTCCGTTATTGTTGGTCTACCGCATCCCAGCACAGGAAAACTTGGATCATGCGCTTCTACAAAAGATCTCGCGAAGGTCAAATTTTCTTTTTCACTCTTGTGACACATCAGCGTCGAAAAATTCTAACGACCGAGTTGGGGCGTCAATTTAGCATTCACTGGCTGCGAGGCGATGGAAAAGAAGGAGACCTCTCGGAAAGCCGACGTCGTAAAGGCGAACGAGCTGTCTGGCAGCGACGTTACTACGAACACACATGCCGAGATGAGAGCGACTTAATACGATTTATGGATTACCTGCATGTGAATCCATTGAAACACGGCTTGGTGATATCGGTTAAGGAATGGGAATGGTCTTCTTTCCATCGTTACGTCAAGCTGGGGGCACTATCCTGAGGATTGGGGCAACTCAGATCATTGGTACGGCGATGAATTTAATGACGTTGAATGATGCTGGGATTCGCTATCGCTATCCCAGCCCACAAGAACTGGATACAATAACACTTCTCATATAAAACGCATCTTCCATACACTAGGGATAAACTCCCATGAAATTTTACCACTTACTCACCTGTACCGCGCTGGCGCTGTTCTGCTCAATCTCCGCACTCTCTGCCGATGAGTGGACGCCCCTGTTTAACGGCAAGAACCTGGATGGTTGGAACAATCCTTACGAGTGGGGAGAAGCCAAAGTGGTGGACGGTGAGATTCATCTTTCGGCCAGCAAAAAGTTCTTCATGGTGACCGAAAAGACTTACTCTGATTTTGTCCTCGAAGGCGACGTGCATCTTCCTGAAGGCAAAGCCAATTCAGGATTCATGTTCCGATGTCATGTCGACAAAAACAAAGTCTTCGGCTATCAGGCAGAAGTGGACGGTTCTGATCGACGTTGGTCGGGTGGATTGTACGACGAAGGACGACGTCAATGGTTGTGGCCCAGCCAGTCCGGACGAACGAAAGATAAAAAAGCCCTCGAACATGAAGCTGAGTCGAAAGAGTATTTCAAAAAGCCGGAAGTCCGAGACGCTCTCAAGAGAAACAGCTGGAACACCTACCGCATCACCTGCAAAGGGAACAAACTCAAAATTGAAGTGAACGGCGTTGTCACGACGGATTACGAAGACGATGTTGATGCCAGCGGCTACATCGCCATTCAACATCACGGCGAAAAAGGAGCCACCTACCGTTTCCGCAACATCCGCATCAAAGAATTGAGTGAGTAGTTCAATGTAGAGGTGCTGTAGACCGGGATAGCGCAGCGTCACCCAACATGTAGGTCTGTCCTATGTTTTCTACACATACGAGATAACGAGGAGGACTGACATGACAAAACTATTCACGGCGGTTGTATTGTTTTTGGTGATCACCTTTTCTGCGTCTCTCGCTTTGGCAGAAGAGAAGCTGAACGTGGTCTTTATTCTGGCCGATGATCTCGGCTGGTCCGATACGACGCTCTACGGCACCTCCAACTTCTACCAGACTCCCAACATCGAACGACTTGCCCGACGAGGCATGACGTTCACCCGAGCCTATTCGTCAAGTCCACTTTGTTCTCCGACAAGAGCCAGTGTGTTGACCGGGTTGTCTCCGGCACGTCATGGGATCACATCCCCTAATTGTCATACGCCGTTGGTGTTACTCACTCCGACGGTGAAGAATTCCGCACATCCGGGATTAAAGCAGGTGGGTACTGAATCGGTTTCGAGATTGAAGACCAGCTATCAGACATTGCCCAAGTCGTTGAAGTCGGCCGGTTATGCAACGGGACATTTCGGAAAGTGGCATCTCGGACCGGAGCCATATTCTCCGTTAGAACATGGATTTGATGTTGATGTACCCCATCATGCCGGTCCGGGACCAGCGGGAAGTTATGTGGCTCCGTGGAAGTTCAAAGACTTTGATCACGATCCTGGAGTTCCCGATCAGCATGTTGAAGACCGCATGGCTGAGGAAGCGGTCGTCTGGATGGAACGACACAAAGACAAGCCGTTCTTTCTCAATTATTGGATGTTCAGCGTCCACGCACCGTTTGATGCCAAGAAAGAACTGATTGACGATTACCGGAATAAGGTCGATCCGAAAGATGCACAACGTAGCCCCACGTACGCTGCCATGATTGAAAGTATGGACGATGCCGTCGGCACATTGCTCGATACTCTGGACCGACTCAAAATCGCCGACCAAACGATTGTGATATTCGCTTCGGATAATGGCGGGAATATGTATAACGAAGTTGACGGGACCACGCCGACCAGCAATCGACCGCTACGGGGAGGAAAGGCGACGATGTTTGAAGGGGGTGTTCTCGGGCCGTGTGTCGTGGTTTGGCCAAAGGTTGTGAAATCGGGTTCACACAATGAGACTTTGATCCAGAGCGTAGATTTCTATCCGACACTTTTGGAAGCGTTAGATATTTCTGTCCAACCTAATCAAACTTTTGATGGCGTGAGTTTGGTGCCGACATTAAAAGATGGTTCGATCGATCGTGAGGCCATCTTCACGTACTTTCCCCATAACCCACCAGTACCTGATTGGCTACCTCCTTCGATTTCAGTCCATCGCGGTGACTGGAAACTGATCCGGGTCTTTCATGGTGGGCCGCATAATAATGGGAAGACATCGCACGACTACAAGTTGTACAACCTCAAAGACGACATCGGAGAACAGAACAACTTGGCCGAGGAGAATCCTGACCTCGTTCGAGAGTTGGACAGTTTGATTGAACAACATTTGCAAGAAACTCAAGCCGTGGTGCCGATGGCAAACCTCAATTTTGATCCGGCACAGTTTCATCCTGAACGAATTGGTATTCCCGCGGATCGAAACAAACCCAGACAAACCATCAAAGCAAAACCGATTGCCGGTTGGTCACCTCGCAACGCAGATTTGAAAATCAAACAGGGACGACTTGTGGTGACCAGTCGAAGCAACGATCCATATTTGAGTACATCACTCAAGAAACCTGTTCCCCCGGGTGATTATATTATGGAGGTGACAATGTCTTCAACGGCTTCAGGACGCGGCCAGTTTTTCTGGCAAGAGCAGGGAGTAAATCCACAGTTTTTCCGCGACCGTAGCCAATCGTTCGACATCAAACACGACAATCAAACATATACCTACAGTATTCCTTTCACCTCGGCTCACCCGGTCTTGGCTGTCCGACTCGATCCAGGACAGGGAGTTGGAGAGGTTCAAATTTCAGCAATCCGCCTCAAATCGAGTGTAAACAAGGCTGTGCATGAGTGGGTGTTTCCCCTCAGATGAAGTAGAAATAGGCAGATTGTCTTTCCACTTATTCTGAAAGTGTTCGTTCTGGTGACGGAAAGCACTCTCAAATCGAGACTTAATTATTCAACTGGCGAATTTGGCGGATATGATTGTTAATCACCTACGTTGCCTACATTTTAAGCAATGGTGTTCTCAATGCGAGTACCTTGAAAGTCGTTAACTCCTTATTATGATAGGGTTAACGATTCGCGAGAAAAATAGAATCAATTGGATCCATTGTTGCTGTCTTTAAGATCAGCTATTCACATTCTGAAAAATGTCCTGATATGTCCTTGATGATCACGCTCCATCTTTTGGATCCTTCTCAGACTTACCCGCTGCAAAGTTGGGAGTTCGCTGCTGGGGATCCAATCAACTTGGGGCGATCAGAGCAAAGTGAAGTCAAGATTGGACATCCATCAGTCTCAAGATCACACGCCTCCATCCGGTATGAGCAAGGTGGATGGCTTCTGGAAGTTTCCAGTCGAAACGGTGTGGTGATAATATTCAAAACATGAGTGATCAGTTTTGAATGAAGTCGTCTCCATCAAGAAGAAACTTATTCGCCATCAATTGGGGCAGTTTGCCCCTCATCTCTCGGAGAAATCACCCTGTAAGTCACGATGGATTCCAGTTTTTTGTTGTCTTGAGTCTCGGGAAGCATGATGGTCAATCTGACTTTGTACTCAAGTGTCGAAATCAGATTTTCCTGATTGGGTGACGTGCAGCTTAATCCCTGCAAAAACACCGCGAGTTGCCGGGGAGTTGCGCCTGCTTCGATTTGCAAATCAAATGACGTTCCCAGATATTTTGGATCTTCAAACGTCTGATTGAGCGTGCCTATTTTTTTGTGCAAAGTGTCCGACTCGCGAGACCGGATGTAGACTTCAGTTTTCGCTCCGTCTTCAGTTTTTTCAAGCAGAACAAACTTGCCGTTGAGTTCGAAAGACAAAGGCGAGGCTTCCTTTTCGGAAACTGCAGCATCGAATATCTGATTGATCGAAAGAGAAACCACGCCTCCTTGCAAGGTAGGGGCAACCGGATCCCGAATTTCGAATGCTTGGCCGATCACCGTGGATTGCCCAGGACGAAGATCGAGGGAATGATAATTCCCGATAATTGTGGGGTCGATTGGCGCGGATGACCAACGGATGGTTTTTCCATCTTGCGATGCAGTAATCAGATATTGTCCAGTGTGGTCAAACTCAACAGCCGTCACTTCATCAACATGTCCGCTGAGAGTGAGTAATTCTTCAATGGTCGGGGTGTTTGCCGATGTTTGATCGACGGGTTTGTCACCGAGTGCCGTCCATCGAGAAATATCCCAGAGTTTGGCGGTGCCATCGCGACTCCCGGTCAACAATCTGCGTTGATGAATTGGCGAAAATGCCGCGGCAGTAATTCCACCAGAGTGCCCCATAATATTCGAGACAGATTTCCATTGACCTTGATCTTGTTTCCAAAGAATTCCACGTGCGTTTTTGTCGTCGCTGCCAGTGACGATCAATTGCTCGTCTTGTGAAAACACTCCACAATTGATCGGTTGTGAATGCCTGATCGCACCCTGCATCCGAGTCTCCAGAGACAGATTGTCGGCATTCCAGACTTCGCAGGCACCGTTCTGCGATCCCACCAGAAGTTGATTTCCCGAGGGTGAGTAATCGACATACGAAATTCTCTCGTCGGGAGTTAGTGACTTTCGTTTTTGTTCAATCCATTTCTCACCATTATAAGTCCATAAAATGAGCAAATCTTCCCACGCGGTTAACAGAGTTTTTGAGGATCGCGGATGAAACTGAGCCGCAACAATTGTTCGATTCGACTGTCGGGGAAGTCGATACTGTAGCATGTAATGCTCACCCTGAGTTTCGAGTTGCCATAACTTGACATGTCCGCTACGGTCGCCGGTTGCAATTCGGGAATCGTCGGGGGCAAATGAGACTTTAGAGATGCCGTAATGAGGTCCGAGAATACGTTTGGATCCCAGTGATTCATCGTTGGATGAAACGACTTTTTGTTGTGAATCAAATTTCCATAACTGAACTCGTCGACCACCAATTGTCACAATTCGTTGCCCGCTGGCATCAATTCGTGCGCAATAATTCTCTGTACCGGTATCAAACTTTAATTTGTCTTCTCGTCCCGATTCCCAGTCCCAGACAGAAACTGCACTTTGATTATCTGTCAGCAGTAACCAGTTCTGATGGTGGAAAAAATCAACGGCTAAAAACAAACGATTTTTCTTCGAGAAGGTCCATAGGATTTGAGGATCTGAATCAAGGTCATAAACCGTGACTTCGGATTTGATCTTGATCTGTTCTGTTGGCTCGGAGTCACTGTTCTCCAACTTGATTTTTTCATAGGACTGTCTGACACAGGCAAAATACTGACCGTTTCGAGAAAGTGACGACTCGATGACTTCACCAGTTCCTTTGAGACGTCGTTCCATTTTGAGGCTGACTTCGTGGGTCTTCGTGTCTGCGGAAAAATTCCAGATTTTGATCGAATAATCTTTGCTGGTGGTAATGACTGTTTGGCCAACGATATGAATATTGGTGACTTCCTCACTGTGTACAGGCATCGAGAAGACACTCGTGAAGGGATTTTCATGAGCTTGCTTGAGTGGATTGACCCAGACTCGTAACCCTCCTAATTTATCAGCGGTGAGAATCCAACGTCCATCGGGTGTGAAGCAGGCAGCAGTCACAACGTCCTTGTGACCAGACAGCGAAAGCATCTCCTCAGCCTCTTCAACGACCGACGAAGCTGGCTCAAAAATGATGTTTGGTAATTTGCCAAGTAAAGCGAGATTTCCGGGGCCTCCCGTAACGATTTGCCTTTGGTCGGGGGAAAGCGCGATAATCGAAGTTCGACCGCTTTCAGGATATTCTCGAACCGAAATTCCTCTTTCAAGATCCCAGACGATGACTTTGCCATCGGTACCAGCCGTCACGAACCATCGTTCGGGTTGATCGGGAGAAACGGAAACAAATTGGCCACGATTGGCCAGATAATCGTGACCTTCCTTTCGAGCTTCGGAGGCGACCTCCTGTGATTTCGCTGCACTGCTACGATTCGACTTCAAGTCGGTAATGACTAGCGTTCCCTTCGAGGAGACAGAAGCAATTTGATCCGAATCGTGATCAAATGTGGCATCCAGAATCTGAGCCTGAGCATTCCATTCGAAAGTTTCTTGTTCGTTGTACTCCGCTTCATTCCAGAGCATTACCCGATTGTCTTCACCGACAGAGAGGAACAATGATGCGCCTTGGTTTTGTAGAGGAAATGAAGGCACGGAAACACAAGCGTTGATTCGTGCACCGTGTCCTCGGAACCGCTGAATCAGTTTAGCTACGGGGACTTGATTACGATCGGTTTGCTCTGAAGCCGATTCTTCTTCAACCGCAAATAGTTGACTCTGATTGATATCCCAAATCTGCACAGTTCGATCATCTCCACATACGAGTACCTGAAGCTCAGAGGTATTGGCTTGGTCCGTTTGCGAACGAATAAAGTGAACTTCTTGAACGGCCGCGTTATGTGTAGGAGGAATAAGCGTTGTGCGCGGTGGAACACTTGTCAAATTGTTGGAGGGAACATCATCGAGATTCCAAAGATGGACGCTGCCATCACGCCCACCGCTGACAATCAACAAACGACCTTGATCGTCGAGAATTGTATCCAAACTCAGAACGGCTCCCTCGTGCATCCAATAGACGGTCTTCCAAATTTCATAAGGTTCGACATTCGAGGATTGTTTGATTGTTGTTGTCGAAACAGGCTGAGAAGGATGGCGAGATTGATTCGACCAAATTTGTATTTTGTCATCTTCCCCTGCTGTTAAAATAAAACTTCGGTCTGAAGTGATGGCAATCTCTCGAATCTCTCGGCGGTGGCCCCGCAACGTGGAGCCTCTCGGAAAGTTGAGCCAAGTCTCTGCCTCCAAATCCCAAATTGCCGCTTCTCCATTTTCAGAAGCCACCAGTAGCCATCGAGATTGCTTGGGAGCGGTTGCTTGATTTGTCAGATAAGAAAAACAAATACTAGAGATGGGCGCTTGTGATCTCCAGGGGCGAGGCAATTCTTGCGAAAGTTCGACATCAGCATCCTCCGAAATCTTCAACAAAGAAACGCCTCCGCGGCTATCACCTGTCGCCAAGAGTTTGTGATCCGGTGAAAATTCAACGGATGTGATTGATTTGACTTCTCCGGGAGGCTGAGGGCTTTCCCAAAAAGGGAGAGGGTTTTGTTGAGTTCGGAATGCCTCAGTTTTCCAGAGTTGCAGCAGTCCTTTGTCTCCGGCAACGGCAAAAAGTTGACCATCATCCGAGCAGGAGACATCCTGAAGGATTGAGTTCAATTTAAGATTAACTTCTGAAAGATTGCAGAAGTCCCAAAGATATCCCCATTCCCAGCCTACGATCGGAGAATCTTGATAAGCACTCAGTGTTTCTCGGGCTTCTTCAAAACGGTTTTCTTCAATTTTTTTGGCCGCCAATGCGATCTGTGCAAGATAAGACTGAGCCTCTGCACGTTTGCGATTCTCGTCGGCAAGAGCTCGATTTTGTTGCGCAATCTTCTCGGACTTTTCAGCTTTGATTGTCGCCACTCTGAACTTCTCTTTTTCATCAGCCAATTTAATATTAGTGCCGAATAGCAATTTATTCGTTTGCTTCACTTCTTCATTGGCATCTAACGCCTCTTGCGTGGCGTCTAATGCTTCTCGTTTGGCGATGGCTTCTTTTTTGGTCGCGGCTTCTGCGGCTTTCATTTTCACGTAGATCATGAGGCACGCGCACGAGAGCAACAAAACGAAGGATAGCGACGCCCAACGAAAGACCATTTTGCTTCTGGCCAATTGTCGTTGGCGCGAATCCCGCTCGTATTGGCCCTCTTTCAGTCTTTCTACTAACGGAAGGTGGCTGGCTTCGTTTTGGTCGAGAAGAGAGAGACCCAGTTCAAAGTCACCATTAGAAAGCGCAGATTCGGCATATGCTTCCCGGGCGCGAACTTGTCCGTCAAGAGCGCCGTGATTGTCTGCCCAAAGGGAAACGGATTCTTCAAATCCGAAGATTGAGCGTGCAAAATATTTGTACTCGCCAGTTTCATTAGCCTGGGTTAAATCTTGCTCAGCTTGTGCTGTTAATTTTAAGCTTTCGGCGTGAGCTTCAAAATTTTTCAAAGCATCCCGAAATTCGATCGCCGTTGCATATCGGTCTTCGGGTTTTGTGGCCATCGCCTTCATGGCAATGTCGATCAGTTCCCCGCGAAGCTCAGTTTTTTGAATCTCGTTTTGAGCGGCCGATTTCACACACTGCGTGACATTCTTTCCGGCATGCGGCGCTTGACCAACAAGAACACGATACAGCATTGCTCCCAAAAGATAGATGTCACTACGATCCGTAATCATTTTGATCGGACCGGTAACCATTTCCGGTGCCATGTAAGCGGGTGTGCCTCCGAGTCCGGGAGAGCTTTTAATTGTATTATACTTTTCCGATTTTTTCGTCACGAGGGCCAAACCCCAGTCCATGACGAGAACTTCACCAAAATCCCCCAACATCACATTGTCGGGCTTCAAATCTCGATGAATCACCCCCTTAAAATGTGCAAACGCAATGGCATTGCAAATTTTGACGAGAATGTCGAGGTTCTCTTCAATAGAAAGTTCATCGACAACATCCGACCAAGGCGTCCCCTCCACCTGTTTCATAGTATAGAAGAGGTCGTTGTTTTTGTTTTTTCCCAAATCATAGATTGGCACAATCTGGGGATGATTCAGGTCGCCAATCACGACCGCTTCAATCAGAAATTTACTCCGATGATCCTGATTCTTCGACATTTTGGGATGCAGCATTTTGAGTGCAACATTCCGATCAATCGAAGTTTGTTTTGCCGAATAGACAACGCCGACGCCACCTTTACCCAGCACGTCAATCATTTGGTAGTCGTTGCCGTCAATTTGCGATTCGTAAAATTCTCCCACTGCGCGAGATTTGACGACAAGGGAACTTTTTGAACCTGGAGGTGCGCCATCAGGATCCGAGTCTAAAGTTGATGAGAAGTCGGCTGACTCGTCGATCATCGTCTGGAATTGGGCGCTACCATCTTTGATGTCGTTTTGCGTCACATCGCGCGGAGTAATGGTCTGTCCGATATTTTTGTCTTCCGCCAGGTCGTCGAACATTTCTGACTGTAATGTTTTTTCGAGCCCCTGCGGTCCCTCCTGCGCATTGTCTGCTGATTTTTCGTTTTCCAAAGAGACATCGATAAGGGTGTCTTCAACAGTTGTGGGCGCAGATTCGGATTCGGAGTCAGTGGGAATCATCACCGTTGCCGCATTTTCTGATTCTTCTTCACTCGAAGAGTCTTCGGAGTCAGCCATTAACTCGGATATTTTTCGAGTATCGATATCGGCGATGGTTGGTTCATTGTGAGGATTTGTTTTTGCCAGCTCCGGCGAATCTTCAGATTCTGTTTCCTCGGGAATCCCATCCGCAAGAGTTTCTGCATTCGCCTCTGCTTTCTGATCAGAGAGTGCCCTTTGACACTTCGGGCAGTGTCCCTCTTGGACATCCACTTGGGAGAGTTCCAAATTACAAAACGGACATGTCAACATGTTCAAACCTCGGTTTGAAGAGTTTTCGGCATGATGCGAAACTCTTGGGAAAAGCAGTATCAATCAGGTATTGTGAGGGGGTGGCGTTGGGGAATCTCAAAATCATTATACAGAAATATGTCCGACATTATTGCTTGAAACCATTTCGATAAAGTGTTGCCCATAATGAGCTCTTTTTGCGATCAGTCCATCGCGCGGTCTGGTTTTTCAAAGTACGGGACTGATCTGGCAAAGGACGTTTTTTTCGATTCGCAAATTCGAGGACAGCCAGCGAAGAGAGCGACATGGCTCCGGCTGCTGAAATCTGCTCTGTCTGTTCATTTTGAGGGACATCTTCAGAGGATCCTCCCGCATCAATTTTTGGGCGGTTTGTTTCGGACATATTCTCAGGATTATTTTCAAACTCTTCTTGGTCTTGCACTTCAATAATTTGACCATCTTGCACGATCACGTCGAGAATGATTGTCTCTGAGACATTCAGATCCCCACGGTTTTGTCTCAAAATAATTTGATAGCGATTATCGGGAAGCTGGGAAATCCGATCCAGGAATTGTTCCAACCGGTTTCGCGCGTAATCAATGGTTTGTTCACTTGCTTCTGCTTGATCATCATCGGATTCAAACAGATCGATGTATTGATACAGCGGCTCGTCATTCTCTCCGTTCCCGCCATCATCAATCACGATGCGTACCAGCACCTCGTAGGTATCTGCTTCAATTTTGTTACTCAATGGTATTTGCGGAGTCACAATGCGTTTGACAACAGTCAATGCCTGCGCCACAGCAGTACGCACTTCTTCCAATACCGGATCAGCAACAACTTCAGAGTCAATAATCACCGGTTGTGTAATTACCAGAGCTGGGAAATTGACCAGAATGTCTGAAATTGAGGATTCCCCATCATCATTATCTTCAACACTGAATGTCGCCCGCAGTGTTTTACCGGACAAGCTGATTAAGTTAGAGGAAACCGGCACCGTAATGGTCACGCTATAAAAACGTCCAATCGTGGCATTTCCAGTTGGGATCTTTCCGTCACTATCAACTGTGGTTGTCAGCAAGTCGATCGGACTACCAGGCACAATCGTCAGTCCTTCAACCAGAATCTCATTGGTTTCGTCGTCAATCAACTTTCCTGTGAGTGGATCTGTTTGTGGACTTCCCGTTTCCAATACAAATCCTTCGACCGTCGTGACAAACTCGCCACCGACCAGTTCAAAATCGATACTGGTAATGTTTGGTAGGCCCTGAAGTTCCGTTGGAAGAACGACGGGACTCGTTGAACTTGGATTAAAAATGAGCGGCGTATAGTTGAAGAGTTGATACGCGGGGTCCATCGACGTGAATTCATACTCAGTAATGGCTTCCTCGACTCGTGCTTCAAGAATGTCTTCAAACTGCAAGACGAAGACAAGTTCATCCACAGAGGTTCCCGGCGGAAAATCGTCGATAATCTTGGCGGAAAAGTCCTCACCAAACAATTTGTCTGTTTTCGTAAGTGTTTGTTCGGAATCAAGGAAGACCACACGCGGGTCATCGGCATTCAACTTCTCGTTATTCATCATCGCTTCGTTGTAGGCATCTCTAGTCACTAAAAACAATTCCGCACCAACAGAATCGCCATTATCGGGATCATAAATGGTGAATGATAGCTCTATATTTTCTCCTTCAACAATCGACAATGAAGGAAGTGCGGAGAGATCAATTGGTTGTGTAAGATCAATCCCGGAAAAATCGGGAATGTCGGGGCCATCTGACAATGTGTTATGAAGATCGCGAGCAGTAGCATTTCTGATAATGTTGAGATCAGTAAGAACGAGAACCGGTGTATCGTTCGCCCCCGTGATGGTGATCGTGACCGTTTCGGTCGCCATGGCACCTTGCGAATCGGTGACCGTGATCGTGTAAGTCAGAATCAGCGTCTCGCCGTCGGCCAAATAATCGAACGCTTCGCTGCCGCTGTCAAAGTCCCAACCCAGCGTGGCACTGTTCTCGGTCGCGTCCAGAATGGCGGACGGATCGAGGGTCAGCATCGCCAACAGTTCGGCGTCGGTCGGAGCAGCAGAGTCCATCCGGTTGGACGTTCCCGTGACGACGAGTGTGTGATCGGCGGTGACGGTATCGGTCGTATCGACATCAGAGATCGTCAACGTTCCGTTGGCCGTGAGTGTGGTGTCGGTCTCATCGAGGTCGGCGGTGTCGGG
>Ga0222718_10004129_pt1 | contig 12193 bp, 10 predicted proteins | sample C33_27DmetaG_FD_165045 | JGI IMG/M metagenome (GOLD analysis project Ga0222718, IMG submission 165045) | Estuarine water microbial communities from San Francisco Bay, California, United States - C33_27D | ecosystem: Environmental > Aquatic > Marine > Unclassified | place: USA: California... | reverse complement strand
CTTCTTCGCCTTTGATTTCATCAAATTTTGATTGTAATTCATCAACGATTGAATCTAGATCTTGGAATAATTCTTCTGGTTCTTTATCACCATCTTCATCATCACCTGTAATGTCCGCTTCTAAATCGTCTGTAGCGTCTCCGCCCATAGCGTCCATTTCGCCTTCGTCTTCGTCATCTGCTTCGATAGCAACTTCTTCAAATTCTTCGTCAACTTTGTCTTCTGCATCGTCATCTGATGCTTCATCAACTTTGTCTTCTTCAGCATCGTCATCTTTAGATGCTTCATCTACTGACTCATCTTCATCTTTATCTGCTTCCTCATCTTCGTCGTCTTTCATTTCTTCTTCGATAAGGTTTTCGTATACTTCGCGAGACTTAGCAACCACATATTCGTGGAATAGCTCTTCGGCTTTTGCCTGCTCGTCGTTTACCAAATGCTCTAGCATTTGCTCTAATGTTGTTTTATCGGCCATTGTATTCTCCTTTTAAATTGGTGTAAGGCTGTTTCATTATATATTTACATAATTGTTACAAAAACAGGGTTAAATGGGTGTTTTTTGAGTCGTTTGTTCTTGATATATAGTTCCTTTGTATGTTTTCTCAAAATCTTCATATGATATATGTTTTAGATGTGGATACTGGGGACCTAATTTATCTGGTATAAATGCACCAGAATCAATAACTCTAATAAACTTAGTGTTAACAAACTCCTTGATAACCTTTTCTGTTTGGCTTAACCAGTTACCAAAAAATGTTGCACTATCTGTGCTTTTTTTGTAATTATGAGTGTCTGCATATACATTATTAAACTTTCCGCCCTGTCCTTGATAATCAAATCCGTGTATGTATATCTGTTTGTGTCCGTTTGTTGCGGCAAACCATAATGCTGTTGGGCCACTGCTCCACCCTTTATGCGGATTAAAAAAGTTAATTTTATCCTTATTTTTAATACCCTTATTAGGGTTTGTCCATACTGTTCCTTTTTGTGCATACCCGCTATCAATTAGCTCATTGACCATTTTTACATCAACTGCTGTTAAAATATGAGGATCAAATTCTCTGTATTGGGCATTGCAGCCGTATACTGTTCCAATTTTTAGTAAACTTTCACAATTCAAGCGAAGTCTGCTCTTGCCGTTGCCAAGAACAAATGCTATATCTGTGTGGGTGGGTAGGTTTTTATTCTTCTTGCTCAACTGGTGTTCCATACATTTGCTTGATGAAAGCCAGTTCAGATTTTTTTTCTGCTTCGTGTGCTTCGGCCTGAATCCTTAATTGATTTATTTGTCTGAGAGTTAGTTTTACTTTTCTAGTATCATCAAATTTGACAACAGAACTATCATTGCTATTATCGTATCTACGATCAACTGCAAAGTCATTCACGTCATCATTAAAATATAAAAATTCTCTTAGAAGCATACGTTTATTTATTCTTATGCGGGCGTTTCAGCGCCTGCATCACCCTCTGCTGGCTGTTCCGCTGTTGCGGCCATTTCTTCTGGTGCTTCTGCTGCTTGATCGGCAGCATCGGCCTCAATGTTCGCAGGTGTAATTCCTGCGTTTCTCATTTCGCCTGCTGCATCTGCAGCCGGTTGTAGATTACTTCCTTGCTCTTCAAGCCATAGTCTTTGGTTTTCTGCAATTTCTTCTTGTGATAATCCAAGATATCTTTTTAAAGCAAAACGTTTTGATAAGTGTGGAACTTGTTGTAATGTTCCAAATATGTTTGCTCTTGTTGTATCTAGCTCTGCTTGTCTATACGCTGCAAAGTTTTGTGGAGGATTAAATCTAAGTTGGAACAAACTTGCATCAATGTTATAACCATTAGTTGATAGCCATAATTTAAATTCATGATCAAACGATTCAACCATAATACTCTGTAGTCTTTCACAGTATTTGTTAAATCTTAGTTCCTGAATGTATGCAGTTCCTACCTTACCGTCACTAACTGTGTTAGCCTGCTCATCAATTGATGTTGGCAAATAAGACGAAGGAATTCTTAATGCACGGAATAATTTATTAGTAAAGTATTTTAAATCTGTAATCTCACCTAGGTTAGTTCCGCCTGGTAGTGTTTCAACTTTAGAACCTCTTCCTTCTGCTGTTTGCGGAAAGAAATAGTCTTCGTTAGTTGATAGTGGATTATAACTTGCATCAATAATGCTATTGCCGCCGCCCGTTGAACTAGGAATACGTCTTTGTTGGATTTCATTCTTAACTTTTTCAACAAAGCCCATTGCCATGTGTGCAGGCATATTACCAACATCAACATAAAAAATTCTTCTTTCTGGAGCACGTTGAATTCTGTAAATGATGATTGCATCTTCCAGTAATTCTTTTTGCTTGTAAACTTTAAACACACTTTCTAATAATGAATTACCAAATGGATAATTGTTATCCAATCCTTCTGATAATGAAATATGCATGATGTGTTCTGCACCAACAGTTACTTCATTCTGCTCGTTTTGAAATCTTGTTCCGGGCGGTTGTGCTGCATTACCAACCATTCCTCTACCAAAGCCGCCACCACTAGTATATGAACTGGTTCCGCTTGGTGAAGTATTTGTAGTTCCGTGTGGTGTAGTTGCTACTAAGTTTTTAAAATTAAAATTAATATCCTTTACAACATACTGCTCGGGAAGTTTTCCTTCGGATTCGTTAACAATAATTTTGGAAACTTTTGCTTGATCAATATATAATAATTTTTTAGTTTCCGGGTCACGCATGAAAAAACAATCGCCATACTTAAATGTGTTCCTTACTATTCTAAAAATTCTATTTTCAAATTTCTGTTGTTTTGTCCATTTTTGTAATGCTTCTTTTAATAATTTTGTTTCTGTTCCTGTAGGATCGTTTCTAAAGAACATATGAAATGGTGTTGCGTTTTCTTTATCCTTGCCTGTGCAAAATTCTGCTAGGATATCCAATGCTGCATTGACTTCTGAATCCATGTCCATTGTGTCATACTGCATGTATTTTTCAATACGATTTGGGCTGCCTGCATATACGTCAGGCAAATATGATGAATAGTTAGTTCTTGCAGGACCTGGGCGGCCGCCGCCGCTAATTGGGCTGACATTTCCTGATTGGTTTTGTACGTTAACAGGTGTAAAATATTTTTTCCAGCTCATTTAATTTCCTATACAGATTTTAATAAATTTCCAACATTTGATAGGTTTTCGATAGCACCGACGGTTTTACCTTGCATCCTCAATTGTTGGTTAGTAAGTTTAACTAGTTCTACCACATTAGTATTTAACTCTGCAAAAACATTTTCCTCTGTAGAAGTGGTTTGGGTAGTACCGCCACCTGCAGACGTATTTGCTACAGGTTTAGTAGTATTCTGTTCTTCGGTAGTAGCAGTGGGTGTAATTGTTGCATTAACACTGGATGTTGTTGGCGTATTGCTTTTTGTTTGATCTTTTGGACTAATAAATTTACTCTTTTGCTGTAATGCTTCTTGTTTAAGCAGCATCATAGAGTCGTTAAAGTTTTTCTCTTTTGGTAAATTTGCAAGGGCAGTTTCGGTTACATCCATGGTCTTTTTCTGCAACTTGGCTTTTCCATTAAGTACTTCCATTTCCTTTTGATTTACTCTGTTATACTTTGTTGCAGCGCCATCTTTAAACTCAGCCATTTGATTTTGGAATTTAAAATCAAGTTCCTGTGCTTTTAATTGACGGGCACTTATCTCGTTACCCTGGGCATCAAGTTTTTTCTGTGATTCGTGCGTGCCTCTTTCTTTTTGTATATCTTCTCTCTTTAGTTTTCTTGCCGTAGCCCTATCATCCAATTCCTTATATTCTGCATCAAGTTTTTTTCTCTTGATTTCCGCTTCTTCGTCACTTATGCCGCCTAAAAATTCTGGAAGATAACTTTGGATATTGAGGAATAGTTCCTTGATTGGCATCATGAAATATCTATAGAGGAAATCGCCAATTGTTTCAAACACGGAACCCACCGTAAACCCAGCATCATACAATTTTTTAAATCCATATATGACTGCTGCTACTGCCGCACCAATTGCTATGAATGGTGCTGCTGCTACCAGCAGTGGTGATATCAATGCCCATGCCGCTGTCGCTGCGGCTCCTAGGCCTCCTGCTGAAAACCATGCTGCTGCGGTTTGTGCAAACACCGCAATTTTATAGGCTGTAAATGCTGCTGCTGTTCCTGCAAGTATTGGCACTAGATTATCCATTAAGAATCCTCCAACACTTTGGAACACTGGCATTACATAATCCATTATCAGCCCACCGAGGAATCGGAACACCGGCAGAACATAATCCACTATTATTCCTCCGAGCATCTGTAGTATCGGAACAACATCGGTGATAATAAATGCCGCTACTTGTAGGAATGCCGGATACACATAGTCTCTAATAAGTCCAGTGATAGTATCCAGTATTGGTTGGAAGAATGTTAGTAGATAGTTTCCTACTTCTGTTATAATGCCTGCAAATATCTGGAACGTCGGTACAACAAAGTCTAGCAAGAATCCTGCTACAGTTTGGAATGAATTTAATAACAAGTCAAGCAGTCCTGAATTTGCAAGTGCCATCTGGAATTGATTACTAAACTCTGCTAATCTAGCTCTAGATTTTTGCATTTGTTCATTCATTCCATCTGTTTGTTCGTTGGCTTCATTCTGTGCCTCTACTCCTTTTGTTAACCCATCAACTTGTATTTGGTTACCAGCAACAACGGCTTGCATAGATTGAGCATATTCGTCATTACCAATAATTGCTTGCCTATTCGATTTAAGAAATTTCTGTGTTTCACCTTTGGTAGTATTAAGGGCACCCTGGATTATATTGTCGCCGACCCTTTCATCTTTTAATAATTTTTGTCTAATGCCAATTATCTGATCAAATGTTCCGCCAAGCGCATGTGCTTGCTTTTGATTTGCTTCCATTGTTAGCGTTCCCGACATAACTGCATCCTTAACAAATCCTTGCAGTTCTTTAGGATAGGATTGTATTAGCCTTTGCAATTCTTTTTCGGATTCTACACTTAACTGGCTAGCAAATGCTTGATACTTAATCTCCTGCATCAACTGTTTTCTTTCTTCTTCTTTTTCCTTTCTAGTTTCGCCTGTAATCTTTGCCAGCAAGTCCATTTCCTTTAGATAGGACTTGGAACCTTCTACTAACTGTCTGTTGGACATGTTTTCGTTTCTACCCATGATACGTAAGTTAGTTGCATAACTTGCAATACCTTCGTTTAGATCCGCAGTTGAGTATCCTAGTGCGTATAAATCTCTCGAACCTACCCGTATTGCTTTTGATAATGCTCCAAACCTCTTTGCACCATCTGCTGTTGTTCCGCCTAGTGCAACCATTGCAGCACCATTGCTAGAGATAAATCCTGCAAATGCATCGAGAGTCATTCCTGCCTGTCCTGCTGCTCTTGTCATTTCAACTACACTACCGTTAAAACTGGCTCCGCTTCCGCTTGCTTTAACAAATGCTTCTGATACTGAAGTTGCTGCTGATGCTGCTGCACCAAACATGGGTCCAACAACCGGAACATTATTAAATATTCTTGCAGCAGATTCCATACTATCGCCAACATTGGCAAAATCACTGAGTAACTCTACAGTACCCTTGGATAGTGTTATAAACTTATCCGTAAGCATCCTAGCATTTTGACCTAGTTTAAACATTCCTTGTTGAAATGCTTTTCCGCCTTTACCACCTGCACCACCGCCTGAACCGCCGGCGCTGCCTGAACCGCCAGATCCGCTACCTCCGGATCCACCGCCACCGCCCTTCATTAAATTAACTAATTCTCTTAGGGTAGATTCAGATGCCGCATTTTTGGCTTCAATTAAACCAATTCCGGGTACATCTATTTCAACTTTTGCCATTTTTTATTTTTCCAGGATAACTGCGCATATAAATACACACATACTTATAATGTATTTATTGGAGATAAAATGGAAGAAAATGAAAAATCAGTTGTGCCTGAACAAACTGATGTTCAGCCGACCGTAACTGTAACTCAGTCGGCTAATAAGAACCCATTGGCAGGGTACTTTAGGCAACCAAAAATTTATGTAAAACTGCCATCGGGTGGACGATTCTATTCCGAAGGTACGTTAGATCATTCAGAAACAGGCGATTATGCAGTCTATGCTATGACTGCAAAAGATGAACTAATGTTTAAAACACCTGATGCGCTATTAACAGGACAAGCAACTGTGGAAGTAATTAAGAGTTGTGTACCAGCAATACTTGATCCTTGGTTGATGCCAACTGTTGATTTAGATTTTATTTTGGTGGCTATTAGAGTTGCTACTTACGGCAACGACATGGAAGTAGAAACTAAGTGTCCTCACTGTGCAGCAGAACAAACATATGACATCGATTTAGCATCATGGATTGGTAGTATTGGAAGTTTTAAATACAAAGAACACGTTAGTATTGATCCGTTAACTGTTGAAGTTAGACCTTACACTTATCAGGAACTAACAAAAACTTCTGTTAAGACAATGGAGCAACAGAGAGTATTTCAAACTATTAATGATGACAAAATGTCAGATGAAGAAAAACTTGATAAGTTTGGAAAGAGCTTTGTGAAACTAACAGAACTTTCAGTTGATATTATCGCAGATTGTGTTATTAAAATTGAAACTCCGGATGGTCCTGTTACTGATAGAAACATGATTAAAGAATTTATCAATAACAGTTCTAAAGATAATTTTGATAAAATTCAAAATCATTTAAAGGATCTAAAAGAACAGATTGAATTTAAATCTCGAGATGTTCAATGTGGCGAATGCAAGGAAACATTTAACTTGCCCATCACTATGGATCAGTCAAATTTTTTCGGAGCAAAATCTTAAACCTCTCCTTGCCGGAGATTTTGCAAGAGTCAGAACAGTTAGATAAACAGGCGCGGGGTATAAAGAAAGACAGTCTCAAATTGTGTTGGTACATGCGAGGTCTTTCTTACTCTGAAGTTATGAATATGAGTTATGAAGAACGCGAAATTATTTCTGAAATAGTTAAAGATAATTTAGAAACTACTAAGAAAAGCGGAATGCCTTTCTTTTAATTACAATTTTTTATACAATTGTTTTATTATTAAACGCTCTTTATCATCTAAAGGCTGTTCGTTTATTACTTTCTTTAAAATAATTTTTAATTCTCTTTCATTAAATGAATCTAAAGGATTTTTGTTTGTTGAACTTATTTTAGGTTTGGATGTGGAAGTTCTTCCTGCATCCTTCCATCCTGCAGCAAAACTTGAAAGTGGTCCTGATACCTTTTCTTCATCTTCTAATAAATCTTTTATCTTCATTTGCCGGCCTTAATTTCTTTCTGTAACGAAACTTTTACATCATTAACAGTCTTCTGTCCAGCCTTCTTAATGTTTGCAGCAACTGTCTTGACATCAACTTTAGTAGATGATGTTGCTTGATTATTAGAAGTTGCTTGATCACCTGTGCTTGCTTGATTACTTGTACTTGCTTGATTATTAGAAGTTGCTTGATCACCTGTGCTTGCTTGATTACTTGTACTTGCTTGATTAGAAGCATTTGATTTATCAGTTGTAGTAGTTGTTGAACTGTCAGTGTTTGTCGAACCGCCACCTGCACCGCCACCTGCACCGCCACCTGCACCGCCACCTTGATTAGATGATGTTGAAGTGCTTGTTGTACTTGTGCTGCTTTGATCACTTGTTGAACTTTGATCACTGGTTGAACTTTGATCACTTGTTGAACTTTGATCATTAGTAGAACTTTGATCACTGGTTGAACTTTGATCATTAGTAGAACTTTGATCACTGGTTGAACTTTGATCATTAGTAGAACTTTGGTTACTACTAGATCCTGTATCATTTTGTGATGTAGTATCACTAGATGTAGCAGTATCCGTTTGATCGGTTGCTGTTGTATCCGTGCCCTGTGTTGCTGTTGTATCAGTCTGGGTATCAGTTGTACCAGTTTGTGAATCATCACCGCTTGCTGACGCTGTATCTGTGTCTGTGGCACCATCTGCAGCCGCTTGTTTAGTTGCTACAACTTCTGCATTCTTTTCATCACGCATTTCTTCTGCGCTACCTGCATCAAGTCCTGCTCCGCCATCTACAACTGCTTGTGTTTTTGAGTCTACAACATTAAATTTAGTTTTATCTTTTGGATCTGCAACCATAATAAATTGTTTGTCTTTTTCTTGGACACCGGGTGTAGTTGGATCCGAATCAACTGGTCCATCATCAGTTGCTGCTGGTTCATCGCCGCCTGCTGTTGCATCCGCTGCTGGTTCATCGGCGCCTGCTGCTCCTGTGTCTGTAGTGTCAGATCCACCATCGCCTGCTGTTGAATCCGTAGGAGCATCTGCTGTTGTTGCTGCATCTGCTGCACCTGGGTCTTGATCACCGTCTGGTGCATCTGTTGCTTTAGGTGTTTCAATCTTCATTGAATCATAAGTGCCCTTGATAACATCATCTGCAACGCCCATGCCCTTGATAATGTCATATACTTGATCAGAGTCGGTTGGTGATCCTGCTTTCTTCCAAGCAGTGTTTAATTTTTCTGCTGTAACTTTTGTAGTAACTTGTTTTGCTGCACCCTTAATTGCACCTGCTGCTGATGCGGCACCTTTGCCAACTGCCTGGGCACCTTTCTTTATTGCACCGCCGAGTTTGCCTAGCATGCCAGGTTTCTTTTCTGCTGCTGCATCCGCTGGCGCTTCCGCTTCTGGCTCTGCTACCGCAGGTTCTGCTTCATTAATTGTTTGTCTGTGGTAATATGATACTGCATCGAATACGCTTTCAAACATCAGTTTGTTTTCCAGCATGTGGGTGTTTACTGTTTCTAATCTGTTGAATAGTAGATAAATTTGTCCTTCGGAAAGTTTCTGACCTGCATATGTTTTGCTTTCTTTAGGCGCTTCGTCAGGCGCTTCGCCTGTAAGTTCTGCTTTTTCCTCAGCACTGACAGGTTTTACCTTGTGCATTTCTTTGTTGTTTGCATCAACCGTTTGTAGAGCACCTTGTGCCGCTGCGGCTGCTCCGCCGCCTAGGTTTTGTATTGTCCCTATCGCTTCATCTGCATTGTCAAGCACGGCAATTACTTGATCAAGTTGATCGCCAGTTAATGCATCTTTTGGAATGTCGCCAATTGTTCTTGCAAGTGCTGTTAGGTCTGTGTTTGCCTGCTGTGCTGTTGATAAAAATCCGTGCAACTTACCTGCCGCTTCGTAATATTCAGGACTAAAAGTCTTTACACTTTGCGTTGCAGATAATAATTGTTTATATTCTGCAACTTGATCAGGCGTCATTGTAAAATCGTAATTGTAATAGAAACCGTTTATGTTACCTTCACTGCCATAATTCATAGCACCATCTAACACGCCTGATTCAAAGCCTGCATCTGCAACTGCTTTGTCTACTGCTGCCGTAAAGTTAGCCTTTTCAAAACCATTCATCATAGCATCTGCTTCTGCTTCACTGCCAATGGCAATGTTGTCAATGATGTTATCTGATAAACCTTGAATTGCTGCACCAGCAAGAGCACCATATGCTGCTGTTTTAACTGACTTACCAACTGCTGTTGATAATTTTTCGCCCTGTAATAAATCTTTTGTTGCTCGTGCAAGGAAACCTGCTAAAGCGCCACCCAGTGGTCCTGCTGCAAGTGCTGCCGCTGCTGTTAGGATACCTACTGCAATTGAAGCCTTGCCTGGATTTTCCTTTGCCCAATCACTCACTGCCTTGATAGCATTTACTGCCTTGGAGTCTTTTGCACCAATCTTAGTTTTTAATTCTTCAAATTTAGCGTCTGCATTCTTAACTGGTCCTGCTTTTTGAACCAATCCGCCCAGTTCGTTAATCTTGCTATCAATCCATTTAACTGCTTCAACTGGAAGTTTGGCAACGTCTACGCCCTTACCTATTGCTGTTCTATTGCCGCCTGCATCAGTTGCACCTTTTTCAACACTAGTGAATAATTGATTGATTTGGTCTGCGGTTAGGTCCGCTTCCATTACATACTGCTCAACCCTTGCAATCCACGGATGGATTATCTTCTGTTCCATTAGTGTTAGTTGTGGGTCATTCCAACCTTCGGTAATCAATGGTCTCTTTTGCAGTTGTCCTAGTCTCATCCTATAATAATCCTAATAATTCTTTTTTCTGTTCGATATTTAACTTATCAAGTTGTGCATTAATGTCCGAAGGCACACCAGGTCTGTTTGTGGGTGTTCCTGTTTGTGATTGCTGATTACCTTGTTTAAACCCTGCAAAGAATCCACCCTGGGTTTCATCATCACCAACTGCTCCTGCTGCACCCTTGTTAGCATCAACTCCACCTTCGTCTTGACTGACCTTGTCTTTGGCTGCTGCCATAAAAATCTTGTCCAGTTGTGCGCCACTAAATCCTTCAGCAATGACGTTCGCATGTTCAACTGATTGATTGACCACTTTCTTTAGCGGTGGCTTTTTTCCCTTACCGCCTGCGATTGCTATATTATTGTCTGGGTTATTTTTTGCTTGATCAGTTTGTGTTGGAATTTTCTGTGGAGCGCCGCCACCACCGCCTGGAGGTGGAGTAGTTGTTGGTGCTGCCTTGGGCTGTTCTTTTTTTGCATTTGCGCCAGCCTTAGCACCTGCTATAACATTTCCTGCAGCATCTTTTGCTGCGTCAATTCCTTTTCCAACAGCACTTGCGCCTTTGGCAATTGCCTTGCCGGCCTTAAATGCCATTGTGGGTTCCTTCATGACTGCTTCAGCACTCTTTGTAGGATATCCTCTTTTCTTTAAAAATTGTAATACCATTTCCGGCGTTGCACCTTGGCCCGTGTCTGCCTTGCCCATATAGATGTCAAATTCATCGGAAAGCTCGTTAGCAACTTTGCCTATCTCTAGTTTTCCTACGGCTCTACGCCCTGCCCTACCAGGTACTAGTGTCTGTGCCTTTGCACCAAGTTTACCTAATACACCCATAGGTCTTTCATCGAGCTGTTTTTCTATCAGAATTTCATTTAAACGCATTATCAGTTTTCCGTTGCTTTATATAATGTAGTATTTATGTAAGAACAATCGAGATACTTTAAATAGAGATCTTAAGATCTCTTGCACTTTCGCTATCGCTCAGTGCAATTTGCCTCCTCTAATTCTTGAATACACTTATTATATAGTGGAATTATTAATTGCGAAGCAATTTTAGCATCATCTAGATTGTATGGTCACAATTAGCCCGTTGCCGGGCCAAAGGTGAATTTTGAACATCATCTGAGTTCGCACAGTCACAATAGCGTTAGATCTACAATGTTTTATAACATAGCGTAGGCGGTTATCCGTTACCTACTCAATCCGTCTTAGTATCTTATGTACAACGGCAGTTTACTATACAAACGCTAACTTATATAATAAACCTGCGAGAATTACTCGCTCATTTAGCCTATTTAAATTATTTCTATTAATATACAGCAAACCAGTTCTACATAGGCGTATCCGATCGTCGTCCTGTTAAGGATAGTGCTGTCATACCTCCGCCGTTATCCGAAGAATTCCTTACCGTCACACATCAGAACGGATTTTGGGCACCTTATCAGTTGCCGGTGCAGGCTTAATTAACGGTTTGTGTTGCCTAGGGATTGTTTTTTAGGTGTTCTGTTAGCAGTTTAGAACAACCAACACGCACATTAATGATACCATTATAGTAATCATCTGTTTCTAAAACTCTGCGGTCGAATTGTTCCTTTGCTTCTAGATAACTTAGTACGCCTTTGCTTGTACAATAGTGAAGTATTTCTCTTGTAAATTTTTCTTCGCCTAACTTCGTAACGTCTTCTAGTAGATTATCGCTGGATCCCCAATATTGTCTCCAGTCACTTTCAACAGTTGAACGTCTTTTATTTTTTCTGCCTTTCAAAGGTGGTCTAGTTTTTTTAAATTGAGCAAGTTTTTTGCCTATATATTTGCGCCCGTTTGTGATATTTGTGATCAAATAAACAAAGCCAACGTAACCTTCTGGAATTTCGTCAACAATTTTTTTATTATGTGTCCATTTGCTCGTCATCGCTTTTACTTACGTTCGATGGACGACCGACCATGCCTTTTCTGGATTCTTTTCTTTCTTGCCTTTTATCTTGTATTTCTAATCTGCGTGTGCTGGCATGTTTTCTAATCTCGCTCAGCCAAAATCTTGCCTTAATGCCTGCTTCATCACTGCCATGATA
>Ga0222718_10004127_pt1 | contig 12196 bp, 12 predicted proteins | sample C33_27DmetaG_FD_165045 | JGI IMG/M metagenome (GOLD analysis project Ga0222718, IMG submission 165045) | Estuarine water microbial communities from San Francisco Bay, California, United States - C33_27D | ecosystem: Environmental > Aquatic > Marine > Unclassified | place: USA: California... | reverse complement strand
GAAATTTAAACTTTAATTTTCTTATTTTATCGATCGGGGGAAAATATTGTGTCATATTTTGAAGAAAAATAGTTCTAGAATCGAAAATTCTTGTTCCAGGAGAACTGGTTAGTGGTATTTTAGCAAAAGCTGAATTGATTTTACCATTATAATCATTATTATACATATTACTTGTTTTTTCTGAATAAGGGTTTAATTCATCCATACTATTATATTTATCCATCTCCATATATATTGCACTATCACCATCTATTGATGGTGTTAATGGTGCTGACATATAATAAGCGTGAGGTAATGCAGCAGGAGGTAATAGTGATTGGTTTGGGATTAACCATTCTGTTATAGGATTTGTATAGTTAAATGTCATAGGATTATCTGACATAGTCGTATTATACTGTTCTTTCTTAAATCCTAAAAATGATGGTAGCCCCCAATTGGTATAATGTTCCCATACATTAAGATAATTGTCACTCTGAGCATTACATGAAATATCATAGTTCACTTTTCGCTGAAATTTAAATATAAAATCGTCAAACGTATTGCCAAAATAAAATCTTTGGCCTACATTATCATAGATTACTTTGAATCTGTCATAATTGCTATTAACTCCATTAGTAATTAAATAATTATTTACTACTTGATTCATTCCATTTTGAAGTTCATTTGCCATCTCATCAGAGCTATATGAACCTTCATGAATAGTTATAATAAAAGGTGTATCCACCGCTTGCCCTAATGCCAAGTATTCTGCTGAGTTTGTAGATACTTTAGGATCTAAATAAAAAGACAATTTAGTATTTTGCTGATTGTTACTAAATATATATTGATTATTGGGCATACCAATTTCGACTAATCGAACAGACTGAACATTTGTCAACGCGTCGGGTAGCTCTATTTCAAAGTGATTTGAATGAGGCCATTTGCTAATATCTCTATCTTCGCTATGTATTGTCACCAATTGCTTATCTAAAACATAAGTGTTTTGTCTTCTAATTAATTGATGCTCATTATTAACATTATATTGAGGAAATCTACTCATTTATATTGTAAATAGATAAATAATTTACCCAATTTGTATGTATTATCATTAGTGCTATAATATGATTTGTATTAAACAAATAAAACCTAGTGTTAAAATATAATAATATCCTAGTGTGAAAATAATAATAATATTATATTTTATATAAAAATGAATAATGCTAAGAATTATAGTATGACTATATTGTCTATGTTGGCTATATTAGGTATTATAATAAATGCAATATTTCTATATTTAGGTAGTAACATAGCTACATCTACTATATGGACATATGGATTTAGTATTTTATCGTTATGTGGACTAATAATTATATCTTTTGGAAAATCATCCACAACTAGTGGATTCTTTCAAAAAATGATAGGTACAGCATTACCTGGAATGTTAATTATAGGAATATTATCAGCAATATTATATCAAAATATTGCGTTTTATGGTCAGATTAATGATAATAAAGTACCAGATGAATATTATACATACTCTGGTATTACTTCGTTTCTTATTATTGTTCAAGTTATCATTGTAATTAAGTACTTGAGAAATTTAATGCTTAGTTCAAACAATGACGCTGGTGTTAATTCAGTTATGTCTAATAGGTTATATAGTGTGAACTTTATATTTACTATTATGAATATAACATTTATAGCTATATTACAGGTTATTTTAAAACTATTTTCAACTGGTGGATAACTTATATGTTATACCATATTCAGTGTCGTTTTCCCATATGCCTGATATTTTTACTGTAAATTTCTGTTGTATACCACCAGATTGGTGAGTATCACTCGTATTGGTTGTTGCTGGTGTAACAGCTGAGTAATTATGAACATTTGGTTGATTCGGAAATATCTTTATCATTCCGGTTTTCAATGTATTATATAAAATATATTTTTTTGTTTTATTACATGAGTATTTATCAAGTATACATGATTCTATATTATATAATTTGGTAAGTATTAAATTATTATCGTTATTTTTTTGGTCGTATGTATATTTTATTTTTTTAAAATACATTTCTTTATTACTAATCTTTAAATCTAATGTTAAATACAATCCATTCAATGTTATTAAATTATTTGAATATAATATTTTGATAAACCGACTGTTATCCATAATGGTATTTATAATTGGTTCCATAAAATAAATATTATCTATGTTAATTTGTGATACTGATAAAAGAACATTCATATTGATATTGATATACATATTTATATTAATATCTTTATTCTGTTTATGTGTAATAACATATTGTATTCTTGATAATTGCTATTATTGAGTTATTGTAATTATAGTTATTGGGAATATAAAGATTTCTTATACATATTATTATATGAAATTTTTAGAAACTCATTTTACAGACTATATTCAAAGTTGTGAAAAATGTTGTATACATCCACATTTGAAAAAAACATATACATCTTTTCCAGATACAATTGAACAATTAAAAAATATAATATTTTATGGTCCATCTGGAGTAGGTAAATATACACAAATGTTGTGTGCTATTAAAAAATATAGTCCGAGTAATTTAAAATATGAAAAGAAACTTACTTGTATGTACAATAAAAATAATTATTACTTCAAAATTAGTGACATACATTTTGAGATAGATATGGATTTATTAGGATGCAATGCAAAAATGTTATGGAATGAAATATATAGTAATATAGTAGATGTATTATCATCCAGGACAAATAAATCAGGTATAATTGTATGTAAAAACTTTCATAAAATTCACGGAGAATTATTAGAATGTTTCTATAGTTATATTCAGAAAAATAATAGTAAAATATCAAATATAAAATTTATTTTTTTGACAGAATCAATGTCTTTTATTCCAGATAATATAATTAACACATTTTATATTATATCTGTTCCTCGTCCTACAAAAACATTATATACCAAAATAAATGGTAATAAAACATTAAACATAATTCCAAATGAGATTACAAATATAAAAAGTCTAAATACGCATACACAATCAATGCAAACTAATATGAATATTTATATAGATAAAATTTATAAATTTATAAACAATCCGGATACAATTAAATTTATTTTATTTCGCGATTTAATGTACGACATCTTTATATACGATATTGATATTGGTTACTTTATATGGGGAATATTTCTTCGGATAATAAGAGATAAAAAGTTAAATCAAACACAAATGAATGAATTATTTATAGATATTTTCACATTTTTACAATACTTTAATAATAATTATAGACCTATTTATCATATAGAGAAATTTATATACAATATAATAAATAAAATACATGGATTTTAATGACGCATGTTTAAACCTAAATTTAACTCCCATATTTACAGTATGTGAACTGAAAAAACAATACAGAATGCTGTCATTAAAATATCATCCTGATAAACACATGCCAGATGCCGATAATTTTTACTGTAACAAATTTAAAATTATTGCTGAATCATATCATTATTTATATACCTATCTAGAAGAGCGTGATGGAATTAGTTATGAAAGTAATAATGATGAAAATAATGATAATAGTTATAATTCTTTATTTACTGAATTTCTCTCTTCGTTCTTTTCCAAAGACCCGACCTTAATTCAGAATGCGATACAAACAATAATAAGCGATTGTCACAACTTATCAATTAAAACATTTGAAAAAATGGAAAGAGGGACAGCCATTAAGTTATTTGAATTCATTAATAATTACCATCATGTATTACATATATCAACCGAAACAGTAGAGAAGATAAAAAATATTGTTAATAGTAAGGTAGAAAATGATAATATGATTATATTAAATCCATTGTTGGATGATCTGTTGCTAGATAATATATACATATTGCATTTCGAAGAAGAAAAATACTACATTCCTTTGTGGCACGATGAATTATATTACAAACATAAAGACAGTCAATTAGTAGTTAAGTGTATACCTGAATTACCAGAGAATATCTCTCTAGATTGTGACAATAACATTGTTATTACAATGGAATATAAATTAGAACATGTATTACAAAGCAATACAATCGATTATGTTTTAGGAAAAGACACACTGAAAATTCCAACGAGAGAATTGTTTATACGTAGTATTCAAAAGTATACATTAAAAGGATGCGGAATTTCTCTCATTGATCAAAGTGATATGTATAGTAATAAATGTAAATCAGATGTTATATTTGTAATACACCTGATGTTTTAACACAAGAATAAATATCAGATATATATATAAAATAATGGTTGATAAAAAAAATATACATTAAAAAAACAAGGATTAAATGGTGGGGGTCTAGGTTCTAGTAAACAAAAACAACCAGATGTTATTGATAACGCTATAGAAAATAAAACAACTAAACCAAATAACAAAGTTAGGTTCGTAAGTGATGTTGCGGATAACAACTATAAAGACAACTCCTATAAAATAAAAAGGTTGCACTAGAGCGATGGAACCGGATTTATAAATAAAAGTAAAAGGTCAAAATGTATTTAACCTTACTTAATTCTACCTACATTAATATATATCTATTTAAAGTTATATATTAGATGAATCAAGGCAATATAATATTATTTATAAATCCGGTTCCATCGCTCTAGTGCAACCTTTTTATTTTATAGGAGTTGTCAAATTTCAGATTTTGGACATAAAAAGTATGTCCATTTTTCTATATTTCAAAAATAGAATTGAAAAAAAAAGTAAAAAATCGATTTGTGACGATAATGGTCTAAATCCAAAAAAAAACATTTTGATATTGTTATTGACAAAAAATATTCATTATTTGCAAAAACGATTTAGGCGTTTTTATTGTAAGTCTAATATATACTTCCATGGCTGACAAAAAAACGCCAAAAAACGCCAAAATATTTAATTGTAATAAATGTAACTTTCAATGTAGTAAGAAATCCGAATGGTCTAGACATATATTGACACTGAAACACCAAAATGCTGACAAACGACTTACATTGGCTGACAAAAAAACGCCAAAAAACGCCAAATTGTTCAAATGTGAATGCGGAAATACCTACAAACATAGGCAAAGTTTATACAAACATCAAATAAATTGCTTCAATTGTGTAGGTGATAATAATAAACAACTCATTGGTGGTGTAGTGGAACATAACTCAATAACAGAGAAAATGATTGATCTGATTATGTCTAAAAACCAAGAGTTTCTTAGTGAATTTATGGATAAAATGGTACATATAATGCCATCAGTACACCATACAGATAATAGTACTACAAATACAACAAATAATAATCAATTCAATATTAATATGTTTTTAAACGAACAGTGTAAAAATGCTATGAATATTGGTGATTTTATACGATCATTACCAATAACCGCCCAACATTTTGAAAATACAAAAAATAATGGTCTTACAGACACACTAACTAACATGATGGTGGATGGATTAAATAATATGGAGGTTGTCGAAAGACCAATTCATTGTACAGATCAAAAAAGAAGGGTGATGTATGTCAAAGATAATGATAAATGGGAGAGAGATAATAATCATAAGATAATAACCAAGAATGTATCCGATTTGGCTAAGATTCAAAGAACCATGGTAAAATTATGGCAAGATGAACATCCTAATTTCAAGACCGAGGAATATCTACAAACAGACCTCACCAATATCCTATTTAATCTATTTACATCGGTCGAAGAGAATAAAAAGGAACTATCTAAAATATTCAAGGCTGTAACTGATACGACTTATCTGGATGATGATATGAAACAACAACTACTGACCTGTTAATAATATATTTATTCTTTTTCAAAACAATAATGAGTTTTTATTGTTTTGAAAATTTATACAGGGAAAAAACAATGCCTTTCTTTGAGTGACAGGTCATTCCAATCCATATATTTACTATTATCTTTACTGCCTACCCAAATCCCAGATTTACCGTCTTCAGCAATCCAGTCACATTTTATCCATGATAATGGATATAGTCTAACTAGTTTATCAATCAGTTGTATTAAAAAAATGAATATATAGATTCAACATTATATGTATATATAATTAATGGATAATCAAAGTGATTCAAAGTTTTATGCCGGTGAATGTGTGTGTAAAAAGACACCAAGTACGACAAAATTAGCAATTCAGTGTAAATATTGTATAGGTTATTCTAATAATCACAATAAAAGATATAATTGTTCATGTGTTGAAGTAGAAATAACCAATTATATATGTAATACTTGTGCTGAAATACGCGATAGAATAGACACATTGAATGAAGAATTAGATCAGTTGGCCCAAAGTTTGGTAAAAGACATCAAACATTTTGTAGATTGTAGAGAGAAACTTAAATATATCGAATGTATTTCCGTTGAATTACGCCAATTAAACCGTAAGTTATTAGAAAATCTTATACAAACAACCCGTAATTAAAATTAAAAATTGATTACAATAATATAAATGATATAAATATTAATAAAGATGTCAACTAAAACAATGGAGTCGAAATCAATCGGCGAATCAGAAACACATTTAAATGAAAATACAATTCATATATTAAACGCAGATTGTATGTCAGAAATAGAAAAACTAGATGATAATAGTATTGACTGTGTAATCACTGATCCGCCATATTTTATAGATAAGTTGGATAACGAGTGGTGTTCGACTGCTGTAAAAAATGATAAAAAAAATAGCCATGTCAAGCATTTACCAAAAGGAATGAAATTTGATAAGAAACAAGTAAAAGATTTATATGATTATTATTTAAATTTGTCAAGGTTATTGTTTGAAAAAATGAAACCGGGTGCATATTTCCTATCATTTTCGTCCCCTAGGTTATATCATTCCATTGCAATGGCATGTGAAATAGCAGGGTTTGAAATTCGTGATATGATTAATTGGACTTATACACAAACGATGCCCAAAGGAATGTCAATGACACATGTTATCAATAAAATGAAGCTTAGTGACGAAGAAAAAGAACAATTAATAGAAGAATATAAAGATTTTAAAACACCTCAGATAAGATCATGCTTTGAACCAATATGTGTAGCCATGAAACCAATCGGTAAGTTAACTTTTATTAAAAATGAGCTCCAATTTAAAACAGGACTTTTAGATTTCTCGCAAAAGGTGGGTATAAATGGTGATCGGGTTCCAGCAAATATTATTACCACAGAAGAATACAACGAATTATACGATAAAAATTTTATGATTTCAAAACCATCGAAAAAGGAAAAAGGCGAAAATAATACACATATAACGGTGAAGCCTGTCGAACTTATGGAACATCTAGTAAAATTATTCAGTAAGAAGGATGCGATTGTACTAGACCCGTTTCTGGGTAGCGGAACAACAGCATTAGCCTGTAAAAATACAAATAGAAAATGTATAGGTATTGAATTAAACAAAGAATATTATGATATTTCAGTTAATAGATGTATGTAATTGAGCATATATTTACACCATTATGTTAATTTATATTTTTATTTTTTATAAAGTTAATGAATTTAAATAATCTCTTAAATTCATTAAATCTTCAGTTGTATACGGTAATTGCTTTGCTTCATTCATTTCCCGAAATGTTTTAGGAGTGGGAATTTTTGTAAGAGTATCTATGAATATATATTTATCTCTATATTTTGCTTGAATTGGTGGTTGAAGAACCAAATTAGACATTGCATTATCTGTTGAATTTGGATTCTTATGACCAAGTTGCCATTCATTATTAGGAACATCTATGTAATCAGCTTTAATAGTAGATTTTATTTTATCAATTTCTATGTTTTTTTGTTCGTCAGTTCCATCGAATACAAAGTTTTTTCTCATCTTATGTTTGTTAGATAATGTATAAGGTACAAGTATATAATTTTTTCCTCGCTCATTGCTTGTTTGAATACCCCATTGTTCATGTTTATTAAATAATTGAATGCTATCTCTAGTTGTAATATTAAATTTATTTACAATTTTGTCAGTATCTTCACGGGTCCAATAATATGATGGATTATCTAACATGAGTGCCAATGCCTTACCATTAGCAGTGTCCAATTTGGGTGGCTTTAATTTATGCTCTTCTATGAATTTCATAAATTCATTTGGGTATTGACTGGGAATATGTGTAATAGTATCAACTGTGATACGATTCATAGTAGAAATCATACTTTAAGTATATGAATAAATATGGTTATATATAAATTAATATAAAAATGAAATGGTTCAATTTTTTGTAGTATTTTACTATTTGCGACTTATACATATTCTCATTCAATGCACTCAAATGTATGTTCTAATTTGGTCGCTTTCAAAAACATGTCCTGAAGCCTTCATATCAGTATAACATATTTCAAATATATTATTGGCAGACCAGTTATAATCATAACATAACACCAAATTCGGTTGATTTTCAAACGCGAACTCAAAATAAAAACTTGTGTCAACTGGACTTGTATCAGTATCTTTCATAATTGTCTGTTTTTTATCGACAATCGGTGCGATTATATTGTATCTTTCATCGTATTTATGAATTACATTTACAAATTTATGATAATCTATGTGATTTTTTTGTTTATATTTATATTTGATACGTCCATCATAATCAAGTATGATATTTACTAATTCGTATGGGAGTTTTTTACACAAATTATCTATCTTATTATTATCAGTTTTATTGCTGATATAATTTTGTTTGTTATATCCAACTATATAGTTTAAAAATGAAGCAATCATATTTATATTATATTGTAAAAATACAAAAATATCTTTATCTTCTAATTGAATAAATATATCTTGAATCAGTGTGTAAAAATACGAAACAAAAATAAGTGGTTTTCACCTATTTTTGTTTCTTTTTATACTTGTTTCTTTTTATACTTGTTTCTTTTTATACTTGTTTCTTTTTATACTTGTTTCTTTTACAGTTTGTTCGTGGTTGTTTTTTATAATTATTTGTGTATTTCTTATGCTGAACTCTTCTTAACCACCTTCTTAACCACCTTCTTCTTAACTGGTTCGGGTGCTACAAATACAGGCGGTGCTTCTTCCTCTTCCTCATCTTCCTCCTCTACATCGGAATCCTCCACATTTGTATTTGTTTGCTCATTATCAGACTCCTCCTCAACCTCATCGTCTTCCTCAGCTTGCTTAATTAGCTTATTTTTATCCTCCTGAGACAAGAATACATGGCATGTGCCTCTCATAGTTGCCTTTGGCTTAACAATGCCTTGAAACAACTTCCATGTTACACCAAACTTGCCATTGACAAACCAAAGTCCCCCACATAGGATAACTAGTGCAACATGAGAACCCTTAGCAACCATGTCCTTGGGTGTTTGTGAGCCACCATCTGGGTCTGGAAAGATTGGCTGTTGGTCAATATTATACAACTCGGTCTTCCATTCACCCTCCCAATAAGGAATCTTTACCATCAATGTAGGTGAACGATCATAATCGTGCTCACCAGTTTCCTTATTCTTAGGATACTTCAGCATAGGAGTCCACAGTGCATCTACCGTGTCTTCACTCATCTTTGCCTTACCAAACCACTCCTTTGAATTGATAATTGCGTCTGCCTTTATTCTCTTCTCAAAAGCAATCATATTATCCAAGAAATTGGAAGTATCCTCCTTAGCATACTCACCGCTTGGAAATTGTAGAGCCATATCATATGTGAGTCTACCACTCTTCTCGTCTTCATGCTCATTAATTCCCCATGTGAGCATAAGAGGTGTTGAAATATAAGTTGCTGTGTTAGCACCACTATTCAAAATACCAACACTCTTACCGCCTCTGGCATCAACCTTTAGCTTGGAGTATTTGACATCGGATGTGGGGTTAAAATCTGCGCCTGAAAGAATTGTCTTAGAACTAGCCATTGTAATAGTATACTATACCATATTAACAATCCTTTAGATCAATTTTTTTTAATATGTATTAAATTCATAATACGAGTTGAATAAATATACATGGGAATAGGTGTTAGTTAATTATTTAATTATTTAATTATTTTTATAACATGAACAAGTAGATACTATTTTTACAAAATACATATATGTACACGATGTTATGACGAATATAGGTATTAACAATAATATAATGATATAAATATAAACTCTTATGTTATATTAATGGAGTTATCAAATTTAATTATAAATGATAATGAACTACTCGCGCTTAAAACATGTAAAATAAAACCTACTCGAAAAATAAAGATATCGAATGAAGATTTTAAAATATTAGAACCATTCGAATATAATAAAATAAATACATGTCAATATAAAGTATGTCAATTAAAAGAAATTTGTAAATTTTATAAATTAAAAAGAAGTGGTAATAAGGATGAATTAAAATTGAGATTGTTCGATTTTCTTCGATTTTCTCTCTATATTACTGGTATACAGCGGGTTTGGAGAGGGTATCTAGTAAGAGAATATATAAAATGTTCTGGTCCAGCATTAAAAGATAGATCTATTTGTATAAATGATACAGATTTCGCTACATTAGAGCCAATAAATGAGATACCTTATAATCAGTTTTATAGTTTTAATGGAAATAATAGTTGTTATGGTTGTGACATATATTCTCTCTTTAATTTACTTATTAAAGGTGCTTATAGACATAAACCTAATACACCATCTGATATAAGAAATCCATATGATAGAGAGATAATAACAAATGATCAAATTGGCAAATTTAACCGCTATTTACGGATAGCAAAGGCAATAAATATACCATTTATTATAAATGATGATTTATCTAATAATTTTGATCAAAAAAAAAAATTAGAAATGAATATCATAGAAACATTTCAATATATTAATGAACTAGGTAATTATGCAGATAGTATGTGGTTTACAAATTTACCTAGGCATATGTTGGTCTTATTTATAAGAGAAGTATATGACATATGGAATTATAGAGCTCAATTATCTCAACAAACAATGATAGATATTGTACCACCACATGGAAACCCATTTATAGGTATGTCGTTACATTTAGCACAATCACAAAGTGATGAATATTTAAAAAATACGGCTTTAAAAATTATTAATTATTTGGTAAGAACTGGATATACGAACGAAAACCAAGCTTTGGGAGCATACTATGTTTTAGCAGCATTAACTTTAGTAAGTGATGATGCACGAAACGCATTACCATGGTTATATCAATCAGTTGCTCATTAAAAATGCGTTTTAAATGTAAATAATTATATTTTATATTTAAAATATTTAGGAAACTTTCTTATGATAACCAATAAGAACCTATTATAATATATTATGCGTAAAAACACTTAAATAGATTTATCTTATTAGTGTATAATGGCAAAGACTACTAAGACTACTTCCAAGACCGCAGCAAAGACTGCCCCTGCTCCTGCTCCCACCCCCGCCCCTGCCCCAGTTGCAGAGGCTGAGGCATCCGCCCCTGAGACCTCAACTGTTTTTGATCAGTTCTCTGAGTTTATGGGTAAACTCCAAGCCGTAAGTGCATCTATCTCATCTCTTCGTACTGAGTTCAGATCACTTGAGCGCCAAGTGAGCCGTGAGCTCAAGGCTGCTGCTAAGATTACTGCTAAGCGCAAGAGAAAGACCGGTAACCGCGCTCCTTCTGGTTTCGTGAAGCCAACTCTTATTTCCAATGAGCTTGCTGCTTTCCTTGGCAAAGAGGTTGGCACTGAAATGGCTCGCACAGAGGTGACTCGTGAGATTAATTCTTATATTCGTGAGCACAAGCTTCAAGATAAGGATAATGGTCGTAAGATTATTGCTGATAAGAAGCTTACTGGTCTTCTTAAGCTTAAGAAGGGTGATGAACTTACATACTTCAACCTTCAAAAGTACATGTCTCCTCACTTTGCAAAGGCAGGTGATAAGGCAACCACTTCTGCTTAAGTAAAAAACATAATGAATAAAAATATATAATAAAACTTGAATAATTTATTATTTGACACATATATGTCAAATAATAAAAATATATGCGATAATATATGCGATAATATATGCGATAATATATGCGATAATATATGCGATAATTTTTAAGGTTGTATCTAATCTATAAAGACAAAGTGTTCCTTTTCCATAACCATTTTTAGATTACTTATATGTATAGGACCATTTGCGATTTTAATATTTTCGTAATCTTTATATTCAATCATATTAGATAAAGAGAACATATCTATAATCCTATTTAATTCATCAAAATCGTCAATGTAA
>Ga0222718_10004126_pt1 | contig 12197 bp, 12 predicted proteins | sample C33_27DmetaG_FD_165045 | JGI IMG/M metagenome (GOLD analysis project Ga0222718, IMG submission 165045) | Estuarine water microbial communities from San Francisco Bay, California, United States - C33_27D | ecosystem: Environmental > Aquatic > Marine > Unclassified | place: USA: California... | reverse complement strand
GTTCGACATGCCGAGCAGTGATTAACTCGAAGCCCGGAATAGAAATTTCTCCGCCCAAATCAAAGATGCGGTGCTGGCAATAACGCAAAAAATGAGACCAAGCTGCTTTCTCTGCGATATCGCTGCAGAGCAGTTGCTCAATGGTCAGCCCTAGATGAGCGTTTAGCTCGTCAATATCACCCATCGTTGTGACTCGTAGGCTGTTTTTTGCAATTCTACTGCCGTCCCCGAGTCCGGTTTCACCTTTATCCCCGGTTCGAGTGTAAATCTTGGTTAGTCGTTTGCCCATGTCGAATCTCTCACTACCTAATTCAAAGTCTACGTGAATCAATGAAGTTTATCTCTTCCTACGTGCTACAAGATGGCGCAGTTGCGACAGGGCTGGCGCGATGCAAGATCTGCTATGCTCAAGCTATGAAGCTCTAGGAGGTAGACAATGCCATCATTTGACGTGGTCTCAGAAGTAGACTTGCAGGAATTAAATAACGCTGTCGATCAGGCAAATCGAGAATTATCGACCCGGTACGATTTCAGGGGTGTGACTGCCTCTTATGAACGATTAAGCGCGGAGGTGAAGTTGACGGCCGCGGCGGATATTCAACTGGATCAGATGCTCGATATTCTGCGCGAAAAATTGATTAAAAGAAGTATTGATCCCATGGTCATGGACGTGGGCGCTGTGCAGGCAACTGGAAAACTGTTGCATCAAACGGTGTTGATGCGTCAGGGCATTGAGCCCTTATTGGCCAAGAAAATGGTGAAATTGATTAAGGATAAAAAACTCAAGGTACAGGCTGCGATCCAAGGTGAGCAGGTCAGAGTAACGGGCAAAAAAAGGGATGATTTGCAGGCGGTGATGGCTGAACTAAAGGCGGCTGAATATGATATCCCGCTACAATTCCAAAACTTTAGGGATTAGTGTTGACCGGATCCGTCAAGATGACCTGGCTGGCTTCTCTTAGGGCTTATCGGCGTCCAGAGGTGGTTTCTCTCGTTTTTCTAGGGTTTTCCGCAGGATTACCTTACTTATTGGTGTTTTCCACGCTGACGGCGTGGTTGCGAGACGAAGGCATCAGTCGGTCGATGATCGGGTTTTTTGCTTGGATTGGAATGATGTATTCCATCAAGGTGATCTGGGCCCCATTTGTCGATCGACTACGTTTGCCTTGGCTGACCAGAGTATTGGGACAACGTCGTAGCTGGATGCTGGCGGGTCAATTGGGAACCGTATTGGCGCTTGTGGCGATGAGCCTCGTGGGAACGGGTGCTCTAGGTCTGTTAGCGCTATTGAGTTTAGTGGTGGCTTTCTCCTCAGCAACTCAAGACATCGCTATTGATGCATACCGCATTGAAATCGCCGAAGTTGAGCAGCAAGCTGCTTTATCTGCCGGCTATATCGCAGGATATCGGGTCGCTTTATTGGTTTCGGGCGCAGGGGCGCTTTATGCGGCAGAATACCTAGGTTGGGGCTCAGCCTATCAAGTCATGGCCGCCTTCGGACTCATTGGTGTCATCACGACCCTGGTGATAGCGCGTCCCAAAGATCAAGACGTCGCTGCCTTGGCCACCGTGTGGCAAGCAGGCTTCGGCGCCTGGGTTAGGACGCTGTTCTTCGAGCCGATCACTGATTTTTTTCGTCGAAATGGTCGCTTTGCCTTGTTCATACTGGCTTTTATCGCTCTGTATCGTTTAAGCGACATTACCATGGGGATCATGGCCAACCCGTTTTACCTGGATTTGGGTTTTAGTAAGGTCGAAATTGCGAATGTTGCGAAAGGTCTCGGATTTGGTATGTCACTGCTAGGGTCCTTTTTGGGCGGACTGCTGGTGCTCAGATTTGGATTGCTCTCGACGCTGTTGATCGGCGCCGGAGCGGTCGCCCTGACTAATGTGTTATTTGCCATCTTGGCGCTCTTTGAGCCAAGTCTCGCTGGGCTGGCGTTGGTCATTAGTGTTGATAATTTAAGTGGGGGTATTGCGGTCACCAGTTTCGTTGCTTATTTGTCGAGCTTAACCTCAACCGCTTACACGGCGACTCAGTACGCGTTATTCAGTTCGTTAATGACGTTACCGGGCAAATTCACCAGCGGCTTCTCGGGTCTTGTTGTTGATCAAGTGGGCTATCCGAGCTTTTTTCTGATGTCAGGATTGCTGGGCATGCCTGCCGTGTTGATGGTCATTTATCTCGTGCGTCGGAGAGGTTAAGGTTAGGCGAGCGCCGCAATCAGTGAATCCTTGATCGGCGAGCCCTGAGTCAAACAACAGGGTAGGGACAGTGAAGGAACAGCGCAGAAGGATCAAAGTATTTTTGGCAATCGCCCGAAAATAGAGAGTTGATCGATTATTGGACGGCCTAGGAAGCTGCTGATCTCTAGGGATGCCATTGATAAGATGCTAGCGATATCCGTTGATTCACTGAAGTGACGCCCTCAGCCCTCAGGAGAGCCTGCTGTCGAGCGCGATTAGGATGCGTGATGTGTCCGCTCGCGTTCAAAACACGGTGCCAGGGTAGGGCAGTGTCAGCGGGAAGCTCAGACAGCACTCTGCCTACCCAGCGTGCTCTGCCAGGAAAGCCTGCCATGACGGCTAATTGACCGTAAGTGACCACTAACCCACTCGGGATCTTAGCCAGTACTTGCCAAACTGCCTGCTTTTTAAGGTCGGATTGAGACATAGATTAGGCCCTGAACACATTTTTCTTAGGTACTATCCCGCCCAAAATCCTTGAATTTACAGGCAATAACTAATTTCAGGAAATTTAGTACTCGGCCCTTGACTCTGCTAAAAGTGACCCTATTATTAGCACTCCTTAGGGGAGAGTGCCAGCCGCCAGTAGGTAGTAATTTCAGCGGTGTGGTTCATGTCTGTAATAAACTAGCTGACTCATGTTGAGTGAGTGGAATTTTAGATTGGGAGATCAGAATGAATATTCGTCCATTACAAGATCGAGTGGTCGTACGACGTCTGGAAGAAGAAACAAAATCAGCGGGTGGCATTGTTATTCCTGGCTCGGCTGCTGAAAAACCTTCTCAAGGAGAAGTATTGGCTGTGGGTACGGGTAAGAAGCTCGATAATGGCACCGTTCAAGCAGTAGACCTTAAAGTTGGCGACAAAGTGTTATTTGGCCAGTATGCCGGAAGCACCGTTAAGGTTGATGGAGAAGAATTACTCGTAATGAGCGAAAGCGAAGTGTTTGGGGTAATTGAATAAGCGTTGTTCAGTCGAGAAAACGTGAAATAGTTCAGCGGAATCAAGAAAGAAATTTAAGGAAGTAAGATTATGACAGCTAAAGACGTAAGGTTTGGTGATTCGGCTCGACAGCGAATGCTTCAGGGCGTAAATACCCTAGCAGATGCTGTGAAGGTCACCCTAGGCCCAAAAGGTCGTAATGTAGTATTAGACAAGTCTTTCGGTGCACCAACGGTCACAAAGGACGGTGTTTCGGTAGCCAAAGAGATTGAGCTTAAAGACAAGTTTGAAAATATGGGCGCTCAGATGGTGAAAGAAGTCGCTTCGCAAACATCTGACGTTGCTGGTGATGGCACGACCACTGCGACTGTGCTTGCGCAAGCAATTCTAAATGAAGGCCTCAAGGCGGTAGCGGCAGGCATGAACCCGATGGATCTAAAGCGAGGCATCGATAAAGCCGTCGGCGCCGCGGTCGAATCAGTTAAAGGGTTGGCTGTGCCATGCTCTGATTCAAAAGCCATTGCTCAGGTGGGTAGTGTTTCTGCCAACAGCGACACTCAGATCGGCGATATATTGGCCGAAGCGATGGAAAAAGTTGGCAAAGAAGGCGTGATCACTGTTGAAGAGGGCTCTGGGCTAGAAAACGAACTCGATGTCGTTGAAGGTATGCAGTTTGACCGAGGTTATCTGTCACCTTACTTCATCAATAACCAAGAGAATATGAGCGCGGAGCTCGAGGATCCTTACCTCCTCTTGTTTGATAAGAAAATCTCGAACATTCGTGATTTGCTACCGGTCTTAGAAGCCGTAGCTAAGTCCAGCCGACCTTTGATGATCATCGCCGAAGATGTAGAAGGCGAAGCGTTGGCGACCCTTGTTGTTAACAATATGCGTGGCATCGTGAAAGTAGCCGCTGCCAAGGCTCCTGGGTTTGGGGACCGTCGCAAAGAAATGCTTCAAGATATTGCTATTCTGACTGGCGGCACAGTGATTTCAGAAGAGGTAGGCCTTTCGTTAGAAGGTGCTTCACTTGAAGATTTAGGCCAGGCCAAGCGAATTACCCTAACGAAAGAAAACACCACCATCGTTGATGGGTCTGGCGCATCTGATGATATCGAAGCACGAGTCAAGCAAATTCGTGCCCAAATAGAGGAAACTTCTTCAGACTACGATCGCGAGAAGCTCCAAGAGCGGGTAGCGAAACTGGCCGGGGGCGTCGCGGTGATTAAGGTCGGTGCAGGCTCAGAAGTTGAAATGAAAGAGAAGAAAGCGCGGGTCGAAGATGCGTTGCACTCGACGCGAGCTGCGGTTGAAGAAGGTATCGTTGCCGGTGGTGGCGTTGCGTTGGTTCGAGCGCTGTCAGCACTTGACGGATTGGAAGGCGAAAATGAAGACCAAAATGTTGGTATCAACATTTGTCGTCGTGCGATGGAAGCCCCCATTCGACAGATTGCTGAGAATGCCGGTGCTGAAGGATCAGTGGTTGTCGATAAGGTCAAGCAGTTGTCGGGTAACGAAGGCTTCAATGCAGCCAACGGTGAGTACGGCAATATGATTGATTTCGGTATCCCGGATCCTGCTAAGGTGACTCGTACAGCGTTGCAGGCGGCCGCCTCAGTGGCTGGCTTGATGATTACCACGGAATGCATGGTCACTGATGTAGTTGAGGACAACCCACCGGCTGCAGGCGGAATGCCTGATATGGGCGGTATGGGCGGTATGGGTGGTATGGGCGGCATGATGTAAACGTCCATTGAGTCAAAAAAAACCCCGCTTCTGGCGGGGTTTTTTTTGTATGATGCTTTCCCTTGGAGCATCCATGTCTAAGATTTAGGGCCAATGATCGAACGTTTTAGTGTGCGAATACCTGCCGACGAGATGCAGCGTTATTATGCTGGCACAGCAAGAGTCGTTGTGGTGCGTGCAGAGAGCGGGCGGCGATTACAATTTTCTGCAGAGCACTTACGTCGTTTCGTGAGCACTTCCGGGGTTGCCGGGTGGTTCGAGATCGAGTACGACGAAACAGGTAAGTTTCAACGCATAGAATGTTTGAAAAGGCTTGATCAGTCCGTTTAAAAGCTTATGTTTACAAAAATTTTTGTTATAGTTAGGGCGAGGTAGGCGGCTGCACGAGGATAAGTCGCGAACAATCCAGCGGTATTTGGCTAAACTACATAGGGGATGAGCATGGATATACCATTATTTTCAGAATATGGCGTGAATTATCTATTTCGATGGGGACATGTGTTGTTCGGTATCGTCTGGATAGGTTTGCTCTACTATTTCAACTTCGTTCAAACCGAATACTTTAAAGAGGCCGATCCGGCGCATCGCTCGGGCGCCATTCAAAAACTCGTGCCCAGGGCTTTGTGGTGGTTTCGATGGGGTGCTGCATTTACCTTTATAACCGGTCTGTATTTGCTCTATGTCTTGCATGGCGCGTTAACCTACGACATTACCGTTGGTGCTACCTTAGGCACTCTGATGGCATTTAACGTTTGGTTTATTATCTGGCCCAACCAGAAAATTGTGATCGCTTCTGCGACCCAAGTTGCTGAGGGAGGTGAGGCATTAGCTGAGGCCGCAGCCGCAGCACCTAAGGCTGCTCTAGCGTCGCGCACCAACACGTTATTTTCAATTCCAATGTTGTTTTTTATGGGATCATCCGCGCATTTGAAAAGCGGTATCGTAACCGATCCTATGGCGGCTACGACTGCGAGCTTGGCTGCTGTTTTTGCAATCATTCTGCTACTCGAGGTTAACGCGGTTCGCGGCAAACAAGGACCCATGACCTCCGTGGTTGGCGTGATCCATTGTGGTTTAGGGTTAACCGCAGTGCTTTACGGATGTATGCATTTGCTGTGATCTTCAGCTCGAAATGACTTAAAATGCGGGGCTTGACGGCCCCGTTTTTTTTGGACGAAATCCACATGACCGAAGACTTAAAAAAAATCGATGACTTACCCTCGATTACTCCTGACGCTGAAGATGTGTCTTCTTACCGTCGTGGCAATCGCTCAGAGGCCCCAAAACAAAGCAATTTCAATGGTATCTTGGTGTTTATTATCGCCTTGATGGTGGTGGTGATGGGATTTGGTGGTTACGTTTTGTTTCAAGTGCAGCAAAAGTTAAACGAGGCGACGGTGCTACTTGAGAAGAGCCAATCAGGAATCATTGAATTAGAGGGCCGGCTTGCAGCTACGGGCTCTGATGTGTCAGCGACCTTTGAGAAACTCCAAAATCAATCAAATACCAATTTCAGTGAAATCGATAAGTTATGGGCGGTAGCCTACCGTCAAAACCGGCCCAAGATCGACCAAATCGCCGCCGACCTTAAGACCACGGTGACAGAGTTTAAGGCAGAGTTAGATCCTATTGCCGGCGCAGTGTCGGGCGTTGGAGATCAATTTGACTCGCTCAATAAAGAATTGGTCGACTTAAAGCAATTAGTGACCCTTGATAGCCAGGAGCGAGCGACTGAATTCAGTTTGCTTCGACAGCAAGTGCAGGATCAGTCGGACGCGCTTGAGACACAGCGGCGGACGCTTGCTAGCTTGAGTAAAAAACTTAAGGAGGCCAATGCAGATATTCGTTCTAATCTTGAATACCGAAAGCGAAATAATATGGAAGTTCTCGAGTTGAAGAAGCGCATACAGCAATTGTCTGAGCCGTCGAGCACGGCTTCCGATGGTGTTTAATCGTCAGCCCACTGACTGAGGACACTTACCGATATTGAGTGATTTTGGTACCGAATAATCACTCCATCCTCGGTAATTTGGCTGAGTTCTAAAGCCGAACCAAAACGGGCATTCTCCTTCAGCTGTTGACCATCAATTACCACCATCCTTAGGTCAGCATCGCTTGCGTAAATATGACTGGAAAAGCGGATAGCGTCGATTTCTCGAATAATCAGATCAGGAACCGTTGCGCTCTCTAGTGGTGTCGCTAGGGGGACTCGGTGCGAAATCGCTCTACCAGAGGTGCTGGAGGTCAGTTCGGGTGACGGTACGCTAGGTGCAACGCTGCTAGGAGAGCTTCTCGAAGACACTGTTGACACCGGCGATGAACTCACGACAGTCTGAGATCCAGACAATTTGGGTGATGATGACGATCCACTAAAGAAAAACAACCATATCGTCAGACCGACTAAGTTCATCAGAATTAAAAGGTTTAGGGTTGCTGTCCAAGAGGGACCCTGCGAACGTTTCCTATCAGGTTTTTGATGAATTGTATTGAGAGAGGGTGTTTGATGTTGTTGCTTTTCTTCCTCTGACTTATTGAGAGCATCGAGAATGTAGGACATTACAGGGCGACTCCATCTAAGCGGGGGGTGGCAATATCATCCGCATCGTTAATTTTGATCCAGGTTTTTACTCCAGCAATGCCATCTGGATTGAGCCCGCTGATCAATTGAAATTGTCTAACCTCTGACTCAAGCCTAGCGTCAAAAACATAGCCTGGCGAGGTTGTGCGAGGTTGGTTATTAATGACCAATAAGCGGTTTTTTAACCACGCAACCGCGGGACCCTGGTCGCCCAGCGCCAATGGTGCTCGATATCCCGGCGGAGCACGCCAGAGTAAAGTGAAGTTGCCACTCCATGCGTCAAGCAGCTCTGATATAGCAATTTCGTGGATTAGCTCCCCGACGCTTAATCGTGCAGTAGTTCGGGACATTTGTTGTAATGTAAACCATTGGTTGTTGAGGTTAATCACCACTGGCCTATCGAATTCTTTCATCTCATTAAGACCGGCAGTGCTGGAGAAGCAAAATAAACCGATGGTTTCCGCTAGTTCGCAGGTCGCTGAGTCCGAGTCGGTAAAATCGACCCCCCATAGTCCGAGCAAATCTCTGAGTGCTGCCCCGGCACGCGCGTGACCTTGAGTTAGGGCAAGGGAAGATAATCGAGACGATGATGTCTGCGGATCGGTGTTAGGATTTAAAGCCCTGGGGTTCGATGGCGATACGATAACAGTTTCTGCAACCATGGCGCTTTGGCTTTCCTCAGAGAGGGACGCGGAGGCCTCCTCTGCAGTGCCCAATAACGAACCTGACTCATTTGCTGCTATGGGTTGGTTTTCAGAGATTGTCTCGGCGGCCGGAGGTGCCGCAAGGGTGGGTTCTGCCGGATTGATCAGGAGCCCAATTAAAGCCGCTGCAATCAGGATGAAACCTGCAATCGAAATTAAGGCAAGGGCTCTCCAGTTATACTGGGGTGAGGATTGATCTCCAAGAATTTCCGCCGCCGCTTTCGCAACAATCTTTGGCGTTACCTGTAGCTCACTTTCGGAATAGGCGCCAAGCAAAGACCGATCACAGATTAAATTGGTGATTCGGGGAATGCCCTGACTGATTTTGAAAATCCGATCCACGGATTGTTTTGAGAAGAAGGATCCTTTGGCGCCTGCAACCGCCAGACGGTGCTTGATATAGGCGGATATTTCCTCCCGGTTAAGGGCCCCCAAATGAAATCGAGCGGTGATTCTTTGCGAAAGTTGTCTCAGCTCGGGCTGCGCTAAGAGGGTCAAGAGTTCGGGTTGTCCCAGTAGGATAATTTGGAGGAGTTTTCTTTGGTTGGTCTCGAGATTTGTCAGGAGCCTGAGCTGCTCAAGCACTTCGATCGACAAATTCTGTGCCTCGTCGATGATTAATACAGTGCGGCGATCCTTGGCATGCGCGTCCAACAAATAGCTGTTGATGCAGTCGGTCAGTACTTTTATCGTCGCATCCTTGGGATAGGCTATTTTCAGGTCATCGCAGGCAGCTGCGAGCATTTCTGCAGCGGTTAATTTGGGGTTTAAAATAAAAGCGGTATCAACCTGGCTTGGGATTTGTTCCAGCAGGCACCGACAGATGGTCGTTTTGCCAGTTCCAACCTCTCCTGACAGAAGGATAAAGGCGCCGTCGCCTTGAATACCATAAAGTAGGTGCGCGAGGGCCTCACGATGGCGATCGCTCATGTAAAGGTATTGTGGATTGGGTGCGATCGAGAAGGGCGACGCTTTCAATCCAAAATAATCGTTGTAAATGGACGTCAAAAAAAAAGCTCCCTTGCATCTAGCATAGCAGTAGTCTTAACTTTGCTCTAGCAACTCTCGCTGAATGGTTGCATCCTTCTCCAGCCAACGATGGGCTAACAATTCACGGACCTGAACAGCGGACGATTTTGCCGCGTCATTCGTATCGCTGGTGGGATTGTGGGGCACAGGCAGCGAGTCGATTTTGACTGAGATTTTAGGGGCGTGTCCGGACAAAAAAGTCCAAAAGCTTGGGCAATATTCATGGTAGATGATGGTGACATCCAAGATTGCGGTGAGTTGTTTATCGAGGGCATCAACCACCATCGCCACCCCGCCACTTTTAGGTTTTAGTAGATGTTGAAATGGGCTGTTACTTTGCATCTTTTTTTGGTGTGAAAAACGTGTGCCCTCCACAAAATTTAACACCGAAACCGGAGCAATTTTGAAACGTTCACACGATCGGCGGGTGGTCGCGAGATCTCGACCCCGAAGGTGCGGCTTCTTTTTGAGCGTCGCTGGGGCATAGCGCTTCATAATCGGAAAATCCAGTGCCCACCAACAGGCCCCGAGTATGGGGACATAGATCAATGATTGTTTGATAAAGAATTTCAGCATGGGAATGCGCTTATTGAACAGCCGTTGAAGAATCAGGATGTCAGTCCAGCTTTGATGGTTGCATAACACCAAATACCACTGCTCAGGGTGCAAATTTTGAGGATAAGAGCACTCGACATTAAGCACCTGCAACAGGTCAAGAATGCGGTTGTTGTTACTGATCCAACCTTCTGCACACTTCATCGCAAAGCGTGTGCAGTGGGGATGCGCGCTGGAAGGCGTGATGAGCCTCACCAAGGCGGCTGAGCACAGAGGAATCGCATACAGCAGTGTGTTTACGATCATCATCGATAGGGTTGCAACGCCTCTTAAGGTTCTCATTGGCGACTTACCTTGTGACGCGTAACGACGTTGAGCTGGCAGATGAGCTCCATGGCGAGATCCAAATCAGTCGAGGTGAGTTTAGGATTAATGACGAGGCGCTCAAGAGGATCATATCAACCACATGCAGAGGAGGCTAATAATCAGGGCGCCGATAAGATTGAGCGCGAGTCCCTCTTTGACCATCACTTTAATCGGAAAGGTCCCAGTGCTGAACATAATGGTATTGGGTGCTGTGGCGACCGGTAACATAAACGCACAACTGGCGCTCATAGCTGCCGGAACCATGAGTACTTCTGGCGGTATCTTAGCCGCTAAGGCTGCAGCGGCCAAAATAGGTAGCATCAATGTTGTGGTTGCGGTGTTACTGGTGATTTCAGTCATAAACGTGATGGTTAAGCAGATTCCTAGTACTAGGAAAAAGGTGTCGAGTGTTGCCAGCTGTGTTAGCCACGCGCCAAGTTCGGCAGAGAGTCCCGAAGAGAGAAATGCTTTTGCGATTGCAATACCGCCACCAAATAAAATGAGCATGCCCCAAGGAATCTTCTCGGCGGCCTCCCAGCTTAGTAGACGCTCGCCCTTGCCATTTGGAATGAGAAACATGGTAACCACGGCCAATAGGGCGATGCTAGCGTCGTTAACGCTGGGCACAGAAAGTAAGTTGGACCAGCCTCCATAGGGCTGACTCCGAGTGACCCACGCCAACGCAGTGAGTGAGAAAATCAATAGTACTCGTCGTTCTGCTGTTTGCCATTTACCGACAGGTGGCAGCTGAAATTCGCCCTGGTAGTTGAGCCCTCGGGTTAACCACAGGGCGACGATGGGAACAAAAATCAACACAATCGGAACGCCCCAGCTCATCCAAGTAAGAAACCCAATTTCGGCTCCGGTTGTGGTGGCGTAGACCTCCCTGAAGACCAAGTTAGGGGGTGTGCCGATAGGTGTCCCAATTCCACCGATGCTGGAGGCATAAGCGATGCCCAATAACAATGGAACGTTCAAGCGTTGGTCGGGGGCTTTTTCGAGGACGGCGAGGGCGACAGGCAGCAACATTAAGGTGGTTGCCGTATTTGAGATCCACATGGACAACAGCGCTGCCGCAGCCATGAATCCGAACACCAAGCGTCTGCTACTGCTACCCCCAAACAAGTTCACCATGGTGAGCGCAACCCTGCGATGCGCCCCACTGCGTTCCATGGCAGTGGATAAGATGAATCCTCCCATCAGCAGCAGGACCAAGGGGCTACCATAGGCGGCACCGACTTCACTGGGTGTCAGAATGCCAAAGGTTGGAAAAAGGGCTAAGGGAATCAGAGAAGTGGCAGGAATAGGTATCGGTTCAAAGATCCACCAGATCGCTGTCCATAGGGTTATGCTGGCGGTCAGTGCCATCGGTTCACCCAGGGAAATTACTAGCCAGAAGTACACAAGGATCGCAGCAAGAGGTCCGAGTAATGTAAACAATAATTTTTGCCTGGCCATGGTGAACGCCGTCTTCAGATGCCAAGATTATAAGATACAGTATTGAATAAAACGAAGACCCAACGGATGACCGATACTTTTTTTTGGTATGACCTCGAAACCACTGGGACCGATTCTCAGCTTGATCGGATTGTGCAGTTTGCTGGGCAGCGAACAGATGAGGCACTTAATCCTATCGGTGCACCGATTAATTTTTACATCAAGCCAAGCTGGGACACGTTGTTTCATCCTGAGGCAGCGTTAGTCACCGGGATATCGCCGCGTGATCTGGATCGTGAGGGTTTAAGTGAGTTGGAGGGCCTCACAAAAATTTATGAATGTTTTTCCGAGCCGGGTACCTGTGTCGTTGGCTATAACAGTTTTAAATTCGATGATGAATTTATCCGGCAAGGGTTTTACCGAAATTTCTTCGATCCCTATGGACGTGAATGGCAGCATGGGAACTCACGTTGGGATCTTATTCAGCTGGCGCGTTTTGCGTATGCGTTGCGCCCAGACGGAATACGATGGCCTGAAACGGCCTCGGGCAGACCTTCGTTTAAGCTCGAAGATTTGGCTGAAGCCAATGGTTT
>Ga0222718_10004124_pt1 | contig 12207 bp, 11 predicted proteins | sample C33_27DmetaG_FD_165045 | JGI IMG/M metagenome (GOLD analysis project Ga0222718, IMG submission 165045) | Estuarine water microbial communities from San Francisco Bay, California, United States - C33_27D | ecosystem: Environmental > Aquatic > Marine > Unclassified | place: USA: California... | reverse complement strand
AATCCAAAAGCTGTAGTTGTTCATGCGAGGCAGCGCCATATCGGGCGCCCCGATCATCATGGGAACAAGCCAATTGGCAAGGCCCACAAAAGCTGGCATCACAGCACCGAACACCATAATCAAGCCATGCATCGTGGTCATTTGGTTAAAAAATTCTGGCACGACCAGTTGCAATCCCGGCTGAAACAACTCAGCCCGAATGACCAAGGCCATACAACCGCCCACTAAGAACATCATAAAGCTGAACCACAAATACAAGGTGCCGATGTCTTTATGGTTCGTCGTCAATACCCAACGCATCAAGCCTTTATCAGGCCCGTGATGATGATCATCATGATGATTATCTATTACTGCGCTCATCTTAATCTCCTATTCTTCACCACTGACTAGTGCGTTCACTTCTCGAGGTTGCACTAGGTCGCCAACATCATTACCCCAAGCGTTACGCTCATAAGTTACGACGGCGGCAATTTCTGCGGGATTCAGCTGTGCGGCAAAGGCTTGCATCGCACTACCGGCTTTCCCGTTTACAACAATATCAATATGCGGGTCGATTGGACCGATGGCCAATCCTTGACCGACCAATGAAGGGAAGGCGGGCGGGATACCCTCTCCGTTGGCCTGATGGCAAGTTTGGCAGTGCTGGGCGTACACTTTTTCCCCAGTTTCCATCAGTTCCGCCATCGTCCAAGTTTTTCCAACAGTCTCGTACACTTCTAGCGCTTCCTGCTGTTTCATTGCCAGCCACGCTTCATATTCTTCTTGCTCCACCGCTTTGACTACGATGGGCATGAATCCATGGTCTTTTCCGCATAACTCTGTGCACTTGCCACGATAGATTCCTGGCTCCTCGACCTTAGCCCAAGCCTCGTGGACAAACCCTGGAATTGCGTCTTTCTTAACCGCAAAGTCGGGCACCCACCATGAATGGATCACATCGTTAGAGGTCACCAAAAATCTGACCTTCTTGTTAATCGGAATGACCAATGGGTTGTCGACGTCAGCTAGGTAGTGCTCGCGTTTTGGGGTCCGGTTGTAATATTCATCAGGCGGTGTGAGCAAGGCACTCATGAATTTAACTTCCTGAGTTGGGTCGTCATTCAGGTATCTGTACTGCCATTTCCACTGATAGCCCCGGACTTCGATATCTATATCGGCCTCTGAAGCATCGTACATATCTCTTAACGTGCTCGTCGCCGGCACTGCCATACCGATCAAAATAAAGATCGGTATGATGGTCCATGCGTATTCAAGCTTAGTGCTGTGAGAAAACGATGCTGGCTCTGCACCAAGCGACTTACGATGCACCAGCATTGACCAGATCATGATGCCAAAAACCACAACTCCGATAACAACGCAGATGGTAAAAATCAGCATGTGTAAGTCATAAACTTGTCGGCTGATCTCGGTGACGCCCTTGGTCATATTTAGAGCCGACCAGTCTGCTAATGCATGGGTACTCAAGACCGATGCGGCCAACGCAGTCAGTAGCTTAACCACTCGTTTTACTCGGCTAACCGCACCTAAACTGCTTTGTGTTTTTGTCATGTCCAGCAACTCCAACCTATGATTCACTCTGTCCTGATCCATTGGCTTGGGCATTGCACCCTTGACCATGGAACTTCTTGTAGTCCGCGCTAGGCAATCGCTTAGGATTGCGCGGTCGACGCGGTGTTTTTTGACCCTTTTTTGAGCTTTTTTGCGATTTACCTTTGGCACTGCTTTTGGCTCTACCGCTGACGCTTCTTTATCTGCTTCTCTTTTGTTTGCAAACTTCTCTTCTGACTTCTTTTCTGCCGTCTTTTCTGACGCTCATTCGACGTGACCGCCTCGCCCCGAAAATCGATCCTGATTATCGTCGTTTTACGGCCTGATTGCACCCAATAGACGTTCCGTCTGGCCTTTATCAGCGCGGTTTATTGTCATTAATTATTCGCCGCTAGCGCCTTTTAGGGTTTTGACGATCGCTCTGTTAACCCCAATTACGACACTCTCTTTTTCAGCCAATCTTGGTTCCACATTCATCGCCGCGTCGATCTTCTCTGGGACCTCGCGCGCGAGGTGATGCGCATCTGAGTTTTCAATATGGCCTTCCATGACTTTGCTTACCTTGCGCGGCGGCAAGTATAGCCTCGCGCACTCCGACCCTCAAGTTGTTCTTGGTTTAAAACGAACGATCGACACATCACTAGAATTAACTTCAACATCTGACCCTAAAGGCCTCTCGTCCTTGTAATCGCAATCCAGACAGGCCACTCGATCCATCGCTTGAGCGTCTTCGATATAAAGACTGTCTTGCTCGCCGCAATTGGGGCATTGCGCACCTGCAATGAAGCGTCGTTTCACGAGGCAATACCGGTGTGCATCAATAAGGCATCGATCTTAGGCAACCGCCCTCGGAAATCGCTGAACAACGTTAGCGCATCCTGAGATCCGCCTTGCTCTAGTATGGTATTGAGAAACCGCTCGCCAGTTTGACGGTTAAATACGCCTTCTTCTTCGAACTTGGAGAAAGCATCTGCGCTTAACACTTCTGCCCATTTATAGCTGTAATACCCAGCAGCGTAACCATCAACACTGCCAAAGATATGACTAAAACCATGCTGAAAACGATTGAACGACGCCACGGGCACTACCGCGACCTCCTGCCTCACCGCCTCCAGGACAGCAGCGATCGCCTCTGGATCTTCAGTTCCCGCATCGTGTAGCCTGAAGTCGAACAGGGCGAACTCCAACTGTCGCACCATTTGCATTCCAGACTGAAAATTTCGAGCGGCCAACATTTTATCGAGTAAGTCTGTCGGCATCGGGGCACCCGTTTCAAAATGCGCTGACAATTCTCGCAGGGCCTCGGCATCCCAACACCAATTTTCCAGAAACTGGCTGGGCAACTCTACTGCGTCCCAAGCCACGCCATTGATCCCGGAAACCGCACCACAATCGACTTGCGTCAGCATGTGATGCAATCCATGGCCAAACTCATGGAACAGGGTAACTACCTCACTATGGCGCAACAGTGCTGCCTGATCTTCGACCGGCGGAGAAAAATTGCAGGTCAAAAAAGCCACTGGCAGGATTGTGCCAACCTCGGGGTCAAACCGTCGATTCACGCACTCTGCCATCCAGGCCCCACCTCGCTTCTTCGGCCGCGCGTATAAATCGAAATAAAACCGAGCCAAGGGTACGCCTTCCCGTAAAATCATGTAGGTCGTGACATCATCGTGCCACACAGGCATGTCCGTCACGGCTTTCACTTCTATCCCAAAAAGCTGTTGGGTGATGCTAAACAAGCCCTCAATCACTTGGTTTGCAGGAAAATAGGCCTGCACTTCTTCCTCAGATAGCTCAAAGCGACTCTGCTTTAGTCGTTCTGCGCAAAAGGCGATGTCCCACGGTTCCAGCTGCTCTAAACCCAAGTGCTCAAAGGCAAAACCGGCAATCTCGTCAAAATCCTGTTGAGCGACCGGCTTTGAACGCGCCGCCAGCTCCTTTAAAAATTCTGTGACTTCGGCTGGCGACTTAGCCATCTTTGTCGCTAAACTGAGCTCACTGTACCGCTCAAATCCAACCAAATTTGCTAGCGCGAGACGATCCTTTAGGATGTTGCCCATCAGCGCTGTATTATCAAACTGTCCGCCATGAGGACCAATTTCTGAAGCCCGGGTAACAAACGCGAGATAAACCTCCTGACGCAACGCTCTGTCCTCAGCGTAGGTCATCACCCCAAGGTAACTCGGTGCACTCAGGTCAAATCGAAATCCGTCTTGCTGGTTGTGCTTCGCTGCCTGTGCTGCCTGTGCAAGAACACTGCTGGGCAGACCGTCGAGACGCTCCTCGCTCTGAATCAAAAGATGCCACGCGTCAGTCGCATCCAAAATGTGCTCAGCGAACAAAGTGGTGTTTTCATTTAACCGCTGTTTCAGCGCTCCAAATTGGGCCCGATCCGAGCCTTGTAGATCGACGCCCGATAAGCGAAAGTCGCGGAGCGCATTGGTCACCGCTTGCCTCTCCGCCAGCGTCAGACCCAGTGTTTGCTGCTCTGCTTCGAGACGTTGATACAGTTTAAACAGATCAGCATCTTGATTGAGCTCAGTCTCATAGTCACTGATCAACGGCAAACAGCTATTGTAGGCGGCCCTCAGACTGTCTGAATTCATCACCGCATTCAGATGCGACACAGGCGCCCAGGCTTCAGCGAGCCGAGCATTGAGTCGATCAAATCGCGACAAGACCTCGGCTAAATCATCAGGGTGGGTTACCCCCTTTATTTGTTGTAGCTCAGCACGATTTTCAGCGAGTATCGTTTTCAACGCGGGCTCAATATGCTCGACTTTTATCAGATCAAATGCCGGATAATCCCGGCGAGACAATAGCGGGTTGGTCATACTCATCGGCGGGAATAGTCCATGATTATTTCTCTTTTAGGTGCGACAAAACGGGCAAAACTCGAGGGAACACATCAAACCAAACTTCAAACGAAAAGGCTGCTTGAGCGACTAACATGCCAAGGCCGTCAGCAAGCAGCGTCGCGCCACAAGTTTCTGCCCAAGTCAAAAAGGGTGTCAATCGAGGGCTGTAACTGAGATCGTAGCAGAAAGTGTGATGATCAATAATCTGTGGGGGAAGCTCGGGAACTGCACCCCTCAATCCGGCTGCCGTTGCATTGATGACCAAATCATATCCGGCTAACAATTCGGACGGCCGTCGTGCACTGACTACCCCACCCATATCCGCTGCGTAGACTTGCGCAACGGCTTCCGTGCGATTCCAAATATGCAGGCATTCTGGCTCGCACGCCAGTAACGCAGGAACAACACCCCTTGCTGCGCCTCCTATGCCAAGCAACAATACCCGGCTACCCGCCAAGACAACGCCCAAATGTTCGACAAGATCCAAGATCAAGCCTCTGCCATCGGTGTTATCACCCAAGACTTGTTGGTCTCTAAATATCAGCGTGTTAACCACACCGAGAGCCTCAGCCTCCGCAGTCACGACATCGCAGATTCGATATGCATCGGCTTTAAAAGGAACCGTAACGTTGCAACCTTTTAGATTTTTAGCCTGAAGCTCACGAACAACTTGCGCAAAAGCATCCAAAGGCACCTCGCGCTTTTGATAGTTAATCGCCAGGTTGAATTGCTTCGCGAACAAATGGTGAATTTCTGGCGACCGACTATGCGCAATGGGGTTACCTAAAACAGCGAGCTCGATCATTTAACTGACTCTCGGCCGTAAAATTTGTCGAGAATTCAAGTCGACGATTTCGCTAGGACCCAACTGACCACCCAGCGGTCCAGGAATCAGGAAATCAATTTCCCCAGCAAACTCCGTCATGACGGCTTCTGAAGACATGAGACTCGGCTTACCGGAACGATTTGCTGAGGTCGAAACCAGTGGCGACCCCATCCAATAACATAGGCCGCTGACCACAGGATGGGCAGATACACGTAATGCTAGGGTTTCATGAACCCCGCAAAGGTAATCCGGGCATCGACCCAAATGCGACACCAACACGGTCGTCGGACCCGGCCATATCTCGTCTAACCATTCCCGTTGGTCGGCGCGCAGTTGCCCTAGATAATCAGAAAATTGCTCCACAGCGGCTGCGACAATGATCAAACCTTGGTCTTGGTGTCGCTGCTTCATCGACAAAATTCGATTCACCGCAGCGGCCGAATTGATGTCACAACCCAACCCCCAAACCCCTTCGGTCGGATAAGCAATGACCGCGCCTTCCCTCAGTGCGCTCCGCGTACAACCTGGAGGAAGCGATGCTTCAAAGGTACTGCTGACCAATCGATTCTGCCTTTTCTACAATCTTGCGCGCGTTCTCAGCCCGCTCATTCTTGAGCGCCTCAGCCAAGTCATCATCAGCGAGCGCCATCATCTGTACGGCCAAGTAAGCCGCATTTTTGGCGCCTGCCTTACCAATGGCCACTGTCGCCACAGGAATTCCGCCCGGCATCTGCACGGTCGATAAGAGCGCATCAAAACCTTGTAAGGGACCAGCATCTATGGGCACACCAATAACCGGACGCGTGGTTTGTGCGGCAACCGCGCCAGCCAAATGTGCTGCCATACCGGCTCCAGCGATGAAAGCCTGGCAGCCTCGGTTCTCTGCGTCTTGCACATACGCTTGTGTTTCTGCAGGGGTCCTATGCGCTGAGGTCACTTTGACTTCCACCGTGACATTAAACTGTTTCAGTAAACTGATTGCAGCATCCATAATGGGGAGATCCGAATCCGAACCCATCAGCACCGCAACAAATTTTTGAGTCATAACCATTCTCCAAAGATGAACGCGCTATTATAGGCGCTGGTTGAAGTGAAGGTCACTTAAAAGCGATAAAAATCAACAACGCAAAGCGTGATGGCCGGCAGGGTCAAAAGCCCATTGACCATTCAGAACGTCAACCGGCAGCAACCAATGACCCAAAGGCACTAACCTTTGGCCTCAGATCTACATAGCCATTTCAGACAAAAGATCCCTACCCTAACAAAACCACGATCGCGTCCTATGCTATTGCAAATAATAGGCGCCTTGGTGTCGATGGATTTTACCGTCGCTCTCAAGTTGGTGAAGCGCGGCCATCAGGGCTTGCATTGACACATCCAAGGCCTCAAAAAGCGTTCCGGCAAATAAGGGCCCCGAGGATAACAAATCGCAAATGGTTTCATGCAAAGGCGAAAGGTTGCCTGAGGGCATTGGACCTTTTGTGGGTTTGCTAGCGTCCCTCGGAAGCAGTTGGGGTAACACCGCAAACAAATCCGCTACGGTCTCAAACAAGTAAGCACCTTCTCGAATGAGCTCATGGCAACCGGACGATGCGCCTTGGCCGACGCTTCCAGGCACGGCGAAAACTTCTTTGCCTTGCTCCAATGCCCATCGCGCCGAGATCAAAGACCCACTGCGTTGTTTTGCTTCGATCACAATCAGCGCATCACATAAGCCGGTAATAACCCGATTTCTGGCGGGGAAGTGGTATCCACGCCGCTGTGTCCCTGGCGCATACTCAGACACCAGCAACCCTTTTAAAGCAATCTGATGATGGAGCGCTGCATTTTCTTTAGGGTAGATCACGTCACAGCCTTGCCCCAGAACCGCAATGGTCGCTCCACCCACGGAGAGCGCGCCTCGATGACAAGCTGCATCGATACCTCGAGCCAAGCCGCTCACAATCACAAGGCCTAACGCAGCGACTTGAGCGGCTATCTGCTCAGCATAGTGTAGGCCTTGCCACGATGCAGAACGGCTTCCCACCATCGCAATACGCGGTTGATTATCGAGCAAGAGCGGACCATCTGTGTAGAGGTGCGCGGGTGGCTCGGTTATTTGCCGCAAGCTGTCAGGTAAGGCATCAAGAAACAATTGTCGCACTGGCAGTACACACGAATCGGCTCGACTCGCCTCATGGTGGATTCGATGTCAATTTAGATCAAAATTTTAATCGGCCCGCGCGACGGATCCGTGATCTCAGGCAGTCGTTACGGAAAAGATTGAACGCCGTCGCCGACATTCACGGCTTCATCAGCGGAGAGAATCAGTCCGTAGGCAATCTGTTCATAAACTTGATAGACCAATAAGTTGCCCACCGCCCTATCGGGTAACCTCATTTCTTGACCCGCAATGGGATCGGTTACCCTGCTCCCTGCTTGGGTAATCTCGAGTAAATCTCCCGTCACAAGGCCATTTTTTTGACCTAGGTTAATGGTCACTACCGCACGCACAGCCGCCAAGGTGGTACGGTCTGGCAAGCCAATAATTTCGCCCCGCAAGTTTGACCGGTTCCGTCGCGGAAACAATGTCGGATCTAAGGCACGTTCTTCGGATATCATCAACCTGTTCCCAGGAGAAATTTCTTTCTTAGCAGAGGTGATTTCTAACTTGGGCAAGGCGCCGCTGTCAGAGATTTTTTTGGCTTGACCGACTTCCAACAGCTCGGTGCCGAGAGCCTTGCCGGATTTCGGATGACGATAGGTTTAGCCGAACTGAAAGATTCGGTAGCTCGACGCAGGCAAGGCGACATCCTGGGTGCTATAGATGAGATCGCCGGGCTTTAACAATAACCTGCCATCATTTCCCGCGACAATGTAAGGCGCGCGCTCATAATCATCATTGGCAACCACTCGAAGCCGACCAAGCCACTGAGCAATATCATCAGAGGCAATAGCAGGAATAGCGCTTCGCTTGGCACTCGAACGAATCGATGGCGTCAGTTTTATGGCGTTAGAGGCCGCCTCCTTCGTTCGATTACCCTTTGCTCGATCAGCCCGTTGCAACTGGACCTTGTAGCCATCCTCCGTTTCGATCAAGCGAAGTTCATCCCGGGATAAATCAAGTGTGGGTTTGAAATATCGGGATTTACCGCCCAAATCTGGGGCCAATGCCAAGCTTCGGTCAAATACAGTTCAGCAATGTCCCAAAGCGTGTCGCCACTTTGCACGATGTACCGAACAGGAGCATCAGCCTTGACGTTGGGGAGGGTAGTCGCCGTCACGGAGAATGAAGTCATAGCGACCAGACAGAACACGATGTAAGACCTCAACAAAGACATAAGCGATTTCCTTGTGTTTTTCACGCTATAATTCATCTTTCTCGACACCAAATTCAGTGGCTTTATCGAAAACCATCATACCGTGCTTTCGGAAAAGCCAAAATTTATTGTAAGACTCAATTCATGCCAGACCCTACGACGACATCACTGCTCGCAATTCTTGAATTCCCAGATGCACGCTTGCGCACAAAGGCGACCACCATCAAGGACGTCACGCATACCACGGCAAAACTCGCCAATGACATGCTGGCCACCATGTATGAAGCACCTGGCATTGGTCTGGCGGCAACCCAGGTCAATGTTCACGAACGACTCATTGTGTGTGATGTCTCGGAGGATAAAAGCGCTCCCCTCGTGCTGATCAATCCCAAGGTGATCGAAGGTGCTGGCACGATAGATACCCAAGAAGGCTGTCTTTCCGTGCCAGGGTTTTATGAGACGGTAACAAGACCCGAGCAAATTCATGTCGAGGCCATTGACCAAAATGGCAACCCCTTCGAATTAGAAGCTGACGGCTTATTGGCGGTTTGTATACAGCATGAAATTGATCATCTTGACGGTAAACTTTTTGTCGATTATCTCTCTCCCACCAAGCGACAAATGATCCGAAAGAAACTGCTCAAAGCTCAAAAGTACAAGCTCTAAATGCGCATTATCTTCGCAGGTACCCCCCAGTTTGCCGCTGATCATCTCAGCGCGCTCTGTGACCACTTAAGTTGTGAGGTCTTGGCGGTGATTACACAACCGGATAAACCCGGAAAACGCGGCAAAAAGCCGATACCTTCACCCGTCAAAGCACTTGCGGTTGAACGTGGCTTACCGGTGCTTCAACCCCACCGGCTGACTGCAGGAGATCTCTCACACTTCGATTTTGACTTGCTGATCGTGGTCGCTTACGGGCAAATTTTAAAACCCGCTGTGCTCGCTCAACCCAAAATTGCTGCTTTAAACGTACACGCTTCCAGTCTACCGCGATGGCGTGGGGCTGCGCCTATACAGAGAGCCATTCTCGCTGGCGATACGTCGACCGGGATCTGTTTAATGGCGATGGACGCTGGACTGGATACAGGACCTATTCTCGCCCATTTCCCCTGTTTGATCGCGAGCGACGAGACCAGTGGTAGCTTGCAGGCGAAGCTTTCGATCATCGGCTGCGACGCCTTACCCAAAGTCATCGACAGCATTGCTGCCCACGGCATTCAAGCAAAGCCACAGCCGGAACAAGGTGTTACCTATGCTCACAAAATTGAAAAGACCGAGGCCAAAATCGATTGGTCAAAGGCTGCAACAACCATTTGCCAACAGATTCTCGGCCTGTCGCCAGACCCTGTCGCCTACACCTTAATCGGTGACCAGAGATTGCGCTGTCATCATGCCGTCGTCGCGGCAACCGAGGCCAATGATGCCATCCCAGGGACTGTCTTAGAAAAAACAAAATCGGGTCTTCGAGTGCAATGTGGTGTGGGTCAAATTTGGATTACCCAATTGCAACTGCCAACAGGTAAGGGCACTTTGGTGAGTGGCGCCGATCTCGCTAACGCTCGAATCTCAGGCCTAATGCCTGGAACTGTTTTTCAGTAGATGCGTAACTTTCATAACGAAGTTGTGGCGCTACAAAAAGTCATCGGTAAGCGACTGGCCTACGAGGGCTCTGAGCTTGACCCGCTGGGTCGATTTTTGGTGCAAACCTCTTTGAGACATTTTTTTTGGCTCGACGCGATTGCTCAGCAATTGATCAAAAAACCGCTGCCGAAAAAGCACCTAGATTTGCATCTGTTGGTTGTTCTGGGGATCGCTGCCTGCGAATTTCTGAATCAACCGGCGCACACCAGCGTCAATGCCGCCGTTAATTCGACTCAAGGCCTCCGCAAGACTTGGGCTAAAGGTCTCATTAACGGTGCGTTAAGGCATTTCTTGCGACACCGTGACGAGCTTATCCGGAAGATTCAAGACCCTAAGGCCCTAACCAATCACCCAGAATGGATGATCGAAAGAATCCGAGCGGATTGGGGGCAAAGCGCTGAAGCCGTGTTCAACGCCAATAATGTTGCCGCGCCAATGACGCTTCGAGTGAATCGACAAAAGGTTGCTCGCCATCATTATCAGCAATCTTTAACAGATCATGGAATTGAATCAGAGCTGTGCCCGTTAAGCGAGGATGGCCTTGTGCTTGCCCAACCCATGAACGTGAGCGACCTTCCAGGGTTTGATATTGGCCTGGCCAGCGTTCAAGACAGTGGCGCCCAGTTGGCTGCCATATTGCTCAATCCCAAGCCCCATGACCGGGTCCTCGATGCCTGCACCGCACCGGGAGGCAAAGCCTGCCATCTGCTTGAGATTGAGCCTACGATTGATTTGGTCGCTGTTGACAATGACCCTCTGCGATTGATGCGGGCCAAGGAAAATTTAGCTCGGTTGGGTCAGAACGATGTGACCCAATGTTTAGATCTGACGCAACCGCAGCCAGGCCTCGGCTCATTTGATCAAATTCTGCTGGATGCCCCCTGTTCGGCCAGTGGCGTCATTAGACGACATCCTGATATCAAGTTATTGCGTCGGGAATCCGATTTACCGACACTCAGAGCCACTCAAAATCGTCTGTTGCAAGCGTGTTGGCAATTACTCCGACCTGGCGGCCATTTACTGTATGTCACCTGCTCGGTCTTTCTTGAGGAAAACACCGATGCCATCGCAGAATTCCTGCGTCATCAATCAGAAGCGGTTTTAAAACCCCTACCTACCATTGGCGTTCCGTGTACATTCGGCGTACAGTTGCTGCCAACCGTCGGTGCACACGATGGATTTTATTTCGCCCGGATTAGAAAGATGGGACACGGAATATGAAAATAATCATTCTAGGCGCCGGCCAGGTTGGCGGCAGCCTGGCCCAGAACCTCGTCAAAGAAGCCAGTGATATCACCGTGGTCGACACCGACCCCGAGAAATTAAGAGAGCTCCAAGATCGCTACGATATTCAAACAGTTTGCGGTCAAGCTTCTTACCCCACCATACTTAAACAAGCGGGCGCCGACGATGCAGATTTACTGATCGCGGTCACCAATTCTGATGAAGTGAATATGGTTGCCTGCCAGGTAGCCTACACGGTGTTTCATACACCAACCAAAATCGCCCGAATCCGGAGTCGGGCCTATCTCACAGGTGGTGGAATATTTCGCGACGATGCTATGCCCGTCGACCACATCGTAAACCCCGAAGAAATCATCACTCACGATATTAAAAGACTCATCGATAACCCCGGTGCGCTCCAGGTAATGGATTTTGCAGCAGGACAGGTCAAGTTGGTCGGCCTCAAAATTGATCCCGATAGTCCTTTGGTCAATCGAGCTTTGAAGACCATTCGACAGTTATTACCCAAAGCTGACACTCGAGTCGCTGCAATCTTTCGCAACGATCGCCCGATAATGCCAGAGGGTGAAACCGTGATTGCGGCAAATGATGAAGTGTTTTTTATTGCTGCAGCCGAGAACATTCATGAAATCATGCATGAACTGCGTCGCCACGAACTGCCCAACCGGCGAGTCGTGATTGCAGGAGGTGGCCATATTGGTGAAAACCTCGCCCAACAGCTTGAAGCTCGATATGGCGTCAGGGTTATCGAGCAGAACCGGCACCGCTGTTTTGTGCTTTCAGA
>Ga0222718_10004119_pt1 | contig 12212 bp, 9 predicted proteins | sample C33_27DmetaG_FD_165045 | JGI IMG/M metagenome (GOLD analysis project Ga0222718, IMG submission 165045) | Estuarine water microbial communities from San Francisco Bay, California, United States - C33_27D | ecosystem: Environmental > Aquatic > Marine > Unclassified | place: USA: California... | reverse complement strand
ACCGGTGAGATTGAAACATTTCTTACGGGAGGTTTGCCGCCCTATCTTTTTTCTTGGAATGACGGGTTGGACACATCAAGATTAGAATCGTTAAGTCCAGGTACTTATACGGTTACCATTAATGATGGGGCTGGTTGCGAGCGAGTATTAGAGTCAGCACTTTATGAGCAGCCAGAGCTGTTGTTTGTTATTGACGAACTTGTGGGGGATACCACCGATAATAATCAATTCGATGCGGCTATCTATACTTCAACCTATGGCGGCACACCTCCATATGAATATCATTGGAGTAATGGTAGTGTTGAAGATGATTTGGTTAATGTAGACACGGGTTTTTATTCAGTAACTGTAACGGATCAGTTTGGTTGTAGCAAGTCTATTGAACAGCAGCTAGATGCTGTGATTCTCGCAGATAATGATAACCAAGCTGAAATGAATAATGTCAGTATATACCCCAATCCAATAAGTTCGGGGGATGTGCTTACGATAGATTCAGACGAAAAAATTCTAGGCCTCACTATGCTTGATATGTCGGGTAGAAACATTGAAATCAATAGTAAAACTTCGAAACATAGAAGTTTAACAATATCAAACCCTGGAGCATATATCCTCTCAATTGAAACTAAGTCAGAGACTTATTTTAGAAAGGTTGTGGTCTACCAATAGTGTGACTAAAATTCCAATAGAACAGGCAATTGTCTTAATAATGTAGGCTTCACATTGTGTTAAGACCAACTTGAATATTAAATTTGGAGTCTTTTTTAAATCGACACGAGAACTAAATTTTATAATTATTAAATAAGAAAACATGACAAGACGACTATTCATGGTGAGTGCTTTATTGGGAATTTCCTCGATAATTTTTGCTCAGACACCTATTCTGCCGACTATGAGCTTTGAACAGAACGCCATGCCACTTACCGAAGAAACCAATGGTGGACTCAGGTATAATGGCTCCTCTCCACTTTTAGATAACCCGACTACCGCGGATACTCTTTGGTATAGTGATTTCTCTTCTGCAGGTGACTGGTCAATAAACAATCAAGGTGCACAAGGCTGGGCTATTGGGTCTACATATACTGGTTGGTTTTATGGAGGTGCAATCCAAAGTACGAGTGGTGGAGCTTTCGCTGAGATGAATAATGGTGATCCCTCAGGAACGACATCTGCAGGTACGCATATCCTTACCAGTGATGAGATTGATGTGAGCCTTGCAACGGCTGGAGGATTCTTAATGTATCAAGAAAGAGCATCACGGTTCTTTGATGAAATGTATATCGAAGCAAGCTCAGATGGCACTACGTGGATCACTATAGGCAGAAATTTACATTTATTGCCGAGAACAGCTGCAAATAATACACCAGGAAGTTTAACAGACCCAGAATATGTAGGGTATTACATTCCTGCTGAAATAATGACAGCTACTGGAGATTTATTCGTGCGTTTCCGATGGGTGGACCAAAATAGTGGTATTGCCTATGGTTGGATGATAGATGACGTAGTGGTTTATCAAGCGCCAAGTTTTGATTTAGACATTCAAAGAGCCTACAATTATGGCGCTACTGATAGCAATGCTTACTTGAAATATACTATGATTCCTGAGGCACATGCTGCTGCAGCATCTTTTACTCCTGCAGGACTTATAAGAGCGCAAGGTTCGGGATCGCATACCGGAGTTTCTCTTGATGTTTCCGAATCAAATACCGGTTATTCCTCGTCTTCAAATACGTTTACGTTAGCTTCTGGAGAGTTTGCCATTGTAGAAACTACGGATGATTTCACTACTGATGGAGTTGGGTCGTATAACCTTACATATTCAATGTCTTTTGATACCAATGATAGAATGGAAGAGAATAATGAAATGTCATGGGAGTTTGAAGTTACAGAAAACGAATACGCATATGATGATGATGACTTTCAAGGTTCTGGCTGGTGGGGTGGTTCAGGATATACATTTTGTGTATACTATGATAACTTCACTGAAACAGATGTGATTGGAGTGAAAGGATATTTCCCCTTGGCTAGCGGAAGCTCAGGAGATTATGGTTTGAGCTATGGGGACATTGTTAAAGGAGCTATTTACACCGTTGTAGATGGTAACTTGACAGAGTTTGGTGAGAGTGTGTTCCACACAGTTTCTGGTGGCAATGGTTTTGTTGATGGCTGGGTTGATGTACCAATGAATCATACCATTCCAGCTACAACTACAGAGTTCTTTGGTTGTATTGGAACTTTGTCAGATGAAATTCCAATGGCTTATGATTATGGTGTGCCAGGGTTTGCCTATGTTGATTCAGACAATAGTGGATCCTTCGGTAGGCCTATTACAACGCCTTTCGATACGTTCGATGTTATACCGTTTGTTCGTGTTAAGACCTTTAATCAAGATTTATGTGATGGTCGTACGATTATAGTAGAAATTGATGATGAGTGTTATCCAGCAGTTTCAAGAGCAACACTTGAGGCTGATGTAACCACGAGTCAACCAAGTACCTTTACGTATGCTTGGAGTACTGATGATGCGACTGATACAATTTCAATTACCGAGGAGGGAACTTACTCAGTTACTGTAACTGATGCGGATGCATGTACAGCCACCGCCTCAATTGATTATTTAAACTCTGAGTTTAACTGTAATTTATCTGTTGATGATATTGATAATTCAAAGGCAGATTTCACCGTAGTTCCTAATCCGAGCAATGGACAGTTTAATCTGGTTTTCGGTAATGTTACTACTGATGAAGTACAAATCATCGTACAATCTCTTAAAGGAGATGTCTTGTACAATAACATAGAAAATGTAACATCAGGAGCTAATGTTGAAATGAACCTAGGAAATCTTGCAAGAGGGGTTTATTTAGTTAAGGTGATCAATGATGAGTCAACCAATGTTGAGCGTATTGTGATCAACTAGAACGGATTTAAAGAAGAAAAGAAAAAGGGGGCATCAGCCCCCTTTTTTATTGAAGTAAACTCTGACCTGTCATTTCAGCAGGCTTTGCTATTTGCATTAAGTCGAGTATGGTTGGCGCTACATCTGCCAGCTTACCATTCACTAGTCTTTTATTCGCTCCAACGAGAATGCATGGTACAAGATTCATTGTATGTGCTGTATGCAGAGATCCGTCTGCATTGTGCATGATGTCAGCATTGCCATGATCGGCAATTATCAGAGTGGAGTACCCATGCTTTTCTGCTTCAGCCAAAACACGTCCTAAAGATAGGTCAACCATTTCAAGAGCCCTTATAATTGCCGACTCCACACCAGTGTGACCAACCATATCTGGATTCGCAAAATTCAAACAGATAAAGTCAGGTTGATCTTCACGAATGTGGTTTATGCACGCGTTTGTAACTTTCTCTGCGCTCATTTCGGGCTGTAGATCATAGGTTGCCACCTTCGGAGAAGCTATCACTTCTCTTATCTCCCCATTAAATGGTTTTTCGCGCCCCCCTGAAAAGAAGAATGTGACATGGGGATACTTTTCAGTCTCAGCAATACGCAGCTGTTTTGCATTTACTGAGGCCAATACTTCTCCCAACGTCATTGAGAGATTATCTTTCTCGTAAAGCACATGTACATCTTCAAATTTCTCATCATACCGAGTCATCGTCACATAATGCAAGGGAATTCTACTCATTTCATACTCAGGCATGTCCTTTTGAGTAAGTACCGTAGTAATTTCTCTACATCGATCAGTTCTATAGTTGAAGCAGATAACCATATCGTTGGGATTTATTCTTGCATCAACTTCTGCATTACAAGCTGCCTCGAAGAACTCATCAGTGATGCCCTTTTCATATTGGCTGTGCGCATAATCAATAAAATCATTGGTTTCAATTCCTTTTCTATGAATCAATAGGTCATAAGCCTCTCTGATTCGCTCCCATCGATTATCACGGTCCATCCCATAGAACCTGCCGATTATACTACCCAATTGGGTTTTTTTTCCCTGGATGTGGGCGTAGAGTTCAGCAATATTTAGGTGGGCACTCTTTGGCTCAACATCTCTCCCATCAGTAAAGCCATGAACGAAAACCTTTGAACATGCAGACTCTTCGAGAATATCAATGATATAATGCAAGTGTTTTTGGGAACTATGCACCCCTCCATGACTCAATAGCCCCATAAGATGAACAGCGCTATTATTCGATCTGGCATATTCAATAGCAGTTTGAAGCACAGTGTTGGTGCGCAACTTGTCTGTATCAATTTCTTTATTGATCCTAAGCAAATCTTGATAGACGACTCTACCAGCACCAATATTTATGTGTCCCACTTCGCTATTTCCCATTTGACCATCTGGTAATCCTACATTATCACCGAAAGTTTTGAGGGTGCTTGTGGGATTGGATTTTAGAAGTTGATCAAATATGGGCGTGTTGGCTTGCGATATGCCATCAGCAGAAGAGCCGTCTCCTATTCCCCATCCGTCAAGGATGATGAGCATTGCTTTATTCATACCGTTCAAATAATAGTTTTATTTCAAGACCATGTGGCTGCAAGTTATGTGCAGTTATTTTTCCACGTTGAAGATGCACTAATTCTTTTACCAAATACAGCCCTAAACCTGTACCTTTTTGTGATCGTGTTTCTTCATTTTCAACCCGAAAGAATTTATTGAAAATGGTAGAAGTATAGTCTGCTGGAACTCCGGGGCCATTGTCAGAGTATCTTAGTTCTATGTACTTGCCCGATGTAGATAAATTGAAATTTACATCGGATTCTTTGGCGTACTTGCATGCATTGCTGATTAGATTTCCCAGTATGATCTCCAATGATCTTTTATCGCCTTTTATCAAATGTTGGTTTTCCTTGAGTGGTTCGATTGACACTTTTACATCCTCTAGTTGTAATTGATGTTTGGTAAGACTCTCATTGATTACTTGAGAGAGATTCACAGCACTCGAATCAACACTCAATTTACCCGAATCTATACGTGATGCCATGAGAATGTTTTGAATTAAACCTTCGAGGCGCGACACGTTTTTAAGCCCAGATGTCACCATCTGATTTGCCTGTTGTTTGGAAATTTCTTCGCGTTGCAATGTTTGCAGGTTAAGCTTAATTCCTGCCAAGGGAGAGTTTAATTCATGTGTTGTTGCTAGCAAAAAGTTGCGTTCTTGTCGTGCCAGTTTATGCTCTCGTAATAGGTAATTACGGATATAGATTGCCCCTGCAATGAGTAAGGATAAGAAAACCGTACCCTCACCAAGAATCATGTAAAGCTTGGCATTAATTTCAGACTCTGAATCTGACGAGGGATGGGTGTTAATTAACTCTACGTTAAGACCATAAATCAAATAAGCCCACCAACAAAATTGTAATACAACGTAGGCGAGTAGGACGTAAACTAGAATTACCGAACGAGGTGTTTTACGCATTATGCAAAGTTACGAAGCCATAAATGATGAGGTTGTGGGATGAGGCCATAAAAAAACCGCCAATCTCTGAGATTGGCGGTTTAAGGTGGTGCGGGAGGGAATCGAACCCCCGACACAAGGATTTTCAGTCCTTTGCTCTACCAACTGAGCTACCGCACCTATTTTATTTTGGTAACGTTGCAGATGATTTGCAGGGCGGCAAATGTAAAATTTTATTGATTTGACAAATACCTTTTCTGATCTTCATGATTCTCTGTGTTGATATTGGTAATAGCCAAGTGAAGGCTGGGCTTTATAAAGATGGAAGCCTCGTTCTGTCGAATCGATTTGGGACAAAAGACCTTCAGTCAACACTCCTGAAATTCGCAGAGGCAAATCAATGCATGCAGATCGTAGTAGCCAGCGTGGGTGCAAGAGATTTAAGTTTTTTGAACAACTCACCGATTCCGGTTTTTAGAATAAATAGTCAAACCCCTGTGCCATTAGCAATAGAATACAAAACCATCGAAACTTTGGGAGTAGATCGCTTATTGGGAGTTGTAGCCGCGAATGAGCGGTTTAAAAATGATCAAATATTGATTATTGACGCGGGCACTTGTGTCACCTATGATATTTGTGATAGAGGAGTGTATAAAGGTGGAGCTATATCTCCAGGATTACAAATGAGGTTGAATGCAATGCATGATGGTACGGCTCGGCTACCTTTACTGCAGTTTTCAATGCAAAGTGTAACTATTGGTACTACCACCGAGTCTTCTATGATGATGGGTGCTGGAGCTGGTCTACTCTCCGAAGTGGAGGGAATGATTAACCGATTTAAGATTGATTTTCCAGACCTTAAAGTAATCTTAACAGGCGGAGACAGCACATTTTTTGAGCAGCACGTTAAAAATGCGATTTTTGCCGCCCCAAATTTGATACTGGATGGCTTGCATACAGTATATCAGCACAATGTGTCTTTGGTAAATGAATAAACTATTATTGATTCTTTGTGTACTGTACACGGCTTTGGCCTCAGCCCAGCAAAGCACCAACTCTCCTTATTCAATCTACGGGTTAGGACAAGAAGAAATTCAGGGTACAACTGCAATGATGAGCATGGGAGGTGTTGGCACAGCAGTGGTCAACCCAATTTGGATCAATTCGGCCAATCCAGCATCTTACACCGATATCTCTCGCCCAAGTTTCAATTTCGATGTTCGTGACGAGTATTATTCTCTTTCTTCTGGAAACGTTTCGCAATCGGCAAATTCATTTTCGATTCAGAATTTCTCATTTGCATTTCCAATAATCAACAATTACAAGAAATTTAAGAGGAGATGTGGGTTTAGCTTTGGGCTTACGCCATATACATCGTCTGGGTACGATATGTTTTTTACTTCAGAAAACGCGGATTTAGGAAACATCAACTATCATTTTTTCGGTGACGGCAGTATCAATAGGCTCAATGCTGGTCTTGGATTCGATTTGCTGGCAAATAAAAAACGCACTAATGTTCTATCACTCGGAATCAATGGTCAATATGTGTTTGGAAACATTGCTAGAAATAGAGCTACGGAGTTTTCGAGCGCATCTGCTGCAAGTAGTCTTTACAGATCTAGCACCATTGAAATAAGTGATATTGGTTACAATGCAGGGATTCGGTTTTCTCACATTGAGACGATCAAGACTAAAACGGCACTTACTGACAGCACCTTCGTCAAGGTTGAAACTCCCATCATGATATCTTTAGGGGCTTCTATAACTCCGGCATTAATATTAAATACCAACGCCCAACAGTTAGAATATACCTACACTGACTCCATTCAAAACCCGAACATTATTGATACCCTCATCGATAGTCGAGCAAATGGTCAAACAAACGCTCCGCTGTCCATATCAGCGGGGTTGAGTTTCAATATTAACAATGCTTGGACCATTGCCGTTGATGCAAGGCATACCATGTGGTCAAACTTGACCATCAATGATCAAAATGCAGGATTGAATGATGCCACTCGGCTATCCGCAGGTATTGAGTGGGTTCCAGAATACGATAAACGCGGCAGGGGACAATATGCCAGGATAATTAGATATCGAATTGGAGGTAGTTTTGAGCAAACCATGCTGAATCTCTCTGGAGTACAGCCGATTAGGTATGGCATCAATTTTGGTCTTGGGTTACCGCTAGGAGCAGCCTCAGCATCAACATCTATGTTCAACATTGGTGGCGAAGTTGCTCAAAGGCAAACCTCAGGTTCAGGACTAAATGAAACATTCTTCAACCTGCATGTTGGGTTCGTAATAACGCCACATAGGTATGATCAATGGTTTGCAAAAAGAAAATATGATTGATTTAAAATAGATATGATGAAAAGAAGTGTGATTTTCTTGGCCTTGATAGCATGGTCAATAAGTGCAATTCAAGCACAACAGATAAGAACGTATACAGAAAGTGACGAGGACAGTATAGCCTGCATTACCTCAGCTTCGCTCTATATTGAGTTCTTTAAGCAAGACAACTATGTCGATGCAGTTAAAGGCTGGAGACAGGCCGTTAAGATATGTCCAAAGTTTTCTGAGTCTCTTTGGGTGAACGGTGCTAAAATGTATCAGAGCATGATCAGCGATGCTGATGATAAAGAGATGAAGTCGAAACTAGTAGACACACTTGAATGGATTTACGATCAGCGAATCGAGCACTATGGCAATGAAGGCTATGTGAGAGGCAGAAAAGGTGCGGATATGGCCAAGTATAGAGGTTCAAAACCCAAAGAGGCGCACGAAGAGTTGGCCAAAAGCTACGAGGCTATGAAGCTAGATATGGAGCCAGCGGCACTGATCTATTACTTCAAAACGGCATATGATATGTATCGAAAAGAGTTGGTTGATCTTGATTATGTCCTTAATCTTTATGGTCCAGCAAGTGCAGTTGTAAACAACAATAAAGACGGGCAATATGGAAGCGCGTATCAAACTGCACAGAAAAATATTGATAACTACATGGGCAAGATTGTGCCAGATTGTGCCACACTGGTTTCCATATTCAAGCCCAAGTTTGAAGCAAATCCATCGGATGAAGCATTGCTTGACCAGATCACAAAATTGATGGATAAGGTAGATTGTGCAGATGAAGCACTCTACCTTGACGTTGCTGTAGCGAAATATAAGATGAACCCTAATGCAGAGGCGGCTTTTTCTATTGGAAAAGCATACTATAAGCGAAAGGATTACAATGAAGCGAACAACTATTTTAAAGAAGTCATTGATTCTAGTGAAGATCAGGATATGCTTTTTGAATCATATCAGTATTACGCTGTCGGTTCAATTAATCTTGGTCAAGCACAAACCGCTGTTGTCTATGCTAAAAAGATGTTAGCAATCAATCCAAATTCAGGAGAGGCCTACATAATAATTGGTAATGCTTATGTAAAGGGGAAAGGTGATTGCGGAGGCGATGCATGTAAGTCTAGAGCTGTTTATTGGGCAGTCGTTGATAAATTTGCTAGAGCTAAGGCCGTTGATCCCGAAGTGTCTTCCAAAGCCCAGCAACTCATCAACTCCTACTCGGCTCAGTTTCCAAAGAAAGAAGATTGCTTCTTCTATGGTTTAACGGATGGCCAAGACTATACACTTGATTGTTGGATTGGAGAAACAACCAAGGTGCGTACGCGTGAGTAACGTCATTTCACAATATAAAACACAGGTCCCATTGAGCATGCTCGTTGGGATTTTTGTGTTGATAGGTTGTGAAAATGATATCAACGAAGTGAATCGACTTACCCGGCACGAAACGCTTCCAGTGCAAACCATCATACAGAGCCAGATTAAATACACTGACTCGACAATTCTACAGTTCACCGTAGATGCTGGCAAAATAGATAGATACCCAAATGGGGAAGATCCAAGGGATGAGTTTACTGACGGAGTAGAAGTGGTTACTTACAGCGAAAATGGAGACTTTGAAAGCCAAATTAATGCTGAGCGTGCTACCAACTTTACAAAAAGAGAATTGATGGTTGCTGAGAATAAGGTTGTTTTACGGAACTATGAGGGAAAAATGCTCGAAACTGAGCAACTGATGTGGGATGATAAATCAGACCGAATTTACACGCATCAATTTGTAAAAATCACAACACCAACAGAAATTCTGTTTGGTGACGGGTTGGAGGCCAAACCAGACTTTTCGGAGTTTGAAATACAAAATATTAAGGGTCGAATAAAAGTGGATACTGAAGAGTCGGATTCTACTTCAATAAATAAAGAATCTCAAATTAAGTAATCGTATGAATGCGTATCACAAAACAATGGAGAAGTTCTGGCTTGGAGTTGCTATTCTTTCTCTGGTCTTCGCAGTGTACAAAATGGGTCAACTGGGCTTATCCGAAAGTTTGACCTACTTTTTGTTTCCAGCTATTGCCGGATCACTCTTTTATGCCCGATACTTCATTCGAAAGCGTGCTGAGCGCGAAAGCAATAATGATCAAGACCAATAGATTCCCTTATTTTTGATTAGCCATTGAGCATGGAGGGATCTTCCGTATTTATCGCCATAGCATCAGTTTTTACCACTTTGGTGCTTTCTGCTTTTTACAGCGGTATGGAAATCGCATTTGTATCGAGCAATCGACTAAAAATTGAACTTGACAAAAAGCTTGGGCTCTATCAAGGTAAGGTTTACTCATACTTCCACAAAAATCAAAGTAAGTTCATAAGCACCCTACTTCTTGGAAACAATATAGCCTTAGTGGTTTATGGAATCTTCATGGCCAATTTACTTGAGAGCCCACTGCTTGCCTTGCTTGGAACAATCCCAAATCAGGTTACCGTTAGTGTTTTACTTCTACTTGTTCAAACGATTATATCTACGGCCGTCATCTTGATTTTTGCGGAGTTTTTACCTAAGATTTTATTTCGGATTAATCCAAATAAGAAGCTGGAAATATTTACCGTGCCAGCCCTTGTGCTTTGTGCTCCACTATACATTCTTGTTTGGGTGGTTTTTGAATTTTTAGGGTACTTTCTGAGGTTGTTTTCGGTGCAAGTTGAAGAAAGTGAATATGTGTTGGGTAGAGTTGATCTTGACCATTTTGTGAAAGAGGTAGCATCATCCACTAATGAGGATTCTGATCTTGACAACGAACTACAGATTTTTCAAAATGCATTAGACTTTAGTAGCATAAAGGCTCGTGAATGTATGGTGCCCAGAAATGAAATTGAAGCAATCGATTTTGTTGAATCTGTAGAAACTCTAAACAAACGGTTTATCGAAACGGGATATTCAAAAATACTGGTGTACAAGGAAACAATTGATAATGTGATTGGCTATGTTCACTCCTTTGAGTTGTTTCAAAAACCGTCAGCTGTAAAGAATATTTTACGTCCGCTGGCTATAATTCCCGAAACCGCAACGGCTGATAAGGTGCTCAAAATCCTCATATCCCAAAAGAAACACGTAGCCCTCGTGGTTGATGAGTACGGTGGAACTTCGGGAATGTTAACCTTAGAAGATATTGTGGAGGAGATTTTTGGTGAAATAGAAGACGAACATGATGTGGAAGAATTGGTTGAAAATAAATTACCAAGTGGAGAATACAAACTGTCCGCAAGGCTTGAAGTTGACTACCTCAATGATCAGTATGATCTCGCCTTGCCCATCTCTGAGGAGTATGAGACCCTTGCAGGCCTCATTATTGAGGTGAACGAAGATTTGCCAGATGAGGGTGATTTTATAGATGTAGCAGATTATTCGATAGAAATAACCAATGTGAGTGACAGAAAAATCGAAGAAGTACATCTACGCCCCTCACAAACGGCAAATTAGGTTGAAACTCACATCGCAAGTTTGATTACAAAACTTACTTTCGCGAACCATTTTTTAAAGCTTACAAAGCATGGCAATTATAGGATCAATTAGGAAACGCTCAGGATTATTGATTGTAATGATCGGTGTGGCATTATTACTTTTTCTCTTAGGAGACCTTTTTAGTAATGGCGGTAGCGCATTCCGAAGCCAAGACAATACCATTGGTGAAATAGCAGGCAAAGAAATTACCCAACGTGAATTTGAGTTGAGATTTCAAGATGCTTTAGATCAGCAATTCGGCACAGAAGGCGCCAATGATATGGCGAAACAACAGCTCAGAGAGCGTGTTTGGAATGATTTTGTAAATGAGCTAATCTTCAAAAAGGAGTATGATCGCTTAGGTATCTCAGTGAGTCCGGATGAACTCCTAGATCAAATAAAAAATACAGGTCAAGGCTCCATATTGCAGCAGTTCTTCACCGATCCAAACACAGGTCAGGTTATTGAACAATTTCGAGACCCAAATACGGGTGCTTTAGACCCTCAAAAGGTGCTAGTGGCCGTCCAGAATATTCTTAATAGCGATAATGCCGATCAATGGCTACCTATTGAAGCTGCCTTGAAGGAAGATGTTATTCGCACTAAATACAACAATCTGTTGGGTAAGGGAATCTTTACTACAAGCCTTGAGGCAAAGCAAATGTTTGTTGATAAGAATACAACGGTTTCCTTTAGTTATGCGGTAAAAGAATACAATGCGATACCTGAAGGAGAAGTTGAAATCACAGATGCAGACCTAAAAGAATACTATAACGCCCACAAATCAGAAGAACTATATCAAAACCAAGATGAAACAAGGGATATTAAATTGGTGCAATTTGAGCTTTCTGCTACTCCAGAAGATATTGCTGAGTTGAGGGCAGAAATGGAAGAAATCAAGGCAGGTTTTGAAGCGGATAGTAATGATACAGCATACGTACTTGAGAATGCCGAAGGACAACTTCAAAACCTAGTCAGATATTTCAAGGAGCAAGAGCTTCCATCA
>Ga0222718_10004115_pt1 | contig 12218 bp, 7 predicted proteins | sample C33_27DmetaG_FD_165045 | JGI IMG/M metagenome (GOLD analysis project Ga0222718, IMG submission 165045) | Estuarine water microbial communities from San Francisco Bay, California, United States - C33_27D | ecosystem: Environmental > Aquatic > Marine > Unclassified | place: USA: California... | reverse complement strand
CAATATATCTAAATGCGCTAGCTGGAAGAGGTGTACATGTTATTACGGTAAATGATTATTTAGCTCAAAGAGATGCAGAATGGATGGGAAAAGTATTTGAAACCTTAGGTCTTTCAGTAGGATTTATTTTAAATACAATGAATCCAGAACAAAGAAAATCTGCTTATGAATGCGACATAACTTATGGAACTAATAATGAGTTTGGCTTTGATTATTTACGAGATAATATGACTATTGATAGCGAACATCTTGTTCAACGAAAACATAATTATGCAATTGTTGATGAGGTTGATAGTGTTTTAATTGATGAGGCTAGAACGCCATTAATTATTTCTGGTCCTGTTGAATCTAAAATTAATCAATCATATATAGATTTAAAACGTCCCGTTCAATCACTTATAGTGAAACAAACACAATTGGTAAATTCATTAGTAAGTGAAGCTAGTAAATTAATAAAAAAAGATAAGTTATCGGATGAAGACGCTGCTGAAGCAGGACTCTTATTGTTGAAAGCTAAGCGAGGATTGCCTAAAGATCAGAGACTCCAAGATTTATTTCAAGAGCAAGGTACTATAAAAATGATGAATTCAGTAGAGTCAGAGTATATTGCAGAGAAAAAAACATATTTATTAGACGACGATTTATATTTCTCAATTGATGAGCAATCAAACAGTGTAGATCTTTCGGATAAAGGCAGAGAAGCACTATCTCCTGATAATAAAGATGCATTCACAATTCCAGACTTAGGTGAATTATTAACAGATATTGATGAAAAAGATTTACCAGATGATCAAAAACAATTAGAGAAAGAAAAAATTCATAAGCTTCACTCGGAACGAAGTAGTAAAATACATTATCTAAGTCAACTGCTAAAGGCATATGCATTATTTGATAAAGACGTAGAGTACGTTGTTCAGAATGGACAAGTATTAATTGTTGATGAGTTTACAGGAAGAGTTTTACCTGGAAGAAGATTCAGTGGAGGTTTACATCAAGCTTTAGAAGCTAAAGAAAATGTAAAAATTGAAAAAGAGACCCAAACTCTTGCTTCTATCACTATTCAAAACTACTTCAGAATGTATGATAAGCTTTCAGGCATGACAGGTACAGCAGATACAGAAGCAGCTGAATTTGAAAATATATATGGTTTAGGTGTAACTGTTATTCCTACTCACAGACCAATTAAGCGAAATGATTTTAACGATGTTATATATAAATCTATGCAAGCAAAATATAAGGCAGTTATTAATGAAGTAGGTGAATATTATAAGAAGGGTCAGCCTGTATTGATTGGTACTATTTCCGTAGAAATTTCTGAACTACTATCAAAAATGTTAAAACAAAAAGGTATTCCTCACAATGTTTTGAATGCAAAACAGCATCAAAGTGAAGCTGAAATTGTTGCACAGGCAGGTTTAAAAAAATCAATCACCATTGCAACCAATATGGCTGGTAGAGGTACAGATATCAAGCTAGGACCAGGAGTTGAAGAATTAGGGGGATTACATATTATTGGAACCGCCAGACATGAATCAAGAAGAATAGATTTACAATTAATGGGTAGATCGGGAAGGCAAGGTGATAGTGGTTCATCAAGATTTTATATCTCTTTAGAAGATGATTTAATGAGACTATTCAATATGGATAGATTAGCAACGTATATGGATCGCTTATCAATGGATGAAGACCAAGAGTTAAGTGCTGGTATGTTAAATCGAGGTGTTAGCAATGCTCAAAAGAAAGTTGAAGAAAGAAATTTTGCAATGAGAAAACACCTTTTAGAATATGATGATGTTCTTAATCAACAAAGAGAAATTATTTATGATTTAAGAAATAAGGCTTTGCAATCTGATTCTATAAAAGATACAATTCATGAATTTATTGAAGACTATATAGATGATATTTTAGGAGAGCTAGATTTTAAGCAAGTCAATGAATGGGATTGGCAAGGAATCAATCAAGAATTTAACAGTAACATTTTTGTAAGTATTGATATCAAAGAAATTTCATCACTCAAAAACACTGATGAAGTAATTACGCATGTATATAAAAAGGCACTACAGTACTATAAATTGAAAGAAGATATAATTCCAACAGAACTGCTTAGAAAAGTAGAAAAATTTATTGTTTTAAGAACTATTGATGAAAAATGGAGAAATCATCTTCTTGGAATGGATCAATTAAGAGAAGGGATTGGATTAAGAGCTTATGGACAAAAAAATCCGTTAATTGAATATAAATCTGAATCATATAATTTCTTTCAAGAATTAATGATTAGCTTGAGAAGCAATGTAGTGCAAAGAGTCTTTCATGCACAGGTAAGCGATCAAGTTCAGCCGAATGCAAATCCTTTACAAAAAAACTTACAATTAAAACATGATAATGTTAATAATGAAACTACTGGAACACCTTCAAAGGAAAAAGTACAAATGCAAACTTCTGATGACGGTGAGCATAAAATTGGTAGAAATGACAAGATAAGTGTTATATCTCCAGCTGGTGAGAAAGAAGAAATTAAATTTAAGAAATTAGAATCTTATTTATCGAAAGGGTATACTCGTGGCTAACAAAAAAAATAAATTACATTTTTCAACAAAGACTATTCATGTGGGCAATAAAATTGATGAAACTGGAGCTGCTGTAACTCCGATACATTTTACATCTACATTTAAACAGCCTACGTTTAATAGTGATTCTAAATATGTTTATTCAAGAGTGGGAAGTCCTACATTAGCTGCCTTGGAAGAAAATTTAGCAATGCTTGAGAATGCTAAGCGTGCTTTTGCTTTTTCTTCTGGAATGGCTGCCATGACAGCAATTTTTATGATGTTTAAGCCAGGAGATCATGTTTTAATATCAAGGAATGTGTATGGTGGCGTTTTCAGGTTAGTAACCAAAGTATTAAATGATAATAAAGTAGATTTTGAGTTTATTGATACAACAAAGCTAGATTTAATTTCTGAAGCAATTAGAGATAATACAAAATTAATACATCTTGAAACTCCAAGTAATCCCTTATTAGAGATGGCGGATATCGAAAAGGTATCATCTTTAGCTCGTAAACATAACATATTAGTTAGTGTTGATAATACTTTTATGAGTCCTTACGGTCAAAGACCATTGGATTTAGGAGCAGATATTGTCATGCACAGCACAACTAAATTTCTAAGCGGTCATTCTGATGTTTTAAGTGGTGCTTTAATGGTTAACGATGAAGATGCTGCAGAAAAAATTACCTTAATTCAAAATACGGGAGGAGCACTTCCTAGTCCATTTGATGCTTGGTTGCTTTTAAGGTCAGTTAAAACCTTATCTGTTAGAGTAGAAAAACAATTTAAAAATGCAGAGGTAATTGCAAAATGGTTAGATGGTAACCCCAAAGTTACAAGAGTAATTTATCCTGGATTGAAATCACACAAACAATTTGATTTAGCAACAAAACAACATTGTTCTCCAGATGGAAACCCAGTGTATGGGAGTATGATTTCTTTTGAGCTTGAAAAATCCATTGACCTCGATTTTTTTGCAAAAAATTTAAGTATCATTACCTTAGCTGAAAGTTTAGGGGGAGTAAAAAGTTTAATATCGTGTCCATATTCAATGACTCATGCATCAGTTCCTCACGAAGAAAAAGCAAAGCTTGGAATAACACCTAATTTATTAAGGTTTTCTGTTGGTATTGAACATGCAGATGATTTAATTTCAGAGCTTGATTATGCAATGAATCATAATTAACACTTTTTTAGGTTAATTTTTTTATATTGTAAAATACATGCCGTGGTGGCGGAATTGGTAGACGCGCTGGTCTTAGGAACCAGTATCGTAAGATGTGAAGGTTCGAGTCCTTTCCACGGTACTTATGGAAATTATATTCCTAGGTGCTATAATTCTGATAGCTTTAGTATTATTTGTTACAGAATTATTTCCAATTGATGTAACAGCCTTACTAGTTTTAGGCTTATTGCTCATTCTTGGTCTTGTCAGTCCTGCTGAAAGTCTTGCTGGATTTTCTAATCCTGCAGTGATTACTATTGCTTGTCTTTTTATTTTAAGTTATGCATTGCAAAAATCACATGTTCTTGAATATTTGATTATTAACATCAATAAATTAATAGATAAATCAAGAGTCATTGGTATGATTGCATATCTTTTTGTTATTGGAATTGGATCTGCTGTAGTTAATAATACCGCTATTGTTGCAATTTTTATGCCTGTCACAATACGATTAGCTGATAAGTATAATATAAGTCCATCAAAAGTTCTTATACCTTTAAGTTATGCTGCAATTTTAGGTGGAACCTTAACACTGGTTGGGACCTCAACTAATCTTATTGTGAATTCAATTTTAGTTGAATCTTCTAGCGGAACAATTTCATTGGGGATGCTTGAGTTTGCAAAATTTGGCATAATAAAGTTTATTGTTGGCTTGATATATATATTTACTATTGGGTATAAGCTATTACCAAGTAGAGTGGCTAAATCATCAAGTATTGAAGATTATAGATTGGATGGATATCTTACAGAATTTAAAGTTAGTAATAATTCTCCATTAATCGATAAGACTCTCCTAGATAGAAAGATAAATGAAAATTATGATATTATCGTCTTAGATGTATTAAGAAATGGAGAAATTATTAATTCAAATCTTAGAAACCTTAGTATTAAAGAAGATGATATTCTTTTTGTAAAAGGTTCTTTTGAAAATTTTCAAAGATTAAAAGAAATAGAAAATCTTACAATGCTTGCAGATGAAAAGCTTACTCAGGAAGAACTTGAGCAAGAAAATAATATACTTGCAGAATGTTTAGTCACAGACAATTCTGAGCTGATTGGTCTATCTTTACAAGAAGCTAATTTTCGAAGATCATTTGGAAGTTTTGTTTTGGCAATCAGAAGAGAAGGAGAGATTATTAGAAGAAAATTAGCTCATTTTATTCTCAAGCCTTTTGATACACTTTTAGTTTATGGGCCTAAAGATAGGATTAGTCAGCTTGCAAATAAAGAGGGTTTCATTGTTTTAGGAAAAGTTGATGGTTCTCTAGATGGACATCCATTTTGGTGGTTAAGTTTAGCTTCAATTCTAATTGCAGTTACTTTAGCTATTTTTAATATTATTCCAATTGTAGTTGGAGTTATTTTAGGAGTTATAGCATTACTACTATCTAGAGTTATTACACCTAATGAAGCATATAGTTCAATTCATTGGCAAGTCATTGTTGTTATTGCAGCCTTTCTTCCAATGGGTGCTGCAATTAAACGTACAGGATTAGATGTTATAATAAGTGACCTAATATCAAACTTTGTAAATATTTTTCCAGCGGAGATACTTCCATATATCCTGTTAGCTTTAATTTATTTTATTACTATGATTCTAACTGAAATAGCTTCAAATGCAGCTACAGCAATTATTATGACCCCAATTACTCTGTCGCTAGCAGCTAGTTTTGGATTTGATCCTAAGCCATTTATTTTTGCTGTTTGTTACGCTGCCTCAGCGTCTTTTATTACCCCAGTAGGTTACCAAACTAATTTGATGGTATTTGGTCCTGGAGGTTATAGATACTCAGACTATATTAAAGTTGGTCTTCCTTTAGGAATAATTTTATGGATTATTTCTGTAGTAATGATTCCAATGATTTGGCCATTTTAATCATGGAATGGACTTGTAAAAATAATATTCTTTCAAAAACTTTTGAATTTCGTTCATATTTAGATGGAATTGATTTTGTAAATACAATTGCAAATATAGCAGAACAAGAAAATCATCACCCAGATATAAGTATTGGATATTGCAAAGTAACAATATTCCTAACTACTCATGATGCTGGCGAGTTAACTGATAAAGACTACAAGCTTGCTAAAATAATAGATGACCTAGGAATTTAAATTGGCTTATCTATTAGCCATATCATTTTTATGGTCTTTTTCATTCGGGATAATAAAATATGGCTTATCTGGAATTGATTCTTCATTTATAAGCTTTGCTAGAAATATAATTGCATTAACTTTTTTTACTTCTATAACATTTTACAATATCAAAAAATTTAGTTTTGACTTAAGGTTAGTAGGTATTGGTGCTTTACAATTTGGTTTGATGTATATTTTTTATATTGAATCATATAAATACTTACCAGCTTATCTTATTGCCACTTTTACTATTACAACACCAATTTATGTTGCTTTAGCTAGCCAATATTTAAATGGTAAGTCATTTACGCGAAATGGATTTTATGCTATTTTAATGGTTCTTGTTGGGTCATATTTAATGAGGTATAATTCTCTAACTCTTGAAAATTATATGTTAGGCTTTTTGCTTATTCAATGTGCAAATATATTTTTTGCAACTGGTCAAATATTATTTAAAAAATGGAATGAAGAAAATAAGGATAATGATATTATTCATAATTTCTCTCAATTATTTTTTGGAGCTACTTTAATAACTTCAATTTTCTACTTTTTAGGATCATCTAAATCTATGATTTTAACCCAAAGCAATTTATATGCTTTACTTTTTCTAGGAATTGTATCTTCAGGAATAGGATTTTTAATGTGGAATATTGGCGCAACTAAAGTTAGTGCAGAAAAACTAGCCATAATGAATAATGCAGTTATTCCAATCGCTATTTTTAATTCCTACTTAATTTTTGGAGAAGCAATTAATATTATATTATTCTTACCTGGACTGATATTTTTTTATTTAGCTTTTAAACTAATCAGTTAGATTGATTTTTTAATCTGTAATTATCGTGTTTCTTTTGAAATTCTCTTCCCATTATTAGGTAGATTAATTTTCTAAACGCAACAACTACATTCCATTGCCATGGAAAAATGAACACCTTTCTTTTTTTATCTAATGCACGAACTATTTTTTTTGCTGCTTTTTCCGTACCGATTAAGAAAGGTTTAAATTCAACAGGATCTGTCATTTCACTTTTTACAAATCCAGGACAAATTAAGGTAACTGATATTTGTTTTGGTAACGAATTTCTTAAAGACCCTGTTAATGCTCTTACGGCCCATTTTGATCCTGCGTATGCGCCAGAACCAGGCCAAGCAACATAACTAGCTACTGAACCTACGACAGCTATATGTCCACTATATTGTTCAAGCATTTTGGGTATAAACGGTACAACAGTATTATTTACACCAATGACATTTGTATTAATCATATCATTCATCGCAGAAGGATCTCCTTTTTCGACAAAATCAAGTAATCCTAAACCTGCATTAGCAAAAACTAAATCAATTGTAGAAACTTTGCTTAAAAAATCTTCAATTGACTCTTTAGTTGAATATTGATCTGTGACATCTACGGAATAAGTATATATTTTTGCACCTAGAGATTCACATTTTTGAGCAATATTTTCTAATTTTTCCTTACGTCTAGCACACAGTGCAATAGTTGCACCTCTTTTACTATATTCATAAGCTACATATTCGCCAATACCGCTACTAGCACCTGTAATAAAAATATTCATCGGTTATACTACAAATTTATAAGTCACAATTCCAGAAAAACTATTTATATTATCAATTGTATGGATAAAACAAAAATAAATGGATTGTCAAAATCAATCTTAGAAAGTTTTTCTTGTCAATTATTAGAAGTTTCAAAAAATATTGATGATGATATTGTGAAAGCCTCAGAGCTAATTATTAATCATCCTGGCAAACTTGTTGTCTGCGGTCTAGGTAAATCAGGGCTTATTGGTCAAAAAATAGTAGCTACTTTATGCAGTACTGGTACGCAAAGTGTTTATATGCATGCTGCCGAAGCAATTCATGGAGATTTAGGAATTTATAGTCCCGGGGATCCAACTATTCTTATTTCTAAGAGTGGAAATACAGAAGAGCTTGTGAGGCTAATTCCAATTTTACAAGAGTTTAAATCTCCATTAATATCAATTGTTGGAAATATTGATTCAAGTATTGCAAAAAATTCTGATGTTGTTTTAAACGGAACTGTAGATAAGGAAATTGATCCTTTGGGAGTCGTTCCGACAACAAGTTCTTTAGTTGCTTTAGCTATCGGAGATGCATTGGCTTCAGTATTAATGGTTAAAAGGGGATTTAATAAAGAAGATTTTGCTAGAAATCATCCTGGCGGTGAATTAGGTAAACAGTTATCATTGAAGGTGGAAAGTATAATGCATCATATTAATGATGTTGCACAAATTACAGAACAAGATTCAATAAGTGATTGTGCTACCAAGATGACAGAAAAACCTTTAGGTGGAGCATTATTTTTAGATAATAATAAGTTGTTAGGAATAGTAACAGAAGGCGATATAAGAAAATCCATTGCTACATCAAATGACTTATCTCAACCAATTAAAAACTTTATCAACTATAATCCTATAGCTGTAAACCCTTCAATTTCAATTTTAGATGCTATGAAGGTTATGGAAGATAGAAGTTCTCAAATTTCAGTCTTACCCATAGTTGACAGTAAAGGTAATTGTCTTGGCCTTTTAACATTACATGACCTTTATCAAACAAAATTAGTTTGATTAAGAATACTTGTAAATATTTATTTAACTAGGGTCATTTTTTTAGTTTTATTATAATTCTTGGTACGCAATTGATAAAAATAAATTCCGTTACTTACTGATTCGTTTTCATCATTGGTTCCATCCCATAGAATTACATATTGTCCTGGAGTTTGATCACCTACATCAATTACTTTAACTAATTCACCTATCGAATTAAATACGTTAATAAGTACAAAAGTATCTTCTGCGAGATCATACTTTATAGTCGTTTGATTATTAAAAGGATTAGGGTAGTTCTGATATAACTTATTTTCGGTAGGGTCTGAAATTATAATTTCATTATTTTCAATAGATCCTGTTTTGTTATAGACTTCATATGCTAGATTTAAATTGTTGATTACATCTGATACTTCTAGTGTAATAACCCCATTTATTTTTGCAAGATTACCAAAAGCTAATTGATAGAAATCTCCATCATTTTCCAAAACTAACATGCCTGATAAATTATTAAGTACTTTGAATTCCGTGTTTTTATTTGGTTTTTGAATTTGGATACGACCACTAGTAATTCCTTCAGGAATTTCAATCGTAATTGTATCTCCAAATTTAATAATATTTAAATCATCAATTAATGGTGTTAACCCTGTTTGCTTAATTTTTTCAATAGTTCGATTTGCACCACTCCACACCCAGTTCCTTGAGAAAACATTCACATCATAAATATCCCTAACTTGATCAAAAGCAGGAGCCATGTAGGGCGCAGTTCCTGTTGCAGGTCCTATATCAGATCCAGAATTTTCCCAATTATTTACGAATGCATCTAAATCTGTTTGATCGATATCCCAATCATTATCTGAATCACCTAATAATGACTTGTAAGTATTAAATTGCTCAGTCTTAACTGCATTATAATTATCATTAGCATCTTTACCTTTTAAGCTAATTGAATAGCTTGTATAATCTGAAAGGCTAAGACTAGTTAAATCTAGCTCACCACCAGATGCTGTAACTTCTGTCCAATCAAGAACATCGTTTATGCTGGCTGCCGCAGTTCCAGTTCCGATTGCAACATAATATTTATCAACTGTGAAATTGGTTACAGCTGAAAAATCTGGAGTAATTGTGACTTCTGTGGTGCTTCTCAAGTATGTTTGATCTAAATCAGATATTGTAAAAGTAGCTGCAGGGTAGGAAGTTCCACCACCACTAACAAGACTTGTTGAATACCATAAACCTCTACCATGAGTGGCTGCTACCATAGCGCCGTCCGGACGTACTGTAATTGACCAGACAGGAACATTAGGTATATTTCCACCATTTGCTGACCATTGTACAGATCCGGTATTAACATTATCACTGCTCCAAATACCTAAATCAGTACCCAAAATAACTTCATTGTAATTATTTGGATTATAAACTGCTGCACCAACTGGTATATTTGGCAAATTACCATCCAAGTTAGTCCATGTTGTTCCGCTATCAGTTGTTTGCCATACATTATTTATACCATAGTTAGAAAATGTAACAAGAATTTTATTATCATCTGGACCAATATCAATTGATCGCATATATGAATTTTGAGGTAAAGCATCTGATGGATCTAAATCAATATAATTGAAGTCAGAACCATTGGTTGTAGCAGCATTAGTTACAACACCAAAATGTCCTTCATTGTCACCAACAAATACTTTTTCAGGATTATTGGGTGATACTTTAATAGCAGTTGCTCTATTTGTTAATGGAAGATCTAAAAAAATACCTTGAGTATCTTGAGAGTTGGCAGAACCAGCTGAATAATAGTTATAAGTGGATGCATTATTTAAAATTCTAAGTTCTTTTGTAGCATTTCCAGTTATGTAATATACATCGTTAGTTGCATCATAATCGCTAGTACTTATAAAGGCACCATTATCACCATCCCTCAACAGATACTCATTGTAATAATAACCAGTCCAGCCATCCCATTCATTTGTTGTTCGGTGAATTCGATTGTAAGTATATTGTGTAAATTGTACAGAAGGATTAGTTGTACTAATATGGCTGAATGCACCATCTCCACCTGTTTCCTCATTTTCATAGTTTGATTGAGTATTTATTCTCCAAGAACCATTATCTTGTGTTCCTCCTAAAACATATTCATCAATCGATGGATGCAAATCAGCATGATAGAACTGCCCAACATTATAATTTTCAATTTTTGAAGACCAATTAGTTCCACCATCCTCAGAATAAAAAACACCACCATCATTTGCTGAAATAATTTTATTACTATCAATATAAATTAGATTATGGTGATCGGCATGAACATAAGGCGGTGTGGTTGCATTACTTCGCCAATTTGATATTTCGGTCCAATTTGCTCCACCGTCCGTTGATTTATATTGGGTAATCATTCCAAAAATCAATGTATTAGGATCATTAGGATCAACTTTGATATGCATACTATATTCTGCTTGATCATTTCTACCGTAATGTGTACCGGTTGCTTCGACTTGAACTGGAGGTAAAGTCATGGAAGACCAGTTAGAACCATTATCAGTCGATTTCATTAAGAATCCTATTTCTCTATTATCACCCTCTACAGCGATATAAATAGTATTTTTATCCGAAGGAGCAACAGCAACTATTACACGCTTAGAAGTATCTGAATTAGGTTTCCAATTCACTTTGTTCCAAGTTGTTCCATCATCTGAATAATAAAGATTACCACCAAATTGTGACCAGTTAGAATATTTAAGTCCATCCGTTGCTGCCCAAATTCTATCACTTGTACCTAAAGCAAAATTATTAAAATTTTCTCTCAATGAACCTCCAGAATTATTTGATACATATGGACCAACATTAGTCCATGAAGCACCACCATCTGTAGATCGATATAATCCCCCAGTTTTGTCATCTATGTCGTCGCTCCAATCTTGAGCATAACGAGAAAATGAGAGAGATGAACCAACATAGACAACGCCTGTACCATTTTCATTTCTTACAATGATATCGCCAATTTGTGACCCTATAGATGAACTGGATGATAAATGACTCCAAGTGGTACCACCATCAGTGCTTTTGTAAACACCGTTCCCGAATCCACCTGATCCAGATATTTCTCCAGTTCCAGCATAAAATATTTGAGAATTTGTTGGATCGGATGCTAACGAAGTTATTTTAATATTATCCCAAGTATGATCAATTTTTTGCCAAGTAGGTGTAGTAACAGTAATATCATTTGTTTTCCAAAGTCCTCCTGAAACACCAGCTGCAAATAAAGTCTTATTAGTACTGTCATTGGGATCAACTAAAATTGCTCTAGTTCTTCCTCCAATTGTGTTTGGTCCCAATTCTGTCCATTCTAATGTTGTAGAAAGTTTGTTTGGTGATAAATAAAAATTAAAATTTTCTAATACTTTATATAATTCTTCTGAAGGAATTCTTTTTAAAACAGGATCTTCTTGCATAGAATAAAGCTGATTCCATAATGCTTCATGATTTTTATCTTCTGCCTCTTGATATTCAGCAGAAATTAAATCATTATTTTTAAAGTTTGATATCTTGTCTGATGTAATAGTAATGAATAATAAAAATAATACAGCAAAGATAATATTAAGGTTTTTATACATTTATTTCATTCTCCTAATATAAATTAATATCCTTCGGGTTTATTTTGTAAAATAGGCAATGTCTTTTCAATATACTTTGATTCTTCATTGGCAAATTTCGAAGCACTACTTTCAA
>Ga0222718_10004113_pt1 | contig 12224 bp, 10 predicted proteins | sample C33_27DmetaG_FD_165045 | JGI IMG/M metagenome (GOLD analysis project Ga0222718, IMG submission 165045) | Estuarine water microbial communities from San Francisco Bay, California, United States - C33_27D | ecosystem: Environmental > Aquatic > Marine > Unclassified | place: USA: California... | reverse complement strand
ATTATGATCAGCCAGCATCTCCAGCAACTCTGGGATACGGTATTTCTCCGCTTCTACCTTTTTACCAGTGGAAGCCCAAGCGGCTCTAGCGTGAGCAATGTCGCCCCCTGCTGCGCCCAGTAGTTCAACCTTGTTTTTATGATTATCCATGTATTCCTTTGTTCGGTGCAGTGCCAATATACTGTACTAGAAGGACTACCCATACAGTCCCACAAAATCCAGGTGGGTTCTGACTCCTCATCATGAGCGTAGATGTCTGTCAACAATCATATTGCTTTCTGAGGTGTGTGGGGATGTTTATGAAAACCCACACTTTGCACACCAGAAATGTCAGCACTGCCAATTATTAATCAATCTCTAGATCCTGCCTTACTTCTTCCCAATTGATCTTTTTACGTTTTGCCTTCTTCGGTTTTTTGGGTGGCTGGCACAAGGCACAACGATCCTTCTTGTCGAACTGCAATCCCATATAGCAATTGCTTCCAATCCAGCCACATTTTGAGCATTTAATCAGTACAGTCATGACGAAATTTATTGGACTTCTTCAACCTTCCATCCAATTCCTCTCTTCTGTTTGGTGACCAGAAAGAATCTGGCCCATCGGTGATGGTGTGCGGCAGTTCTTAGCCGCACCATACCAGCCTCTCTCCTCTGCCCTTTCACTTCATGGAATTGGATCTCATCCTCATTGATTACTAAAAAGTCTGGGGTGTATACCCCAGAGTTACTAATGCGAAGCTTCACATCTTCGTAGCTCCAATCAAGGATAGCGTTAGCCCTCCGTAAAAGTTCCAAGTGTTCAGCGTATTGTTCTTCCCAAGAGCTTCGATAGATGGGATTCCGTTTCGCCGCCTTGGGCTTGCTTTTGGAGAAGGGATTCCTGAATGGATTCGCTGTTGAAGTCATTGTCTCTGCTCAGTAAATCATCGATGTAGGGTACTTCCCTAGAAGGAGGCAATCTACTTATTTGATTCCCCTTTCTAAGGTAGGCATCGATTTCTTTTTGAAAACTAGATTCACCCTCTAGTTTATCAACATATTCAATCTTAATGTTAGAATAGTTATGAATTAGATCAGGGCGATTTTCTAGAAAAGAATCTGTGTACGGCAGAGAAGCTCTATTCGTTAGATCTTTCCGTAGATGATTGTTTTTAACATTAACAGGATTTTCGTTGTTGTACTTCTTGCGGATCCCTTTAATGCATTTAAGACAAGTAGTAGACTCAGCCGTTTTTGCAGTGAATGGATCACCACATTTCTTACAAAAGCGTTCCTTGTTCGCTTTTTCAACAGCCTCAGATCTCTTCATCTTTTTCGTAATCAACTTCCATTCGTCACTGTGCAACTGAGAACAGGTCACTGCCCTCCTCCTTATTCTCGTTTCTGAGATAGGGGAGTGGCAGATGACGCAATGAGTAACGATGCCAACTTTGTGTTTGCCCCACGTTTGCTGGTCAGCGGTTTCAACGGTCATCTGCACACCTCACTTAAAACGGGTTATTATCAGGGTCGAAATTAGGATCTGGTTCCTTGACCTTTCCGGTAATAGGCGTGGCGGCATCAACCCATTCCTTGATGTTAACGTAGAGTTTCCCCCCGTTCATATCGTGGGTGATCCGTGCCTTGGACATCATTCCAACGACCTGTTCCAGATCTTCGATGTTCTTGATCCCTGCTTTTTCCAAGAAGGAGCCGATGAACTTTCTGGATCGTGCGATTTTGGATGGCGCCCTTGGTGACGGACAGTTATCTGGCTCATCGTAAATTCTTTGGCTTATGTCACCTCCGACACCTGGGCCGTCAACAGCCTCAAAGATAACAAGGCAGAACTGATCACATTCTTTGTCAAACATGACGGTTCCGTCCTTGCGAATTTCGATGATTCGTTCCGCTCTGAGCGTACACACCCCCGCTGGGACTGTGATTTTTTCGTATCCTCCACCTACTTGGAGGGTTGCATCTGATGATGAATATCCCATATTATTCTCCTATGTTTCTGCTTTCATTAATCAATTTAATCAAATTTTCCGCATCCATCGGGATAACGGGCGGAAGCCCATACCGATTTTTTGCTTCAATTCCGGTTGATGGTGTGGTGTACAAGACACGCTCACCTGTGACGATAGCCTGAGTGGACTTGCGTCCAAACTGGTGAGTATCGGTCTTGGTGGTGGTCTTCATTGCACCGAACAGAATCGCATCTGCCGCTTCATACAGATCTGCAGCAAATTTCTTATGAAGCTTGCTGGTGTATAGATCGTAGGGTTCAGACAGATGTGGCTCAGAGATGGTGCGAATAGCGGCATGACAGGTGATCATTACTCCGATCTCCATCTTGTGCTGCATCCACTTGAGGATCCTGAGCAACTTCGCACATTTCTGTGCGGCATAGCTCTGACCCTTCCCATACCCTGGCTCTTCGATGTTCTTCCATCCGAACTGCTTGCAGACAGAGTTGTGAATGACTTGTTCCAGCTTGTCTGCTGAATCGATCCCAATCCACTTGTAAGGGAAGTTCTTGGGGTCTTTGTCATACAGCTGTGATATCTCTTCCAGAGTTTCACAGAGTTCATCGAAGTCCTTGTCCATCATCGGAATGCTTTCGCAGTCGATCTCACTAAGACCATCGTCATAGTCGAGGATCAGCACTGCTTCCAATGCGGCCAGCATGGAGCTTTTCCCCACCCCTGGCCTTCCGTTTATCAGGATGAGAGGCTGCTTATGTTGCGGACCTTTCCTGATTCCTTGAAGATGTTTGCTCACAAATCTCCTTGTGTTTACTTTCAGTTAGTCGATACCCACGCAATCGTTCATCACGGGTATTCGTTGGCTTGATCCCCCTATTGAGCTTGTCGAGTTCGTTCTTGGTCAGCCAACCAAACTCGGGTTCCCAAGAGGTTTTTGATTTCGATTTCACACGATTCTTCCGGTTCTCTTCTAGTCTTCTGGCATTGGCCTCCTTTATATTGATGACGTTGTTGGGAGTCTGCTCCATTGATCTCTCCTAGTTTCTTTTCAAGGTTCGCCAACCGCAGCATCCTGCGGTTCCGGTTGCCATTGATAATTTGGTTGTAGGATGGCATCGGGATACGACTCCAATATTTTTCGTTGATGCTGTTCGCTTGGCGAATACTCTCCATTGATCCAGCCATAGACGGCCTGACGATGGACACCGAGCAGATGTGCCAAGGAAACTTTGGTCAAGAGTTCATCAGCCAAGAGGTTTTTGATGGAAATCGAATAAGATCCATCAATTGACTTATGGCAATGCGGACACGTTTTCATTCAGTTGATCCCAAGGAATTACATGGTCATCGTGACATTGGAACCAGTAAGCACAGTTCCTGTCGCTGCAGTAAGCAGAGCGGCGATTCGGGGGCCAGTGGCCCGTCTTGATACACATCTCTATATTGTTGGCGGCAACGAAGATATCGGACAGTGCTTCAGTGGTTAGTTCGACTTCCATGACTTTGCAGGAGGGTGTCTTGCCACGATACAAGTACACGATCCTCGCTTGTGGTATGTAATCCAGATTCAACATCTGTTTCACGGCTAGAGCGTAGACGCCAAGTTGGAGCATCCATTCCCGTTTTGGCGTCTGAATTGCCTTACCTGACACTTTCGTGTCATCAATGATGACCTTCCCTCCTTCCTCGCCACGGAAGTCCAACGGGCCTCTGATTTTGCGAGGCAAGAGATCAGGTCGATTGACCTCCACCCACTCCTGGGTCGCTCTCAGGATGTAGTCAGGGGAAGGCGAGAACTGCATCACAGCGTCAATGACACGCCGCACATCTTCCGATGATGGTGCGTCTAGTCCTGTCTCATTGAGAGATTCTTCCAATTGATTCCAGCACTCAGCTTCAACAATGTGAGGATCAAACCCCGACTGAGTGTGATTACGAAGGATGGCCTCAATGCCAGCCTCTCCAACGTCTCCAAGGACTTGGTAGACGTTTGGTGGGGAGTAGAGCTTGTGGTTGTAGCGGTAATCCAATGCCGCCATACAATCCTGATTCAGTCTACTTGCGGAGAGGAACGTCCAGTTTTCCTCGTAATTACTTGACATCAATTGGTTCCGTGTCATCATGGTGGCTTTACGTCAAGTCAATGACTAGGCGTAAAGTGATTATGCTGTGATCGTATTAGTCAAAACTAGACACTTTTAAGACGATTGCAAGACTTTTTTTACTCAATTCATAGAGGAGTATTTTGATGAATTGGCCGAACTCTAATTACAGAGGAACATGGGAATACTTCCTACTACACCAGAGAGAGTAAGGATTCTGAGGCAGGCATCCGGTTTGAGTCAGATTGAGTTCTCAAAAGCTTTGGAGATATCTCAAAGAAAAATCAGTAGGTTGGAGAATGGACAGTCACTAGACAGAAGAACTGCGGAAAAAATGTCTAGGAAATTTGGAGTTAGTCTAGAGTGGCTTGTCTATGGCAGAGGAGATGCCCCCGAAGGGTTAGCGCAGTCTGAGCAGAAGGGGAGTGATATTATCTACCTCCCAATCCTAGATCCCGACAATGAAGACCTACCTGTCAAGGACTTAGAAACATTTCCATTTTCAAAAAAATTGTTTCAGATGTATTTCCCTCGCACTACTATGGAAGATTTGAAGATGTGGTGGGTTATGGGAGAGTCGATGGCTCCCTTGGTGTATCCAGGTGATATCATAATGATTATTGCGAACGGAAAGTATAGAGGCGATGGAATCTATCTGATTAAGTTGTACGGGGCTTACGGAATCCGCAGGCTACACCGTAGGTCAGAGTCAGACTTTTCGTTGATTTGTGAAAATGAAAAATATGATGTGCAAGAAGTAACAAATAAGAGTGATTTCCAAATCGTTGGAAATGTGATTTGGATTTCAAAGAAAATATCAAGCTGATGGGGAAGCCTAGACAAGAGATCTTTTTTGATAAGCGCAGGAATATGTGGGTTGGCAAGTTCTGGCGTTTGAAGGAGCCTGGGAAGTACTTTCCCCCAACGCGAGACCTGATCGAAAACTACGACAGGATCAGCAAGTACGAAATCGATGAGGCTTTTGTCCGAGTAGAGAAAGAACTACTGAAGCAATCCTTCGGCTCTGAAGACGCAGAGCCTGTTCTTTTTTCAACCGCATCAGAACTATGGGTTGATTCACTACGAGACGCAGTCGCTCCCAGAACATTGGTCGAGTATAAACGTGGTATAAAGTCTTGGATTCGGATCAATGGAGATCATTCCGTGTCGATGATCAACACGGAAGCCAACACATCGTTTCTCAGGGAGAGAATCAAGGATGGTGTGAGTGATGCCACGATTCAAAAAGACCAACGCCACCTGAACGTATTTTTCATGTGGCTGTATAGTGAAGGACTGATTCCGAAGGAGATCAAGTTTAGAAAAAGACGGGTTGAAGGGAAGCAACCAGAGATTTATCGGGAGGAAGACCTAGAGAGACTAGCAGATCTCCTCCAAGACCATCCGCAATGGATGCGTATTTATATGATGGCAAGATATGCAGTGATGAGATCTGGAGAAATCTGGTCACTGCCACTAAACAGAATTGATTTGAGAAAGAGGACGATTACGATTGGGGATGTCCCAGCGTTGGAGTGGACAGTGAAGACCAGAACCCGTAGGGCCATCCCTATCGGCAAGAACCTATACCCATTTTTAGAAAAGGACATCAACAGTAGAACCCTCAACGAACGATGGTTTCTCGACAATGGGAATGGATACCCAGCGTATGGGTCTTCGTGGTCTCTGACTCAAATCTTCCGTAGGCGTTGCAAACAGCTAGGGATTGTTGGGCCGAAACCACTTCACGGAATTCGATCTCTTGGGATTACCAAGATGCTTCTGGACAGTGGAGGTCGAGCGGAGCTTGTTGCTTCGATAGCGGGTCATTCGGTAGCGGTAATGCTGAAGCACTACGCCCGAATCACTGAGGAGGATTCTCGGGGGGTGATTGACCTTCTGTAGTCTTGATGACTTTTTCGATATAAATGCAAGCATCCAACATCTCTTCCTGCAGATGCTGTAGCCAGTTCAACATACCAAGATCTTGACGATCCATCGTGGTTCCGTAGGTCTTGAGTCCAACCTCGGAACGGAGACAGATCTTTTTGACTACTTCGTAGTTGATGGAATCCAGGTCTTCGATTTTCATAAATTACCGTTACCAAGTAAGTGCAGAGTAATTATTTTTGAGGTATGGTTTTACCCACTCATCTTCAATCAGCAAGACGGGCCTAGACTTACTGTGCCTCGCAGACATGATATCCTCATGCAAGCATCCGCATGACCGAGTCCTTCCCATTCTCAAGGAAGCCCCCCTTACATCGACAACTTTGCCGCAATCACATTTGCAGACCCAGTGAATGCGTTTGTCTTTTGCGCTGTTAATCCTATGGTCTGATCGTTTGAGGACTACAAGACGGCCAAATCGGTTACCAGTTTCATCAATATACCGAGTACCGCCCGTCCTATGCCGATGGACTTTATAATCAGGAGGGGGAATCAACGATTTAACAAGGATGAGGAATGAAGAATCAGGAAGATAACCAGTAAAACCAGATACTTGATCACAGACTGAAAATCCGTGTGTCGCAGGTTCGATTCCCGCTCTGGCCACCAGTAAACATGCGGTGTGAAGGGGGTACGACAAGACAAGTTTGAATCAACGATAACCACGATAGCTCAAGCTACAGGTAGACCCCTCTACCTTTTCAAAAACCATCGCTTTCAACAGACGCAAAAATGTACCCCCACTGACAGCCATTGCCGGAATCATCGTGGCCGCTCTCTCTCATGTCTGAGAACATATTTCCTGCCGAAAAATCTGTCCGATAACAATTGAGTCCACTAATGAAAGCTAATGGCTGTCAGTCGAAGTACATGGGAAGGTCCTGATCCCTATCCCAGAACGATATCGGGATCAGGCTTACACAATCAGACTCATCTGACGGAGCAGCCCTAGCACGGCTAGGGCTTATTCCATCCAACGGAAAAAGAGGCCAAGACAAGGAGGAAGAAACCTGACCTCATTTATGAGACTATCTGTGGCACAAATTGTGTGTCAAGCCCCAATTGGCAATCTTGATTTTTTTCTATACTCAATTAAAGCGTCTCTTTTTTCTTTAATTAAGTCATTGTAATTACTAATGATTTCATTGATCTCAGTCCTGTCCTTCTTCATCCGATAAGCTCTCCGCACATCTCTCGTCTTATCTCTACGCAAATTTGAGATCTCTCGTTCAAATCTTCTGATGTTGTCAGACCGTGATTGGCGCAGATCCAACGGTGTGGTGTTGAATCCGCTGAGTCTTCCAGCGGCCTGACCTACTGTGTAAGTAGGCTGACCCATCTGGTCTAGCTCTCCGGTCAGGGCTTGCTGCATTCTGCGGATCCCTCCGTACTCCGTGTTCAGGAACGGTGGCGCGGACATATTGTATGCGTACAAGAACAGATCAGCGATCTGTGACGCAGGATCCTTTGTCCGGTCAATGATCTCACGTTGGGTAAAGGAGTCCTTGTTGCTCTGAATCGCTGTAGCGATGTTCATCACGGGACCACCGAGCAACCCTGTGGACATGAACGCTGCCCCAATATCACCCTTCGACACTTCATTGCCAATTTCTTGGAACAGACCCCAGGGTAAGAGGTAAGAGATGTCAAGGAACTGAATCCTGCCTTCTGCGTCTTTGAACGGCAGTGGAACAACTGCGGTCTGCCCCTTCTCTCTGAGGTAATCAGGCAGGGCAAGAAATGCCGCTTCCACATCCTCATCATCCCAATCAAACGCAGACTTGACGGCCTCTGCCAAGGCGTAGGACAACCCGATCCAAGGAGCAAATCGCCACGGCTTATAGCGCATCGTCTCAAGTAAACGTGGTGCAACCTTCGCAGTAAAGGTGATGAACGGAGACCCGAGAGCGTGGTTTCTCAAGAACCTTACGTTGGCTCCAACGTGGCTGTAGTCAAATAGCCACTTCTCGGCATATGCTGCAGCATCGGCCTCATTCATTCCTTGATTTTCCATCGCATCGGTCATCATCATAATTTTGCCGAATCCATCGACAAAACCGTAGGCGTCACCCGTAATGTTCTGGATCTTTGTAAATATGTCTGCAGCAATCCGCATCGCCGCATATCCACTCAGTCCACCGTCCTTTGCTGCTCTACGCTGGGCGGCAACATACTCGTTCTCCAGCATCTGGATTTCGTTACCGCTGAATCCTGATGACAGAAGCCCGTGCTTCTTGGCAAGTTGATAGTACTTGCCCTTGCCTGTGTACGCCTCAAACGCCTTGCCGATCAGTCCTGGCACACGCTGGATCCGCACCCCACCGAGGTTCATGAGGATGACGTTGGATGTAAAGTTTCGTATATACGAAGGAGGGTTGGCAGCAACCTTTGACCATTTCCAGATGCTGTTGGCTTGTGCTAGGTATCCGCCATCTCCAAGAAGCTTTCCTGCAAACCCCTCGCTGGAGTCAGGAGACATGTTGTAAGATCCAATAATGTCATCATAGATCTCAGCACGAACAGTCATGCCACGGAGTTTACCGTAGCGTTTGGTATCAGGGATTTGTCTCCACTCTTTAGGGCTGAGTCCCATCGTATCGATATCTGCAATTTGGCCTCTTGCCGCATTTCTCATCTCATTGACAACTTCCATCAGGACTTGCCGTTCTTGTCCGCTGACAATCTCATTGTCATTGTTCAGGATTTGAGCTTCGATACGCTCTGCCTCTGCCATCAGGTAGTACGGTGTTGCTTTGTAGTTACTTGGTAATTTGTTTCGTTCTTTGATCAAGGTTTTGAGTTCCGCATTCTTTGCGCTCAGAAGCTTGGCTTGTCCTTTGACAGGAACTGCCTGATTTTCTTTCTTAATCTGCTTAATCTCTTCTCTCAACTCTTTGATTTCATTAGCGATGTTTTCTCGCTGCTTTGCTCGGTCAGCCGTAATCCCCATCTGCTGAACCAAGTTATCGCCACCAACCCTTTTGGCAATCTGCCGCATCCGATCTTGCAGATCGAAGTTGACCAAGGACTGTTGCAGTGTCCAATCGGGTTGTGTTGAGATCCAAGACATCCAATCCAACAAGGCCAAGTCTCGCCCAGGTTGCATGATTGCACGGCTTGCGAGGTACGCTGGGTCTTCAATCTCCCCGAGGATCAGTTTTCGGATTCCTTCTGGAATATCTTTGCGGTTTTTGAGGTATCCAAGATCTGAAGGTCTGCGGTTGTTCTTGAACATCATGTTCGCATCTTCATCCTTGAGCAAATACTTCAGGTAGACCCGAGGTAGATACTGCCCCTTCATCGCATCAATGGTGGCCTGTTCTGTCAGCCCTGCCTCGACCATCCGATCCCCGACCTGTTCAATCGCCTTCTTTGCCCGTTCAGCAGTAGCCCGTTCCATCTGGTTGGTGATCATCTTTGGATCAGCCCCCTTCGTGGTCATGAACTCGTAGATCTGTTTTGGGTTCTTGGTGTCCTTGAAGGCATCATAAACCTTGGTCGCAATCTCCTCGTTCCGATCAATCACCCCACGCAACCTGCGTCTGGCGGCAAGGTACTCTTTTAAACGTGGTACAGAAGACATCGGCTCCAGCAGATCCATCGTCTTCTGATACGCCTTGTCTAGAATTACAGACTTCTGCCAGAGCATATCCACGGCACGGCTTGCCTGTGCTTCGATCGCATCGATGCTGGCGTTAAGTCCTGATCGTTCTGTTCTGGATTCCGCTTCTTCAAGGCGTCTGCTGTAGCTCAGATTTGGCGCATCATCAGGAATCTGTGTCAGAACATCCTGCGCGATTTCTTGGACAGATCCTTGAGTGGAAGCCATGAAAGAGCCGACAATAGTTGCTGCTTGTTTCCCTTCTGAAAACTTTCCACCCTTAGATGTTTCAAATTCTTTTATTGGGTTCCCACTGGAATCTTTTGCTATGTCCAAAATATCAGGTCTCGCCTCTGCCTTATTAACTATCCAATCAAAACCAAAATCGAACAATGGCATCGGACTCTTGAGCATTGTAAGAAATTTCCCAGGGATAACAGTGTCATAGCTTGGATGCTCTGGAATTCCGAGGTTTCCAGCGTTGGTTGTTTCTCTCTTAGGATCGATCTGTCCTAGCCCAATCAAAGCGCCATATGGCGTATTCAGAAATCTTGCATCAGATGTTTCTTTAAGAACATATCTACCGATCTGAGCCACGCCTGTTCCAGACCAACCTCTCTCGTTATTCTCAGCAGCAGTCCAGATTGGTTTAATGAGATTTGGACGATCTCTATGTCCTACGTTTTCAAGGATTGCTTCAAACAATTCTACTATGTCATTAGCGTTTGTGGCGTCAGGGAAGACACTCTGAACTGCCTTAGATGCGGCAAGGGTTGAGGCTAATTTATTTGCTGCATCAAAATCGTATGTTCCTAACTTCTTACCTTCTTTTAATTCTGCAATAAAAGCTTGGTAAACCCCTGCACTTCCCATATGGTTTTCTGGCTTGAGCAGGGTTATCCCAAACAAGCCTCTGTCAGCCATTGCTTTGGCAGCTTTTAAGAAAGTATTTGCCGCCCCTTTTGCACTAGCCCAAGCCGCACCAGTTTCTACATTATTTTCTCCATACCCAGGCCCTCCATACATGAAGAGATCGATCTCACTGCCTGGGTTCATTCCGTTGTACTTCCCATACTTTGTGCGATCAGCCGTCAAAATCACCATCTTCTTACCAGCCAACTCTTCAGCAAGCTTCTGGGGTGCGCCACTCTCTACCAGTTTCCGCTTTGAGAAAGAGAGCGTAGTGTCTCCGCTGTACAACTCCCCGTGTACCATCTTGCTATCGACCTCATCTACCCTGCGTGAGTAGTTGAGCATCGCATCGTAGATTCCTTCGTGTTTGGTTCGTGCACCTTTGTACGAATCCCACGCCCAGTGGTGGACAATATGTTCAAACAGGTCTACTGGAACCTGCTGCATTCCTTGGCTTGGTTCCAGTGTCCCATCGTCACGAATCTCCCCGAACCGCTGGGCTACGATGTCACGAAGTTGGGCCTGATCATCCTTGTTTGCATCCTTAAATAGGTATCGCAGACGCAACCGCTCCCGTTGCTCGGGGGTGAGCTGTGCGGGTTTGCCACCCACAGGTTCCACCTTCCCATCCAAGAATTCGATCCGTAACCGCATTCTTTCTGAGTTGAGTTCTGTGGTCTTCCCTCGGCGTAATTGTTTAAACAATTTGCCCTTGTCCTCTTCACTGAGGTCAGGGTTGTTCTCTGCTTCGGCAAACTTCTGTTCGTAGTCCTGCTTGATCCCAAGGATGGAAGGTTGCTGGTTGATCCCCATCTCTGAGTCGACTGCTCGGGTCAGTGGGGTAATGTCCCCCTGCCCTGTGATCCATGCATTGAGTTCCACCGCATCCAGCGTGAGCATCCCGCCTACACCGAACATAGAGGCAATGAATCCGGTTTTTCCTTCCCCGATCCCCTGAAACTTGTTCATCTGTGCGTAAAGGTTGTCTGTGTCTCCTGGCTTGGCATTCACAGCATCGGTAAGCTCCTGAACCCTTTCCAGAGAATAACCACCGCCTTTGCCTTGGAGATATCCAGGTTTGAGGAGATCGTTTCTTCCGTAGGTTTTTGAAAAATAGTTGGACGCCAAGTCCACCCACCCCTTTGCGTCATACTGACCATTTTCCAGATCATTTAGCAGTCTCTGGCCTAAATCGGTTGTCAAAGCCCAAGCTGCATTCTCTTCAGGACGGACCACCTCCTTTCCATTGTAGTTTTCTACAAATTGTGGGGGGAGTTCTTTGAATCCAGGGATTTGTCTGCGAAGCTGTGCTTCAATTGTAGTGCGTGGCTGTTCTTTCTTGCCCATTGATGAGATGGTGATGAAGTACCCCTTCGCTACGTCCCGTACACGCAGGTTCCCTGAGTTGAAGTTCTGCTGCATCTGCTGCATCGCATTCACCACAGGATTCAAGTAGTCAGGGTACTGACCAAGTTTTGCGGCAATCAGGTTGTTATGGATCAGTCCGGTCTTGTTGAGAGCATCTTGGTACTCTCGGCGTGAGTAGTTGAGTTCTCTAGGTTGGTAAGTGCCATCCTGCTTTTCGTCCTCCTCCAAGCTCTGTGCATCTGCAACGAATCCGATGTTGACCCCGTCCAAGATACTACCGCCGGATCCTGCAAGGTCTTGCTCAATCATGAGCATCGCCCTCTT
>Ga0222718_10004111_pt1 | contig 12225 bp, 5 predicted proteins | sample C33_27DmetaG_FD_165045 | JGI IMG/M metagenome (GOLD analysis project Ga0222718, IMG submission 165045) | Estuarine water microbial communities from San Francisco Bay, California, United States - C33_27D | ecosystem: Environmental > Aquatic > Marine > Unclassified | place: USA: California... | reverse complement strand
GATCCATATCGTAGCATATCGTAGCTTATCGTGATCGATGCATATCGTAGCTTATCGTGATCGATCGTTGTTATCGATCCATATCGTAGCATATCGTAGCATATCGTCATCGTGAAAATCAATTGAAATTCACGATGACGATGTCTATCGTGGCCGATCGTTGTTATCGTAGCCTATCGTTGTTATCGTAGCATATCGTTGTTATCGTAGCGTATCGTAGCTCGATCGAGAGCTGATTTCATCTTTGTTAGATTTGTCAAGTCCCACTCATCGTGAATCTTAGGTCAAATTCACGATGAGCAAAAAATTAAAAAAAAACCGTTTCAGCTTCTATTTTTGAAATGGGGTTTGTCAAAATCAGATGTCGCCTAAAAAATGATTAATGCATTTATGTTAAGACCCTGCATTAATCGTCAATTTACATTTTGTTCTATGATTTTAAATTATCGACTGCTCCAATCGCGACGTATCCTTTGGATCTCGTAGTCGATGTGTTCGTCGCTGATATACTTGAAGTATCGTAAATAACCGATCTTAAGCTCGCCATACTTCGACGCCAACGGGTTCCATCCAACGACGATAAACGGATCCAAATCGTAGTCTGTAGTATCGTACTGATTATGTGTTCCTGTGAACGTCGAGTCTGTTGATGAATTTAGACCTATCAATCGACTCGTGATCGTGATCGTTTGGAATGACGAGGTAGTCGTTGTCTGCTGTACACGACCGTAGTACAAGTACGCTCTATCATCTAGTCCGTATCGTAGCTGCTCGAGATGTTGCTGTTGAAACTGCCCCGTATTGTTGTTCAATTCTATCGATAGATCGTTTTGAGTTCCATTGCGGTTTACGATAAATTGCCCGTTTGTAGCGAACGCAGATCCATGCGCGATCAACGACTGAGACTCGACGCTTGGATCGGACGTTTCGAATACGATGAATATCCCAACGTTCATCGCTGAACCCCATATTTGATTTCCTGTTTGTGATAGCTGCTTCGACAAGAAATCACCCAATGGAATGTCCTCGGCGCGCGATCCGTCTCCGATAGTTCCGTAAGTCGGTGTTGCTCCCGAGATATAACGGGTCACGTAATCAGGGTGACTGGGTGTCTTATAATCATCAAACCGAAGGTCCAATTTCATGATATCATTGTTTCCGTATCCAACATAGTCATTGAACTGATCGATAAACAATGTGTCGATGAATTCAGTGTCCGTGTGCGTTCCAAGTTGCAGCTCGGTATAGTACATGTCCCAATCGTAAGATGTTCCTGCAAACTCGGGTTTCAGTATCACAGGATCGAACGTTGGATTTGTAGATACCGTATTGATTATCGTAAAGTTGATGTCCTGATCCGCTGTGAATGTCCCTGTGATGCCCGTGGTCGAACGCCACGTTTTGATCCTTATTGTGTACAAATTCGCAGCGGTTCGTTTCGACATCGCACGGATCGCTGTGATACCCGTCGATTGGATGGTGACCGTTTGTCCCGCGCCATTGTATCGTGTCCCATTAAATCTCACGTATCCTTGTTTTGTCCCCGAGTTATCGACAATGTGAAGACCGACCATCGATTGATGTGCTACGAGTTCCATGTGGCCTGTCAAGTCCCAAGTGTTGATTTCGAAGATAGCTGTCGCCATGAACTGATTGCCGTCGGTAACGTAGTCGTACATGGGTGTCGGCAGATCTACTCTCAGATGCTGTCCTCCTGATGCGCTTGCAAATTTGATTCCGTAGGATCCTGTTACTGTCGTCGCCCTATCGATAATCATCAAGCTGTTCCTGGAGGTGTTTCGAGTGCCCGCACGCAAAGCCGAGATTGTCGATCCTGCAGTCTGAATGTAGCTTAGCTCGCTGATCCTCGACATCTCCAAGAGCTGGAACTTGTCGACATCAACGAGGTACCCTGCAGGATTAACATATGTTACAGGAGTGTAAGGGGTTGTTACGAATCCAACGCTTCCCGCACTGGATGTTGCTGATGTGATTTGAATACGGAACATCGACTGATCAACATAGGGAATGCCCGTGTCGCTTAGGAAGTCGTGCGAGATGAAGAAACTATTGAATGATGTATATTTCGAGCCTTCGTAACCGTTTTCGAAAGTCGGTAGGTAATCGGCTGGGTTTGACGATGCGATCGTTGTTTTCATAAATATCCCGTAGTAATCTATTTTCGTGTTTTTATAAAAAATCGTATAGCCGACCGTGACACCCCCTGTGACTGACGGAGTATTAACGGTGAATGTTAAACGATGCTGATCGCTGGATACTATCATGAGCATTGGATTACTGATCGATGCGATAGGCTCGATGTACGGCATGGTCGTCTGCTCCGCGGTTGTTTGAATCGTGTAATAAGGTGGAGGAGTCTCGTTGAATGATTCATAGGCTGTAAACTCCACTATGTAGTCTGTATTTTTTAATAAAAAGTGTGCCTCCTTTCTTTTGATCGTGAAGAACACGGCGGCAGGGTTTGTTTCATTTTCAAAATACGCATCGCTCGACGAATCGAAGAAGAATGTATACCGATCAGTATTTGCGAACTTGCCTGCGATGTTTTGATTGAGCGACTGAGTGATCGTCGCTGTGTTTCCAACATCGATCCCGCTCTTCCATCCGCGTTCGAATGCGGCGGAGTCCGCTCTGTCTGCGTTGACAAAGACATCGATCGTGAAGGACTGCGTACCGACGCTGTCCTTTTGAATGATCACGTCGATGCGAATTTCATTTTCAAACCATTCGCGTGGCTGTGCAGACAGCTGGAACTCAGGGCTGAACGAGAATGCGTTGATCGTCGGGAGCACTTGAAAGGTCACACCCTCGGGCAATGTAGAGCGCGCGATCGCTTCGTTGTCCACGAGTCGCCAATCGTCGTCACTAAGGGCTTCGCGTACTGAGGATGGCTTAACCTGGAATTGGAATGTCTGTGTCGCTGTTGTCAAGTCCGTAATAAACACGCTGTACGTTTGCTCAAAGCGACGAATAGAGCTCCATGTTACGCTGTGCCCTGGAACAGATGCGACCCCGTACGTCGTAGTCTGTGTTTGAAGTTTGTCAGCGTTGAAATAGACGTTGTACCGTATTTCCATCGTGTAATCGGCGAATTTCGTTAAATCTACGCGCATGTCGTAAGCTTCTCCTTCAGCGACTTCCTCGATCGTTCCCTGCAGGAGAATATCCGCTTGAAACGGGAAGGGGTTGAGGACCGTACGATATATCTGTACTCCAAGCGGGTCATAGGGGATGATCGTGTCTAATCGCACGGCGAAACTCGAGTTGTCGATGATGACATTGTTGGCGATGTTGAAGCGCGCTTCGACGAGGCCGTCGATTTCACCCTGCAAATAGGGCCCATTAACGTACATTTCGAATTGCTTTCCGATGTTAAAACCTTCATATATTCCCGTAACGTTGAACGCGTATACTTCGTCAACTGATGTTGACACGCTGGCGTACGTCAGTTTGTTAGGATTGTACCAAACGGTCGCTCTCGAGCTGCCATGCTCAGTGTATCTGCTCTGTTTCAAATTCATGGGAATTACAAGCTGATACGGCGAGGGTACACTGTAGGGGAGCACCTCGAGTTCACGATCGCGTTCGTACACAAATTGCGGATCGGAAAGGTTTGTATCGGGAACAGGGAGCAGTGATGAGCTCGGTGATATGCTATCAATGAATACAAATATTGAATCAACATAGTTCATCTCGAACTCTCTGATATGCTGATAGCTGAATGTCATCAAAAGATGTTCGGCCGCGACCGTGCTCGGTAACTGTGTTGCTGTGAGGATGTCGCATGGGTATCCAAAGAGCGTGCCTGAAGTTTTATTGAAACTCCATCCATCTCCGTAACTGTACTGTAAAGTCCCTGCAACAACCGAACCCGCACGGGTGGGTTCGACAGAGACCTTGATAGTGAGTGCTGTGATCGGTTCACGTCTGGTCTTCAGACGGATTTCACCCGAGATAATTTCGGTGTCGTAATCGATTTTTTCGCCTTGGGTGACGTTCCGAAGATAGACATACGATAGCGGGTCATATGAGAACGATGGATTGAACGACGCATTGACGAGGTAATTGGTCGCTGAGTTTGCAAGAGTGACCGATTCGATTTGCACATGTAGTTCGTCGGGAAGAATGTCATCCGTTACACCCTCAGGGCTGACGATCACCTGCATGAGTACCTCATCTTGTCCTGTGAAATGCGATCCTGCGAACACAAACCGTGTCTGCGTTGATGATACAGACGTCTGTGTGATTGTAGATACGCCTAAATCGTTGAACCCGATGGTTGACAAATTCGATGGATGCGTCACGAGGATCGAGAATGCGGTGATCAAATCGGTATTCTTATTAATACTGATGTTCGTGCGAAGCTCGTAGTTCACTTGGGTCGTCGATTCAGAGAAGCGTAGCGTTGGGATGTACGAGAAGTCGGGATGGCTTGCTCTGATCGGCAATGGGAATGTCGTGTCGTTGACGGAGACCAATTCGCAATAGATGTCGTCGGTGTCGATGATCTGAGTCGTTTGATTGGTCGACATGGCCGCCAACGTCCCCGTCACGGGGACAGTGAACTCGATCGTAAAGCGATTGGCTGTCGCGTATCCCGCGTACGGCATGAGGGTCGATGTATCGAATACCGTGAATGCTTTCGAAGGTACGGTGTTGATCACTGTGAAATTTGCACTTTTTACATGGACATCGAAAACGACCGTGCTGACTGGATCTGTCCAATCTTGTTCGACAAATCGAAATGCTCTTTCAATGATTTCGTGGTTCGAGCTCAGTTGCGTCGACGTGATCTCTAAATACGGGTACAGTCTTCGAATGATTGATTTTTCATTATTTTGGACGATGTTCAACCCACCCGTTTTATGAATGTGATGAATCGTCGTTGACGGCGCGGACATCTCGATGTAACGACGATCCGAGATGTCAAACTCGTAATAGCCAAGCTGGATTGATGAGCCTGCGTACGAGTTGATGGGAATTGCTTGATTGTTTACTTTCGTGTATGATGCGATCGGGTTGACAGTAGTGTAAAACTGCCCGCTCGTGAGGCGTGGATCTTGCGTGTATGACCATTCGACCTCGACGATCGGTTCGGCGACACCCTGGGTAACGCTGTTCAGCTCGAAGTACACTCTATAGCTGTTGAGGTACCCGAATTCTTTCGTTGTTATAGATGGAGGATAGGTGCTATCAGATCTGTCAGGGTCGGATGAGTCATACAGGGTCGTCACGATGCTCTCGGTGATCGTACGATCTGTTAACGTATATACGATGTCGAGCGATCGGTTTACGATGTTAGGGATAACGATCGGTGGGCTGTTTTCAACAGAGAGGGACGTCGTCGTGTTTGGGGTAGTGATGGCTAGAGGAGATGTTGAAGTAAGGTACGACGGAGGCTCGACGATGTAAACAGGAGTGATCGTCGAGGTGTACTCGTCGTTGGCCAATGTGTGCGAAACTGTCGCCGATTCATGATAGAAGAAGTCTGTTCGATTGTTTACGTATTCCTCCTGTATCTTTTCGGATGTCCAATTTTGCCCGAGTTCAACAGTCACCTGTTCGTAGAGGTTCACGCTATTTGCGTTGTGATTAATGTCGAATTGTGACCACGATGCGAAGGGAGAGACGCATGTGTTCTCCTTGGAAATCACAAGCGCTCCGTTGAGATAAAACGTGACGTACGTGGGATTGATCGTGACGACCCAATCGTTGAATTTCGTAGACGGCAATGGAGAAAGCACATGAATCACCTCGTTGACCCCGTCGGTCACCTTCAGTTCCCCGTGGTGATACTCAAAGCTCCATGAGCCGTGTCCATCGACGTGAAATTTGTCACTGACGGAGTAGATCTTCACGCGTATCGTCATCATCGAGAGATTGTCTCCACGTGTCAACGGAGTCGTATCGGCGAATGTCTTTGATAAAAGGGTCGACGCGGGGAGTTCGATCATGTGACTAAAATAGTACGACGGCGATCCTGTGCTGATCGAGAGGTCGTCGATCGTTTCGTCGAAGCTGTAGTTGATCAAATACTTCGTTGGTTCTATTACGATCGGTGCGGGTGCGTCGAGACCTCTATAGTGCGATAACAACTCATTGATGATGTATGTCCTTGTATATCCTTCTACACATCCGAGGTAGTATCGAGATTCGAACACGACGAGCGATGAGTGGCTATCAATATTGTATTTGTCAAGTCCGCTATGATACTGATCCTTAATCGCAGAGCTTGATGCCGATATATCGACAGTTTTCAAGAATGTTACAGAGTCCACGAATACGGGGTCGGTTTGATCGTCCGTGAAGCTGTGCAACTCGATGTGAAGCTCATATGTGTTGACAGCCGTCTCCTTCACGGATGCCCATGCGAGGTAGTTGATGTCTGTCGTTGTGTCAGGCCAATTGAAATAAATGTGTTCTCCGACATTTCCGTATGAGCTGCCCGCGAATTGTATGCACAGTTTCTGTTGGTTTCCGAAACGACTGATTCCGAACCAAGCACCGTGATACCCGTGTGACGACAGCTTTTTCCACGATAAATTGCGAGTTCCCGTGTTGCTAAACACGCACACCGATGTTGCACCGAACGTAGAGAGGTGATCGTAAATCCCATCGTTATAGGATCCGATATCTTTGTGGACTCCGCAGTAGTTCATAAAGAGTGCTTTTCGATTGTTTTTCGTGATCTCTTGGGCGACGGTCACACCCGTCGTCGTCGTGTTATTAATGTCCATCGCAGTGTCATCGGCCAAATTTTTGATCGACTGCAGCTCATACGACGGCGCGGGACCGATCGTCGCAGTGTCGTCTTTGTCGTACGAGACTTGGATCAGTAGGGACGCCTCTCCAATGCTTGGCGGCTGATCGTCCGCTTCATCGGTGTCAAAGTCGATGAGCATCGTCTTCTCGTCGAATGTCCCGATGAGCATCGTTGGGTGGGGTTTGTACCCGTTTCTAATCAATGACATCGCCCCTTTTCAAATATAAGGATGTTTTTATGTTGTCCAATACGTGATCGCCGCTGTAATCAGAGCATCGCGATCGGTCTCCGTATGATTGCCCTTGAAGTATTCAATTTGCGCGATCGTAATCGAGGAGTAGTCGTCTTGATCCTCAGTAACGTTGTTGTCGATGCCGCTCATCCAATCGGTCTCGAGGAACGTCGAGTTTTCAACGTACGGTATGTTGACGGTGAAGCTCTTTTCGTCAACGAGGGCTTCTGTGCCCGAGGTCGTGAAGCTGTGCAACTCGAGGTGGAAGTCAAACGTTTCGCTCGACGACTCTCGAACAGAGGCGTACACGACATGATTCGATGCGTTCGATAGTGTGCTGAACGGGAACGCGATCATCTGCGTCGATGTGTCGCTGTATGCGGTGCCTCTGAATTGAATACAAATGTAATCTGTTGCTCCGTATCGGACAACGCCGAAGTACGAGCTGTCTACACCGTGTCCTGACAGCTTGATCCATGATCGACTCACATCGGTGCCGTTACGAGAGAACACAACGAGAGTGCTGATCCCAAACGGAGAGGTATCGTAGATCGCATTCGGCAGGCCGATGGTTTGCGAGACGCCCGTGTGATTAAAAGCGACCGCTGTCCTCGAATTGATCGTGTAATCCTCCGCATGGGGAGTGACATTTTGCAGAAGAGGCAAGTCTCCACTTGTGTACACTTCTTCCTTGGTGGATTTCTGGAATACACCGTATATGTACGTGGTCGTGTGATCAACGTTGAATTCCTTCTTTTGAAAATTTGTCGAAATTGGATACGCAGCTGGAAGATTCCAAACGAGTAGCTTCGTGCCGTCCGCTTGAGTGTTGACGGTCGTTGCTGTCAGAGTGACAGTGTTCGATAGGACTCCTTGGCCCGTGAATCCGAGATTGAGGTCGCTCATGTACAAATAATCCACGCCCGTGGAGTATTGCACTCCGTATATAACGGGACCGATGTGTTGGGGGTTGTCCACGGAGTTGTCGATTGCGAGACGTTTGGACAGGAATTGCGGGCCCGTGACAGCCCCGACCTGATCGTTTCCCGCTCCATCGCCGTAACATCGACCATTTAGAACGATATCGCTGGATGTGCCTGAGGCGAGGAAAACTCGTGCAAAGCCATCGTAAAATTGTTTAGTTGTGAGTGTCCGAGTACGGGCGTTCAGATTGTACACTGTATTCGTCGTTCCATCGGAGTATTGTACGATCAAGGTGACACTGGACGTCGAGGTTGGATTTGCACGATCCCAAATAAATACACAGGGATTGGAATCCAAGGCAAGATAGATCTCCTGGGAAGAAGGATAGCATAGGGTGATATCATTGCCTCCTACGCTGTAATAGACACAGATGTCCTTATCTGCTTGGATCGTGAAGAAATCATTCTGAGATTGTGTGAGTGCGATGTTAAACGATCCCTCGCTGTGCTTGGTCGCGACGACGGTAGTCGTTTGAGCGGATAGCGCAGACGTTTGATACTGAATGGTCGTGTTATCGTGGAGGGTGTAGTAACGGGCTGTCCCGATAGTGGATCGCGTAGCACCCATGAAGGTTCGCCCTCGAGCATGGGAGACTTGAGACGGGTACGTATCGAACATTCCTATCGATATCGCCTTGTTGGAAAAGACGGTTTCATCAATGGAGGGCGTGTAGCTATCGATTTTTTGATATTTAGCAAGCGTTGTCCACGGAGTGATAGCACCCGATCCCGTCTGACGAAACAGTTTAGTGTTATCGTGATAAGCCCAAATACGCCATGGATCTTGCTGAGACGAAGCTTGATTATGATATCCAAATCGAATAGCGTGGTTCGGTACATCGTACTGATGAATCGTGAGCGCTGTTGATGTTTCGAGATTGTTGATCGACGTTAATTGATCAGGCGGATATATTGAGTAGCTGATCGTATCCGCTTCGGGATTAACTTCGAGGAGTTTCACAGCGGTCGTCACTACAGGAGCCTCTTCGACCTCATCGGTGTCGAAGTCGATCAGCATCGTCTTCTCGTCGAGTTTACCGATGAGCGTGTTCGGGTGGGGTTTAAAGGAGTTAATCAAGAGACTCATCGTTTATTATAGATTGATGTTTTTAGAGGGCATTCGGGAGCTCGAGTTTGTCGTTCTTCAACGACTCGGCCGACATGTTCTCGCGCTCGATCTCGCAACCGCATCCCTTGCACCGCACACAGCGTGAGCGGCGCATGTTGTAGAATAGGACACTGATCACCATGCTACATCCGAAAGCGCATGCTCCGATTATCGCGACGTCTAACATGATTTATTATAAACGGACATATTTACCGCGGACCCAATCCACTCTCGTTTTCGAGGCGTCCTTCTGCTTCTCGCGCGCGAGCGAGAGCACGAGCTCCTTCCCGTGTTTCTTGATCGTTTCTTGGATCGTTATCGGAGTCTGAGCGTTGACACGGACAGACGGTCTGCAGGCGTGCTTGTTCCGATCGTCGTAACCGCATGGCGTTCGCTTTCCTGCGATGTAATCAGCTACGTTGAGCCACTTTTCGTTCAGCCACCTTGTCGTTCCCGTCGATTTCGTTTTCGATCCCTCGTAGGTGCCTCCGAGCTGCTTGTACTTCTTCACGATCGCCATCGATCGGTACGCTGATGTTTTCGTCCCGTACGATTTGTTGATCTCCTCGATAGCCTTCTGATATAGAACTGGGTTACTCGGAGTGCTCATTTTATTAAACATGTATAATTTGTACCTACTACATGGGGTCGCTCAGCCTGCTAGAGAGTACAGAGGCTACCTCGCTACGCGATCGTTGCAACATCGGGTTCAAGACCATCATGCCTTCCGTCGGTCTTCGTCGACGAGGTTCCGATGATGACATAGGATCGCTAATACGGGACGATGGAGGTCCTGCGGGTGTGCGCGGCATGTCGCCCTGTAGTTGCTCTGCGAGGCGTTCCTCGGTTAGCGATGGAGCGCCGATCAACATCGAGGGCTGTACGATTTGCATACCCTCTGTAGGGCGACGACGTGGTCGCATGTGAGGGATCAGATTCTGTCCCATAACCTCGACGTATCGTACTCCCGCGCCCGATAGAAGGTGATGCTCATCCTGCTGTGTGTAGTTCTGATAGGTCTCCTTGGGTTCGAGAGCGAGCAGGTTGTCCATACGACGACGATCCGCTGTCCGCATGTATTGCCCAAGACGATAGAGCGGAGTGATCACGTCCTTGTCCGTCCACTTGTAGTCAGGGTCTATGATGAACCCGATAAAGGGATTGAGGTCCCGTGCTACCTGATGATCGAACTCGGCAGGAGTAACACCGCGCTTAGCAAGAGCGATCGCACGAGGCAACGCCTTGGGAAGACGAGTAACAACAGAGGCGTCGCTGTTGATCGAGTCTAGGTACGCTTCGACATCCTGGATCTTTTCGTACGCGTCGTAGAGGCGCTTGAAATGCTTCTGATGACGCTCGACAGTGGTCTTTAAGTTCTCTTTACGCACTTTGAAATTCTGATTGTCGTCCGTACGCGTAGCTCTATTATTAAAGAAGTTTTCGAGAGCGTGGGCGTGATGATCAGGGTCGTTGTCGATTTTGTTGACAGTTCGTCGAGGCTGATGATCGCCAATCACATGCGCACCTACAGACACGGGATCGATCTCCGTGTGATAGATTCGTTGGGTCGTCTTGTTATCATAATGATCCTTCGAGAACACCTGAGTCGCTGATATAGCGGGATTGTAATGATGACCTTCGACGTCATATTTCTCAGCCACATGTAGACTGATACCGCCTCCAAGGGAATGGCCCGATACAGCGATCGATCCGTCGTACTTGTCTCGAGCCTTCTCGAACACCGCTTCCGATCGCTTGTAGCGAGCCGTGTGCTTCTCGCGACCCATGGCGATGTGTCCGTCTGTTTTCACGTCGGATAGAGTGGTCGTGCCTCGATAGGCGATCACAGTTTCCTTCGTCGTATCGTTGCGAAACACGGAGTGCTCCTGGGTCGATAGCTCGCGATCCAACACGAACCCTTCGAGTTCGATCATCGGATTGAAAAGGTCTGACTGCACGTACTCCTGGTTTTCGCGGTGGTAGGCCGCCATGGCGAGACGGGCGAATTTATGTTGATCGATCGTTTCGAAGGAGGTATGATGTGTGAGACGGTCTTTGATGATCGCTGCTGTGAGGATCGACATTATATGTTCGTTTTATAGTAAAGCAGATATGAAAAAGAAGGCCTCTTATCTCGATATCCGAGTTCCGAAAGGACGAGACGCTTTCGCCGTTAAAACCGATTCGTCGTATATCAAGCTTCATCAATTACAGGTCGTCGTGTCGGCTCGAGGTGGTGGGAAGACAGTATGGATCACGAATCAACTACGCATGATGAGGGACATGGGTTGTTTAGATAAAGTAATCCTTGTAACACCGACGTACGAGTCGAACAAAGATTCGTTTCAAGGCTTACCTATCGATGATGAGATCATCGATCCGAACGATCCTGAGGCGGTTCAGAAGATAAAGGAGATCGTTGAACGTGAGCGTGATCTTCTCGATGAATATTGGGACGCCATGGAGAGGTATCACGAGCTCATGAAGCAGATCAAATCGAGACGGCCGATCGAGCAGATCGACGAGGATTTACTAGGGTTCTTCGGCGACGAGCTGGAGAAGCCCACACATTGGCTAAACGGTCGTAAAGCGGTCATAGCGTGCTTCATTGATGATGCTCTAGGAACAAAAATATACGGAAGTAAGAGCGGGCTTAACAATTTAGTTATTCTTCATCGTCACCTCGGTGTTTCAAAGCACATGGGGGCATTGGGTATCACGATGTTCTTCGCGACACAGTCGTACAAGTCGAATATTTACGGGATTTCGCCTACGATCAGAAACAACTGTACAACGATAGCCATCGGCCGCACGAAGAACATGAAGGAGCTCGAGGGGATCGCCGACGAGGTTGGATCGTTTTGCACTCGCGACGAGTTCATGGACGTGTATGATCAAGCGATGGCTGAATGTGGATGTGGATGCGTTAGCCGTCATAACATTTTGTTTATCGATACGAATCCTCACGATGGAAACAGTCACTTTCGAAAAAACATGAACAAGCAGCTCTATCCCCGTCTTAAAGAGTCTTGATCCATTTTATTACAGTGTCAACTTGGGAGAGGGCTAAAAAAATTTGACGGGAAAGGGACTTAAAGATATAACGCACTTTTTATCT
>Ga0222718_10004110_pt1 | contig 12226 bp, 9 predicted proteins | sample C33_27DmetaG_FD_165045 | JGI IMG/M metagenome (GOLD analysis project Ga0222718, IMG submission 165045) | Estuarine water microbial communities from San Francisco Bay, California, United States - C33_27D | ecosystem: Environmental > Aquatic > Marine > Unclassified | place: USA: California... | reverse complement strand
ACCAAGAAATTCCTGAAATCATTATCTGTCACATGTAATTCGTCGGTGTGAACTACCTTGTTAAGGTATTTAAGAATTGACGGCCCTATAGACAGTTGTCTCCCAAAATAACCAGGACTTTTAGATAAAGCATATAAAAGCTTTGCGCATTCTACTTTATCGTCTTTGTCATAGTCTAAAGCATCCTTTAACACCAACTCAAAATGTGTTCTTAGGTCTTTTAGCTTATGCTGATTGGTCGCTTCCTGCTGAATTATTTCTTGCAATCTAGCATGTAATGACAGTTTTGACATGTGTTTTTAGCGTCTAAGATTAATTATTGCAAAATAAACGTTTTTGATTCTTTCTGTACCTGCAGATAAGACTGCTCTAGCTGCTTGTAACTCTGCTTTTGTTTTTTCATCTACTTTTAGTTTTTAGCTTTCAGGTTTTAGTTGGTTTTGAGGGATAATTGACGTTTTTTGAGTCAAAAAGCACTAAAAATGGTCAAAAAGAGGTGAAAATGATACGTTTTAGGCAAATCACTAACTTGGAAGTTAGCAAGGCAAGAAGTTGATATTTCTAGAAGCTTTATAATGGGATTTCGATATGAATAAATGGTCAAATTCCACTATGAGAGCCTCTACCTTCTAGCAGGGGTTTTACTGATTTTTATGAAAGACAAAATATATGTATTCTTGGATTCGACATAAACCAAATAAGTAATCAAACTTTATGTCCTTCAAAATTACGGACGAAATTATTCCAGACCCTGAGTCGCTTCTTGAATCAATCCGGTCTGTAGGTTATTCATTGAAGGAGGCTATTTCTGACCTAATTGATAACTCTATCTCCGCAAATGCGTCAAGTATTAGAGTCATAATCAATCTTGAAGGTGATGGAGAATTCCATCTAATTGATAATGGTGCTGGTATGGATCATCAAAAGCTAGTATCATCCTTTCGATTAGGTAGTACAAATCCTAAAACTACTAGAGAAGAAAATGACTTAGGTCGATTCGGAATGGGAATGAAAACTGCATCTTTATCGCAGTGTAGATCAGTGACTGTTACTTCCAAGCAGAATAATTGTATCGTTTCAAGAACACTTGATTTAGATGAAGTTAGTAAGCAGAAAAAATGGGTGATCGGCGAAAAGGAGATGCACTCGGAAACCACCAAACAACTTGACGATCTTGAACACGGAACTATTATTTCTTGGGAGAAACTTGACCATACATATGTATCTAAAGAGGAAAACGATAACTTATTATTGGATGTTCGGAATTATATCTCTTTATGCTTCCATCGGTTTATGGAAAAGACGAACAATAAAATTTCATTCTATTTAAATGACGTTTTAATCAAGCCTATATCACCTGTTGTAGAGGGATCACAAATTTTCTCTGAAATAGCACTAGATGATATTGATTCAAAGATGAGAGCATTCACCATACCAATACGAAAAGACAATAATTCTTTTTCAATATTCAATTCATTTGAGCTCTTTAATGGTCTAGAAAACCAGCAAGGGATCTATATCTATCGAAGTGATCGACTTCTATGTTTCGGAGGGTGGCTAGGAATAGTAAAGCCTAATAATTCCTATAAGCTTTGTCGTGTAATTATTGATTTTAAAAATGACTACTCCTCTGACAGCAAGTGGAGTATTGATATTAAAAAAACCAAAGCTGAAATACCCTATGAATATAGACAGGAAATAAAGCGTTTTGTTCAAAAGGCTCAGAAGGATTCTTCCATTAAAATAGGGAAATATAATCGGGTTGAAATGGGTAGTTCTATTCGTAACCTTTATGAGAATGCTGAGCTATGGATAATTAAGAAAAATACTAAATACGGATACTGGGAATACTCGTTAAATATAGAAAATCCCATTTTCAAGGGTTTACTAGAAAAGGTTAAAAAGAAAGAACTTAAAGTTTTATTAGATATAATTTCTAGAAATATACCAATAGCAGATATCATTGACAACAATGATGAAGAACCAACAAATCACGACACACTCTTTGCTGAGATAGATTTAGAAGACATTCTGGTTAATGAAAAGAAACAGGCTCAACAACTACTTCAGATTTTTTTACAATCTGGAGAAACAAAATCAGCAGCAATAGAAAAGATCCTCTCTGTCGAACCATTTGTAAGGCATAAACAAGAACTTTCAGATTTTCTTAAAAAATGACAGAACATTTAAAGACACTAAAAACATTCCCACAGATACAGGTTACTTATAGCCAATTCAGAGAGGGAATTCTTAATGAAAAGGATTGTCTGGATTTTCTTTCAACCTTATTAAAATTAGCAAAGGTTGAGTTAAGAGCGGAAGAAGTACTTCAGTCTTTTAAAGATGAGGAAAACAAAATTGTCGTTTTAGATGTCATAAAGAAAGAAAAACCTAAGAAGTGGGTTTCGAATTTCGATGCAAAAAATACAGATGAAGCCCGAAGAAAATCATTATTTAATCAGTACCAAAGAGTACTAATAAAAGAAGGGAAAGAAGAGTTAGCGTATAAGTTAAAAAAAGAGGTCTATAATATTCTCGATGCTACACCTAATCCTAAACCAGGGATTGCTTGGAAATTTAAAGGATTAGCCTTTGGAAAAGTTCAAAGCGGAAAGACTTCAAATTTTATTGGGCTAATTGCAAAGGCAATCGATGTAGGATATGATTTTATTATAATTCTTGCAGGAATTCCCGAAGATTTAAGACAACAAACCCAAGAACGAGTAGATAAATATATTTTCAGACGAGAACTTAATATCTCGGATAACAATTACAATTTTATAGAGGAGGAATCTGAAGCGTCTAAGGCACTAAGTTTAAATGCACTCACCTATGCTTCGGATAAAGAAGGTAATCGACGTGAAGGGGAATTTAAAAGTAAAGTATACAAAACCGGAAATGTCAATAACGACGGACCTAGTATAATGATTGTGAAGAAGAATACTATTATTCTACAGAATGAAATCCTTCCATATCTAGTTAGTAAATGTGACGAGAATAAAGATTCTTCTGAACAAAAAATAAATAAAAAAACATGTCTAATTATTGATGATGAATGCGATAATGCCTCTGTACTTGCTCAGTCAAAAAAGGAATATATATCAGGAGAAGAGAAGAAGGCAATTAATCTGAATATTAGAAGAATAATAAATCTCTTTAATCGGGTAACCTATGTAGGATATACAGCCACCCCCCAAAATGTGGTAATGCAAAACATAGAGAGTAAAGAAAAATTAGACACAATAAATTATAGAGATAAGTCGATAACTTATAAGATTGAAAAAGACCTAACCTTATATCCCGAAGACTTTATCCAAATTTTAGAACCTTCTGAGGGATACTTAGGTCTAAATGAATTTCTGAATGAGACCAATAATTACATCGAACTTATTGACGAAAAATATCTTCCTGAAACGAAAGATGAGGACTATGTTTTAAATGAACCTTTGATAGATGCATGCCTTCATTTTGTGTCTTGTGTATACATCAGAAGACATATCTGGAACGAGAAGGACGTTAATAATTCGATGTTACTTCACCCCTCTTCACTAAAGTCAAATCTCGAGAAACTTAAAGATGTAATGGAATCATTTCGAGTATCTTTGGTTGGAGACGCTAATCGAGGAGAAAATAATTCGGAGTATTACAAAATATTTCAAAATAAGGTTAGATTTTATGGAAAGGAGTCCACGGATTTTAATTCTTATATCGAAATAATCGAGAATCTAGAAGTTGTAAGTGTTCACTCAGGGAAAGAGGCATCAACTCTAAATTTTAAAATCCCTCGAGATAGAATTATAGTTGGTGGTAATAAACTATCAAGAGGTTTTACAGTAGAAGGATTGTCAGTGTCTTATTTTTTTAGACGATCAAGTCGTTTAGACTCTCTTCATCAAATGGCTAGATGGTTTGGATATAGAGGTCGTATGAGCAGTTTAATCAAAGTGTATCTACCCTATGAGGATAAAGAATACTTTGAATTTCTGAAGGGTCTAGATAACAACCTTATGGATCAGATCTACTATATGAATTTTGAAGAAATGGATCCATATAACTTTGGTTTAAGTCTTCTATATGATCCCGATCTTCTTGGATACAATAGAAATTCTAAACGTAGAATGGACATTACCGATCCAAATAAATCAAGACACTTTGAAAAAGGAGCTAACTTCTCAAGACCTATTATTTTAAGGTCCCTTTTTAACGATTATAACATTAATCAAAAAAACGTATCCACAACCGTTGATTGGATAAACAACCTTCAAGAGACTTATACTCCTTTTACGTTAAACTTTAATAGAAAGGATGAGAAGTTGGAGTACAATAAGCAAAGCATTTCAAATGGTAAAGGTCGAATTTACTTTACCGGGGTTTCTTTTGATAGGATATTGTCTTTATTCGATTCATTAAAATTCTTTGATAAAGCTCAGACGACAAAAGATGCCAAAGAATTTTTTGATAAGAATAGGAACAATGTCAGTCCTGAAATTCAAAACTGGAGTATTATGATTAGTAGAGGAGAAAATTCTAAGGAATCAACTCCACCTTTCTACATAAATAGAACTTATAAGTCGAAAAATGAGACTCATGATGAAATATATATCAGCTCAGTTGAAGATTCAAAAGAATTAAAGGAGGATATTTTCGATCTAATAGAAAACAAAAGTCAATTAGTAGAATTTATAACTAAATCTCAAGGTAAAAATGAGCTGCAAGAACTAAATAAGTTAAGAAAAGAAAAAGGGATTAACCTCTTAAAAATTTACTTCACTCAAGCAAATAATAGGAAAGCGAAAGCGGAAACTATCAATATTGACCCTGCGGTAATTCTCGGATTCAAATTCCCCTCTCAAGTAACAACACTAGAACGAAAATGAACGAAATAAAACCACTTCACGACCCCGCTAGTAATTTATTGATAGGATTTAGTCTAATAATTAACGGCTTTGATTTCAAAAAATTCTTTTATCCAAAACGCCGAAGTATACTTTGGCAGCCCACTGATAATGGTTTATTAAATATTCACCTTTTAGATAATTCCTTGTCTGAAGAGTTTTTAGATTTTTATAAATACGTATGTCAGAAATTAGATCTCACTGCTAATAATGAAGAGATTTTATTGAGCTTGAAAGGAATTTTTAGAAAAAGGGAAAAGTTTTACAAGTCCTTAAATTCAGTTTCAAGACAAGATGCTATGGGGATTTTTGGAGAGTTAATTTTTCTAAAAGAACAACTTTCAAAATCAGAAGACCATAAGGCCATTATAGCGGGATGGAGAAGACCAGACAGGTCTACACATGACTTTGATTATGATGAAATTGGTTATGAAGTTAAAGCTGCGGGGTTAAGTTCCAAATCAATCAGAATAGCTAATGAAAATCAATTAGATAGGCTTAATCACGAAACGCTTTTTCTTGTATGTTACCTAGTAGAGTGTTTTTCCTCCACAACCAAGAACAGTATTGAAGAATTATTTGGTGAAATTTCACAGATGATTGAAAGTCCAATTCTAGAAACAGAAATCTTGGAAAAAATTGATATCGATTTAGAGGACTTGAAATTTGACATTACCGCTCAATATAAAATCGTTAATGAAATTGGAGACGAATTTCCAAAGATCACCTCGCAAAACCTCAACGAGAATTTATCAAATGTTAAATACAGCGTGTCTTTATCCTATATAGAAGAAAATGGAGAAAAATCAAAAATGGCTTAATAAGTTTATTGCTGATTCAAGAGCTAGAGAACACGCTAGTGAAACTATGCCCCCTGAGGAAGCCATGTTCAGTGTATTTACGGAAACAGTATCTGCCTCTGCCGTTCTACCAAATATCTTTTATCAAAGGTATCAGGGAAACTTAAGGTATCAGGGAAACTTTAAGAATCGATCTTATGAAGTTTGGGGATTCCAGAAATCTTTACAGGATGACATTCTTGAGTATAATGTTTTCATTTGTGATTTTCTCTACTCGGAAACAATAACCAATGCACTCAAGGAAGATATTGACTCATCAATCAACAAGGCATCAAATTTTATCGAATATACCCTTAATGGGTCGCTAGATCAAAGTATTAATGATTATCATGATATACGTCATACTATCAATGATATCGCTACAAGTGAGGCAAAGTATGGTTTAGCAGCCTTAAATATTTATTACCTAACTAACAAGCAATTAAAAAATATTGAGAGACTTTCTGAAGCAGTTCGTTTCAAAGACAATGAATATGAAGCACGAATTCATTACTGGGGTCTCACAAGGTGGGGCGAAGTAGTTTCAAGTAAGACTAAAAGAGAGCCTATATCATTCGATTTCGATAGTCTATCACATAAAGTAAAACTCATTTCTCTCGAAAATAATACCAAGGATATAAAAACACATGTTGGTATTATCCCTACCCAATTGCTTTATGATTTATATGCAAGGTACAACGTTCGTCTTCTAGAAAATAATGTAAGGGTTCACTTGCAAAGGAAGAACAATCAGGATATGGGTAAGACCCTGATTAATGAACCTGAGATGTTCGTTAGCTACAACAATGGTCTAAGTGCTACATGTAAAAAGTTAGAAATAGACCATCAGGGTTATGCGCGTTCTATTGAGGATTTTCAGATTGTTAATGGAGGACAAACTACCGCAACCGTTTACTACACAAAGACAAACCGGAGTACTAGAAATGATTGTGACCTATCAAAAAGCTTTGTACAAATTAAGATTACTGAAGTTCCAAGCAAATCGCACCACGAGGAACTCGTACCTAAAGTATCACTGTATTCCAATACTCAGAACGCAGTAAAGAAAAGTGACTTTCTTGCTACAGATCCAAAATTCATTTTCACCGAGAAATTCACAAAACAGAACTATGTAAGACCTCCAGATTCAAAGCAAAATATCTTTTATTATTTCGAAAGAATGAGCGGGCAGTATAATGAAGAGTTGAAGCGACAGGGCAATCCTGGAACCCGAGCTAGAAAGGAATTCGAAATTAAATATCCTAAGGATTTGAGGTTTGATAAGTTAGATTTAGCAAGATGGGCTAATCTTATCAATGATCTACCGCACTTCGCAAATACCGGTAAAGAAAAATCCTTCGATGTATTCATTAAGGGCACAAAGGATTTCAAACCCACCCCATTTTGGATCACCTCGGTAATGGGTGCTGGAGAAATCTTTAAACAAGCGAGAAAACTATATGGTTATGCTAATCGTAAAACAACACCTCTATTCTTAGGCGAAAAAACCGATGTCACTCTAGGTCAGTCAGTATCAATTTTTGTAGTTAGCTATATCGATTATTTATCTAAAGGCTTGTTTGCATTTCATAAAGTCTATGATTATTCCATAGCTATTGAAGAACTTGATTCGATTATTCGTGAGTTGATGGAACAGATCTATCACGTTGTACTTAAAAAGGGAGGGGCCTCTGCTCAGGAACAAAGTAAGACTGAGGCTATGTGGATTCATGTAAAGAAAAGTGTTAAGGTTGATCCTGTCATTTTAAAACCATTTATAATTACTGCTGAAGAAAAAAAGAGATTAAGCGAATTTAAAGCAGATAGTCAAGTCGAGTTTTTTAAAATAGCTAATCGATATCTAAGTAAAGGAGCTAAAGAAATACTAGCATTAAATAGCTTCATAAAAACAACTACGGAAATAGAATATACCGATAGAAAGGTTTTTGAACGGATTTTTAAGAGAATTGAAAATCGAGAAATGAATCTAAAGCTAACTGACTTTGAAACTGTCAATGAAATTGTCTTAAAGGCGAATCAGCTTGGATTTGAGCGGGTAAATAAGCAAAACGTAATATTAGCTTATGAAAATTTTGACCTTAGTTCAAAACTTGATCAGATAGAGAGCCTTCTAGATAAAGAGGAAGAGGAATTACCTGATCATTTTAAAGACCTAATTGAAAATTATAAAATTTCGAAAGAGATGAAAGGTGAGGAGCTTCTTACCCTAAATAAATTTCTCTAAACAGCCTTACTAAAACTTGATTCTACCTGATAAGTAAACTGTTCTGCTATTGCCTTTGCTATCCCAGGAAAGGTCTTACTGCGCAGATGACCTGCGTTTTTACCACTTGCATCATTATACCACTTAGGCATTCGTTTACCACTAGAAAAGGTTACATATTCTCCTGGATCTACGTGGGTAATTTTAGCAAAAGGGTCACCAATCTCTAATTGGTCGCCAGGTCTATAATGCTTTAAAGGTTCAAGATTTTTTAGCCAGAGACAAGTCTTTTTTGAGTAAGGATCGCCAAAATAATATGGGTGAATTATTTGATCTGGTTTTCGGTAAAGAGTGCTCATAATACCAACCGGATTTTCAATGGCTATGAACTCAATTGGTGCATTGGCTACTTCTAGAAAAAAGTCTATGCCTTCTTTTTGCCTGCCGTCTTCTCTCTTATGTTTAAAGTGTTTTGCACCACTAACAGCTAAATGCGTACATGGAGGGAACGCGACCATCATATCCCATTCACCTGAGTACATCACATCCGTCAAATCACCTTGAATGTGCCATTCAGGATTATCACCACTTGTAGGAAGTATATCACAGCTGTAAGCCTCATGACCTAAGGCCCTAAACTCCTTACAAACGGCTTGAGATTCCTCACATGCAAGTAGAATTTTCATATTTGAAAAATAAAAAAATTACAACCAAACCCCAAGGAAAACAAGGTTATTAATACACAAGAAGTCAACATAAAATTTAAATATTAACCGTAGAAGGTCGCGAAGAGGCACAACTAGTTATCAGATATACTATCGTAGAAAATGTTACGTAATTTTAGATTCTCCATAGCAATATGTAAAAATGACCACGACAGGCAGAAAACAAAATCTTAATAATCTTAGAACAGAAAAAAAAGGTCTCGACATCTTGTTTTCGAAGGAGGAAGGGTTCTATATACCATCAAAATAAGAAAAAAAACAACTATATGACCTAGCCGGTATAGACTTTAAAAAATATCAGCGATCCGTAGATTGTATTCAGTTATTAGTTCCAACCATCCAGCAAGTTCAGTCCTTGAACGATTTCTACTTTATTGAAGTAAAGACTACAAAGGACAAAAAGGTAACTAAGCTACCCTTTAACGTATTTTTTGGATTTACACAAAACGAAGAAGATCTCTTTATACGTCAATCGAACTACAGATTATGCATTGTACATACGACCTTAAAGGAGTATTATCTGCTAGATTATGCGGAATATTTAACTATGATTAAAGTAAAGAGAGTACAATATCAAATCAATTTTAGATCTGAATAGTTCTACTCCTCCTCCGTTATGCCAAGTTCACGATCTCTGCGCACACTCTCAATTTCTTCCCGGTATTCGTCATCGGTCATTGGTGGATATTTTTCATTGTAAAGCTTACGCTTTTCCTCTGTCATTGGATCTTTTTGGATCCCAATTCGATTCTTTGATACTTCTCTTAATTGAGAACTCTGCACGCTTGCCATCTACTGTAATTCGCAGGTATACTGGGACTTCTCCATGGCTAAGATGCTTTGTTCTTTTTACAAAGAATAAAAGTGAAAATGTCCTTCTATTCATAATTCTGAAATTAAATACAAAGCTATTTCCAAGTCCACCGAAGTGAAAAATGAAAGAAACTGTAAGTTATTGAAAATGAATGAAATAGGTGGTCTCTTGGCTAGAGATCTAGTCCACCGATTAGTTCACCTGAATAGGGGAGAAAGGGGGTGAAATTGGGTATGGGGTAAAACAAGAAAACCCCACGAAACGTGAGGTTTTACTGCATATTGCGGTTTATTTCTGCTTTTATAAGCGGTCCGGACGAGACTCGAACTCGCGACCCCATGCGTGACAGGCATGTATTCTAACCAACTGAACTACCGGACCAAGTTTCCAACCCCGAACCATCGGGATACTGACAACAGTCAGACATTGTGGAAATTGTTTGTTCCCTTATAAAGGGACGGCAAAAATAGATTTTCTACGATTCTGTCCAAATCAATTTTGTCGAACACTCAAAAAAAATTCAAACCCAACATTCGGGCATAAAAAAGGAGCGCCCATCCTGAAAGTAAATGACTAATTGAAAACAATTAACTCATTCTAACCCTATCAACTTTCTCGGAGTAGGCGCTCCGGATCTTTAAATATTTGAAAACTTTAAACCCTAATTCAAATAGCCACCCACGTGTGCCGAGTGACATATCGAAAATAGATTTTTCAAATAGAATGACAAATAAATTTTCTACTTATTTAAATGTACATCCATTTGTGGAAACGGTATGGTAATGTTGGCCAAACCACCATTGGGAATAATGATGATTTTGTTGTCAGGAGTAGTCATGATGGTGTTGAATATCTGAATCTCTTTAGCAGCCCCAGTGTAGCCTTGAGCTTCAACCACATCACCCACTTTAAAAGGCTTGAACAAGAGAATCATCACCCCACCGGCAAAGTTTGCTAAGGTTCCCTGCAAGGCCAAACCAGCGGCTCCTAAAATGGCAATGAAGGAGGTCATTTCTAGACCTACCATGGAAGCAATGCTGACAAATAGCGCAATTTTTAAAAGTGCACCCAATAGGCTTTTAAGAAACGGAATCAAGCTTGGGTCAACCTCTCGGTTCATCATCACATTTCCAAGCATGTTAACAATAAACTTAACTACCCAAAGTCCTATGATCAGGGCTATTATTGCCCCAATAAACGTTATACCGTATTCTACCACATAGCCCATCACGAGCTCAATGATTGCATCAAAATCTTCCATAAGTTGTTTAGTTTTTAGTAAATGGATTATTCTTTATTTCTTCTTCAATGAATGTTTCAGACCCATGACCTGAATAAACTTTAAAGTCAGGGGGAAGTGTATAAAATTGGCTTTTAATCGAGGCAATTAATTGGTCGAAATTGCCTCCAGGTAGATCGGTTCTACCGATGGATCGATGGAATAGTACATCCCCTCCGATCACGAATTTCTGTTGGTGATTTACAAAGGCGATGTGGCCAGGCGCATGACCGGGAACAAACCGCACTTCAAACTCATCGCTGCCAAGTTTGAGAATATCGTTTTCATCCAGGTGGTTGACTGCTGTTGGCGATTCTTCAAATCCAGATATGCCATAAAGGTCGGCCGAGGTTTTAGCCATGTCCATGGTTGGCTGATCAAGCACGTGATATTCTGGCAGCACGTCAAATTCAGTTGACACAAATCGATTACCAAATACATGGTCGAGGTGACAATGTGTGTTTAGGAGTCGAGTTACATTTAATCCTTCCAAGCGAATGAAGTTTTTTAGTGCATTTTTCTCTCGTTGGTCATAGCATCCTGGATCAATGACCCAAGCCTCTTTTTCCTCATTGTAAAGCACATAGGTGTTTTCTTGGAAGGGACTGAAAATGAATTTTTTGATCGAAACCATCGCTTGTTTAGTTTGTTTCGTCAATCTATGCAAGGTATTTACTTTTAGACCGAGCAATTGACTCATTGATTTTGAAAGCGCGCAAAGGTAGCTTCCTCTTACTTTTAAGCACGTTGATGGTGTTTTCATCAGCGTCATACGCCCAGTTTTATCACGGGATGCACCACCCTTTTGGAAAGAATCGTATACAGTATGAGAAGTTTTTATGGAAGAAGTATCAGTTTCCTGATTTTACTGTGTTTTTCAATGGAGATGGACAAAACTTAGCGGTATTCACAGCTCAGGAGGCAGATTTGGCCATCAACGAAATTGAGCGATTTTTTGACTATCCAGTAAGAGGTGAGCATTTGCAATTTGTCGTTTATGAGAAGCTTGAACATTTCAGACAGAGCAACGTGGGCATACCCGAAACGGATGAGTCCAACATTGGCGGGATTACCCAGATAGCCGGCAACAAAATCTTCGTTTACTACAATGGTGATTTAAACGACCTAAAACGTCAGGTGAGAAAAGGAGTAGCTGAAGTGCTCATTGCACAGATGCTCTTTGGAGACAATTGGCGCGAAATGCTTAAAAACACCGCGCTTCTCAATTTTCCAGAATGGTACATTGAAGGCCTTACTTGGTATGCCACCGAACCTTGGAACGTGGATGTGGATGATCAGCTAAGAGACATTGTTCAAAGCGGGAAGTATCAGAATTTTAATCGACTGAAAAATGTAGAGGCAGAGATTGCTGGTAGGTCTCTCTGGTATTACATAGGCGAGACTTACGGTAGTAAAGTTGTACCCAATATCATGTATATGGCTCGCGTGA
>Ga0222718_10004109_pt1 | contig 12229 bp, 14 predicted proteins | sample C33_27DmetaG_FD_165045 | JGI IMG/M metagenome (GOLD analysis project Ga0222718, IMG submission 165045) | Estuarine water microbial communities from San Francisco Bay, California, United States - C33_27D | ecosystem: Environmental > Aquatic > Marine > Unclassified | place: USA: California... | reverse complement strand
GAAGGACGGTGACTCCCTCGGCGGCGTGGTCGAGGTGCTGGCCTTCGGCGTGCCGATCGGTGTCGGCTCGCACGTCCACTGGGATCGCAAACTCGACGGGCTGATCGCGCAGTCGCTCATGTCGATCCAAGCTGTGAAAGGTGTCGAGATCGGAGACGGTTTCGAGGTGGCTGGTCGTCGCGGCTCGGCCGCGCATGATCCGATCCGCTGGAACTCCGCCGACGGTCGATACGAACGGCTCTCCACGCTGGCTGGAGGCCTCGAGGGTGGAATCACGAACGGGGAGTTGCTGGTCGCCCGCGCGGCGATGAAGCCCTTGGCCACGCTCAACGTGCCGACTCTCGAGACGGTCGACACGGCAACCAAGGAGTCGGCGGTGTCGTTCAAGGAGCGGACCGATGTGACCGCGGTTCCGGCGATGGGAGTCGTGGCCGAGACCATGGTGGCGCTCGTCCTCGCCGATGAGGCGCAGCGCAAGTTCGGCGGCGACTCCATCGATGAGTTCGTGCGCAATGCCAAGGCGGCGGCCGCCGCGACTCGCGATCGGGACGCCTGAGCGATGGGCGAATCGACGCCGGAACTCGCCACGATCACCGTCGATCTCGGTGCGCGCTCCTATCCCGTCCATGTCGGGCACGGCGCGGTTTCGCGGCTCGACGGGCTGCTTGGCGAGGCACGCACGATCGCGCTCGTCACCCAGGAGGGCATCCCTGCTCTCGTGGACGCTGCGGTACTCGGCGGTCGACGGGTCGAACGATTCCTCATCGGTCGGGGAGAGACGGCCAAGACCCTCTCGACCGTCGGTGAGCTCTGTTCGGGGTTCGCGGCCGCGGGCATGAACCGCGCCGATGTCGTCGTTTCGGTGGGCGGTGGCATGGTCACCGATGTGGCCGGGTTCGCCGCCTCGGCGTTCCACCGCGGCATCGATGTGGTGCATGTGCCGACCACGTTGCTCGGCATGGTTGACGCCGCCATCGGCGGCAAGACCGGGGTCAACCTTCCCGAGGGCAAGAATCTTGTCGGGGCCTTCTGGCAGCCCCGCGGAGTGATCTGCGATGTCGATGCCCTTGCCACGCTTCCTGAGCGGGAGGTGCGCTGCGGTAACGGGGAGATGGCGAAGTACCACTTCCTCACGGGCGACGATCTCGCCGCGCTCGATGAGGTCGAGCGCATCGCCCGCTGTGTCGAGATCAAAGCCGAGGTGGTTGCCTCCGACGAGCGTGAGGGAGGCCGTCGGGCGATCCTCAACTACGGGCACACCCTCGCCCACGCGCTTGAGACCGCGTCCGCACACGATCTCGCCCACGGTGAGGCCGTCGGTATCGGCCTGGTGTTCGCCGCTGAGCTCGCTCGAGCCCTCGGGCGTATCGACGGTGAGCGGGTGGACGCCCACCGCGCGGTCGTTGGTGACCTCTACGGCCTCGGGGTCGACATCCCCGACGTCGCCTCGGTCACGGAGTTGATGGCCCTCATGGGTCGCGACAAGAAGGCCATCGGAGGGTTGACCTTCGTGCTCGACGGCCCGAACGGTGTCGAACCGGTGGCCGGCGTCGATCCCTCCACCGTGTCGGATCTGCTCGCGTCGCTCATTGGGCGATGAGCCTGACGGCCGGTCGGCCGGAGGTGGTGCTGCGCCAGTTCGCCGAGGACGATCTCGATGCCTTTGCGGAGATGAACGCCGATCCGGTGGTGATGGCGACCATCGGGCCGGTGGCCGACCGGGCGGCCTCCGAGCTGCTGTTGCGACGGATCGCGGCCCATCACGAGGAGCACGGATTCGGTCTCTGGTGCGTCGATCTCGACGGTGAGTGCGCGGGCTTCTGCGGGCTGACGCGTCCCTGGTTTCGTGACGGTGTCGAGATCGGTTGGCGACTCCGCTCAAAGTTCTGGGGCCGTGGCATCGCGAGCGAATCGGCGCGGTCGGTGCTCGACCGGGCGTTTGGCCCCCTTGGTCTCGAGGAGATCATCTCCTTCACCGCGGCATCGAACACGCGGTCACGAAGGGTGATGGAGGCGATCGGTCTCGCGCGCGACCTCGACGGCGATTTCGACCATCCGGCGATCGCCGAGGGGGACCCCCTGCGACCTCATGTGCTGTATCGGATCGATCGGGGGCGGTACCGTGCTCTCCGTGAGCCGAACCGTCCTGCTGCTTCATGGACCGAACCTGAACCTCCTCGGTGACCGCGAACCCGAGGTGTACGGCACGGCGACGCTCGCTGATCATGTCGGCCGGGCTCGCTCGACCGCGGCTGAATTCGGCCTCGAGGTCGAGGATCTTCAATCCAACGCCGAGCACGAACTCGTGGAAGCGGTCCACGCCGCCCGCGGGCGCTGCGCAGCGATCATCGTGAACCCAGGTGCGTTCACCCACTATTCGTGGGCGCTGCACGACGCCCTCGCCGCCTTTGACGGGCCCGTGGTCGAGTTGCATCTGTCGAATCCCGATGCACGTGAGCCGTGGCGCCGCACCTCGGTGGTCGCCCCGGTCGCCACCGGGAGCATCATGGGCTTCGGCGGCGACGGCTACGAGCTCGCGGTTCGCGCGGTGGCCGCGCGTCTCGCGTGAGCGCAACGCTCCCACCGCTGTCGACCGCTGGGCGGATCGCCCGACTCCGCGAGGCGCTCGCCGATCACGGCATCGACCGAGCGGTCATCTCGGGGGCCAGCAGTCGACGTTGGTTGAGCGGCTTCACCGGTTCGAACGGCGACCTCGTGGTGACCGGTGATCGGGTGGTGCTCGTCACCGACGGTCGTTACGTCGCCCAGGCCGAGCGGCAGCTCGCCGCGAGCGGCGCCGGAGTCGACGGGGTCGAGATGGCGACGACGGTGGTGGAGCAGCGGCACCGCGTGGATTCGCTCTGCTCGGGCCCCGGCCGTGTGGGGTTCGAATCGACGGTCTGGACCCATGCCGAGTGGTCGGCCCATGGCTCCCTCGATGACCTCGTCCCGATCGACTCGGTGCTGACGGGCCTCCGGCGCCGTAAGGACGCCGCCGAGGTGGCCCGGATGACCGAAGCGGCGCGCCTGGCGTCGTTGGCGCTCTCATCGGCGCGCATCGAGGCAGGGGTGACCGAGCGCGATATCCGCGACGAACTTGAGTCAGCCATGCGAGCCCACGGCGCCGACGGGCCGAGCTACGAGACGATCGTCGCCTCGGGCCCCGAGAACGCGGCCATGGCGCATCACCGTCCGACCTCGCGGACCCTGGTGGAGGGTGACACGGTGGTGATCGACGTCGGGGCCCTGCTCGACGGCTACCACTCCGACATGACTCGAACGTTCATCGTCGGTGAGCCGACGTCGGAGCAAGAGCGCTGGTATCGGGTGCTCGCGCGGGCCCAACAGGCGGGCCTCGACGCGGTGCGAGCCGGGGTGGGCACCCGTGACGTCGATGCCGCCTGCCGGGCTGTCCTCGCCGAGGAGGGCCTCGCCGACCTGTTCTCCCACGGGACTGGCCACGGGGTCGGCCTCGACATCCACGAGGAACCCTTTCTCGGACGCAGCACTGAGTCGGTTCTCGCCGCCGGTGACGTGGTGACGGTCGAGCCCGGGCTCTATCGTGTCGGGGCCGGTGGCATGCGGATCGAGGACCTGGTTCTGGTCACCGAGTCGGGTCACCGATCGCTGACCGATTTCCCCAAGGACGACCCATGCCCGCCATCACCACCAATGACCTGAAGACCGGGATCACCCTCGAGCTCGACAATGGGCTCTTCCAGGTGATCGAGTTCCAGCACGTTAAGCCCGGCAAGGGCGGCGCGTTCGTGCGCACCAAGCTCCGCAATGTGCGTACCGGCAACGTGTTCGACAAGACCTTCAACGCGGGCATCCGCGTCGAGCAGGCGATCATCAACCGCGAGGAGATGCAGTTCCTCTACCGCGACGGTGACGACTACGTGTTCATGAACAACGAGTCGTACGAGCAGATGAACGTCGCGCCGACGGCGCTCGGCGAGGCAGCTGACTTCATCATCGAGGGGATGACCGCTCAGGTCGCCTTCTTCTCGGGTGAGATCATCTCGGTGGAGATCCCCGCCTCGGTCGAGTTGGCCATCGCCGAGACCGAGCCGGGTGTGCAGGGCGATCGCGTCTCCGGAGCCCGTAAGCCGGCCACCCTCGAGACCGGCAAGGTGATCCAGGTCCCTCTCTTCGTTGAGGTGGGCGACCGGGTCAAGGTCGACACCCGATCGGCCGAGTACATCACTCGAGTCTGATCGTGACCGACGCCGATGAACGCTCCGACTCTCGGGAGCGCGCCCTCAACCTCCTCTATGAGGCCCGGTCGAAGGGTGTTCCCGTCGCTGAAGTGATCGACGCGCTCGTGGTGCGTCCCGACGACCTCGCCGAGCGTCTCGCGCGGGGGAGCGACGACTGCGCCGTCCGCGCCGATGAGCTGATCGCGGCGAAGGCTCGAGGCTGGACCCTCGCGCGGATGCCGCTGATCGATCTCGCGGTGATGCGGATGGCGACGTTCGAGTTGCTCGAGCGGCCCGAGGTGCCGACGGCGGTGGTGCTCGATGAGGCGGTCGAGTTGGCGAAGCGCTACTCGACCGACGACAGCGGTCGCTTCGTGAATGGAGTGCTCGCCGCGATCGCCGCCGAGGTGCGAGCGGCCTGATGCCCTCGGCGACGCGCCGCCTCGGAACCCCCGACCTCATGGTCGCCGGTGCTGTCGCGGTGTTTGCCCTCTATTTCTCGGTGCTCACCCTCGGGGTGCACCACGGTCTCGGCACCTCGAGTTACGACTCAGCGCTCTACGACCAAGGCATGTGGATGCTGTCGCGGTTCGACGCGCCGTTCGTCACCCTGATGGGGAGGAATCTCTTCGGGGATCACACCTCGTTCATCTTGCTGTTCTTGGTGCCGTTGTACTGGGTGGCTCCCGGCGCCTGGATCCTCTTCGTCTCACAGGCGACGGTGGTTGCGCTCGGTGCGCTTCCGGTCTACTGGCACGCTCGACGAAGGCTCGGTGTCGGGTGGCCCGCTGCGACGATGGCCCTCGTCTACCTCGGACATCCGGCGCTCTCGTGGACCGTGATGGAGAACTTCCACCCCGACGCGTTCAGCGGGCTTTTCGTGGCCGGTGCCATCTGGGCGGCGACCGAGCGTCGTTGGCGGCCGTACGCGGTGTGTGTCGTGCTCGCCCTCCTCGTGAAAGAGGACGTCTCGCTTGTGGTCGTGCCGCTTGGCGTATGGGTCGCGCTCGAACGTCGCTGGCGCGTCGGGGTTCTGACCGTGCTCGGCTCGATCGCGTTCATGCTCGTGGCGATGTTCGCGGTGATGCGATCGCTGATCGGGGTGCCGACGCGGAACACCTGGCGGATTCCGTTCGACGGGCCGACTGGCCTCATCCGCACGGCACTTACCGATCCAACCGAGGTGATCGACCACCTGCGCAGCGACGGCCGGCTCTGGTACCTCTGGCAGATGCTCGCGCCGGTCGGATTCGTGTTCCTTCGGGCACCCGGTGTGATGTTGATCAGCGCATTGGTGCTGTTCACCAACATCTTGAGCACCTTCTGGTACCAGTACCAGATCGAGTACCACTACAGCCTGATCGCCGTGCCGGCGATCGTGATGGGCTCCTCATGGGCGCTGTCGTTTCTCGGAACGGTGGCGAGACGCAGGGCACTGGTACTCGTCGTCTCGGCGACTGCGGTGACCTCGGCGCTCTGGTCACCGATGCCGTGGTCTCGGGTGCAGCCGGGCAGTTGGGGTCGCGACCATCCGGTCGCGGTCTCGGCCCGCGATGTGGTGGCTCGGGTCCCTGACGGCGTCTCGGTGGCCGCGCATCACCGGCTCACGCCGCATCTCGCCTACCGGAGCGAGATCTACCAGTTCCCGAACCCCTTCCGGGTCGTGCTGTACGGGGTGGACAACTCTCTGGAGGGCACCCGCCTCACCGAGCGCGCCGACGGCGTCGACTACGTGGTGGTGCAGCGGGTCCGAGAGGGCGCGGAGGCCTACGACTTCGCGAGCATCGAGGTCGCCTTCGATCTCGAGTACTCAAACGAGCACTGGGAGATCTGGCGCCGCGACCGAGCCGTCGATCTTCCCGCGCCCTGAGGCAGGACTCAGACCGTTCCGGAGTCCTCAGGGGTGTCCTGCTCGAGCGAGTCGAGGAGGGCATCGACGTCGTCAGGAGCGCCGCCGATCAGCCAGACCCCCTCGTCGTCCGGATCGGCGCCCTGCCAGGGGAACACGCCGTCAACCGGGTAGCGGTCGACCGTCACGTTGTCGTCATCGGTGAGGGGTGAGACGACGGCCAGTTCGACCTCGGCGTCCGGAGGTTGGTCGCGGAGAATGTCGATCAGTTCGTTCACTCGCATGGTTCCCCCTTGCGTATCGTGGATTCTGGTCGCTTATGGAACGTCGAGCCAGGCATCGGCCCGCTCCAGCAGGTACAGGCTGACGAGCTTGCAGCGCTCGAGGCTTTTCGCGATCGAGTCGTCGTTGGTGGTGTAGACGTCGGCCAGGTCGACGGTGAGGCGAGCGACCATCGAGAGGCTGCGTTCGGGGGCATCGGTCACGCTCGGGAACGAATCGATGGCCGACACCTCGACCGGTAGGTCTGGGCCGCCGACCCCGGCGATCTCGGTGGCGAGCACGAGCAGATCAGGTGGGCGGGGGAGGGGCGGCAGGGTCCACGTGAACAGGAGTGGGAAGGTGAAGCCGGTCGGCGGGTCGGCTTCCATGTCATCCATCTTGAGGACCTCGTCCTCGAACCCGAGGAGCGCGCGCGGGTCGACATCAAGTGAGAGGTGCAGGTCGATCGGACCGGAGCAGGCCTCCTCTGGGTGCAGGTCGACCTCCCAGAGCTGGCGGAGCGAGTAGGTCTCGACGAAGTGCCGTTCGTCGTGGACGTGGAATCCGGTGTCGATGGCCTGGCTCTTGATATCCGCGACGAAGCCGGCCACATCGATGACTGCCACGCCTCGGACACTACCGTTGTTCGTTGTGAGCCCTTCCAGTCAGCGTCCTGATGAGGGTGGGCTCCATGTCGGCGACGGTCGCCATGAAGTGCTCGACCTCTTCGATACCGCGGCCGATGCGGTCGCCAAGGTGCTCGCCGCCACGACCGACTGGGGGCCTTCGGGGCAACGCCATAGTCAGTACGCCTTCGATGTCGCTGCCGACGAGGCCTGCCTCGAGGTGCTCCGTGCCGCTGGAATGGCGGTGCTCTCCGAGGAGAGCGGCGTTACCGGTGATGCCGCGGCGCCGGTGGTGATCGTCGACCCGGTTGACGGCTCCACGAATGCCTCTCGCGGCGTGCCGTGGTTCGCGACCGCGTTGTGCCTCATGGTGGAGGGGCGAGCGGAGGTGGCCTTGGTGGCGAATCACGCGACCGGTCAACGGTGGCGGGCTGTCGCTGGTGAGGGGGCGAGTCTCGACGGCCAGCGCATCTTGACCTCTGGTCAGACGCAACTGTCGAAGTCGGTGGTGGCGATGTCTGGCCTGCCGAGTCATCACTACGGCTGGGCGCAGTTCCGCTGCCTCGGGGCGTCCGCTCCCGACCTCTGCCTGGTGGCGTCCGGTGTCACCGATGCCTGGTGCGACATGAACAACGGTGGTCACGGCGTGTGGGACTACGCGGCGTCGATGCTCGTTTGTCTCGAGGCGGGTGCGGCGATCGCTGAGGCCTACGACCGTGATCTCTTCACCCTCGATCATCGGGCTCGCCGCACCCCGGTGGCGGCAGCAACCCCGGAGTTGCTCGAGGCGATTCTGGAACACCGCCGCGCCGATGCCTGAGGGGCACACCCTTCATCGGGCGGCCCGCCTGCAGGGCCGACGGTTCGGCGGGCATCGTCTCCGAGTCGACTCACCTCAGGGCCGTTTCGACTCCGGAGCCGCCATGGTCGACGGCCGGACGCTCGATGGTGTGGAGGCGGTCGGCAAGCACCTCTTCCACCGATGGGATGGGGGTGTCACGGTGCACGTGCATCTCGGCCTTTTCGGTCGCTTCCGAACGTTCACGAAGGAGGCACCCGAGCCGACGGAGGGCACGAGGATGCGCTGGCGCGGTGAGCCGGGCACCTTGCACCTGTCGGGGCCGACGGCATGTGAGGTGATCGACGCCGATGAGGAGGAGCGTCTGCTCGCGCGCATCGGTCCCGATCCGCTCGCGGTGCGAGCCGGTGATGAGGGGCGACTGGTTGCCTCCTTCTCTCGCCGTCGGGTGCCGGTCGCGCAATTGCTGCTCGATCAGGCGGTGGTGTCGGGGATCGGCAACGTCTACCGGGCTGAGTTCTGCTTCATTCTCGGCATCGACCCCTTCACGCCGGCCAACGAGGTCCCGGTCGAGATCGTCGGGGACATCTGGCGCCTGGCGATCGAACAGATGAGGGTGGGAGAGCGCATCGGTCGAATCGTCACCGTCGAGCCGTCGGAGGCCGGGGTGGACCGGCACCGCGATGTTCCGGGGAGGGACCGTCTCTACGTGTACAAGCGCGATGGTCTCCCGTGTCGACGGTGTCGATCGACGATCCGCGTGGGCGAGTTGGCGGGTCGGAAGGTCTGGTGGTGTCCGAGGTGTCAGGGCTGAGGTTCAGAGTGGCCGGGCGAAACTCAGGTCGTGACCGCTCGGGTCGGTAATCGCGAACATCCGCTCACCCCAATCGGCATCGCGGGGCGAATGGCGCGGGCTGAGTCCGGCCTCAACGGCTCGCTCGTGCAGGGCGTCGACGTCGTCGACATGGAAGATGACCCGACCCCAGGGCCCAGGGGAACCGGTGAGCGTCAGGTTCACATGGCAAACACCGGCGCTCATGGTGGTGAACGATGCGCCGTGCCCGCCGAAGGACACCTCGAAGTCGAGGGCCTCGTAGAAGGCGATCGAGGCTGACATGTCGGTGGTGGCGAGGGTGACGGCGTCGATCCGCATCGGCGGAGGTGTCGCGCGTCGGTCAGACATCGATCACTCCGGGTGGTCCACCTTCGCGCTGCGCTGTTGCATGGCGACGGCGCGCTCGCCGGGCGAGGAGTCGGAGCACGAGGTTGAGTCCGATGACCGCGACGACGGCCTGCACCCACCACGAGGTGCCTCCGGGGAAGATGGCGTCGAGAACAAGGCCGACCACCCAGACGAACCCGAGGAGCGCGAGCAGCGGCATGAGCGCAACCAGACACCCAGCTGAGGCGCATCCGCGGTTGACCAGCACGACGGGAGCCTGCACGGCTCCACCCTAGGGTCGCGATCCGGTGCCCGTTGGCTCGCCGGTAGCGTGCTCGGTTCCGGGCGCATAGCTCAGTTGGCTAGAGCGCTTCCCTTACAAGGAAGATGTCGGGGGTTCGAGTCCCTCTGCGCCCACTCAAAGTGCTGCGGCGAATCCTCGCAACAAATTCGCAACCCTGCCGTGATGACCTCCTGGTGGACTAACACCGACGGCCGTCGTATGGGAAGGTTGCACGCATGTTTGACATCAACTCGCTCGTTCGTGGCAGAGCAGCGCGTCGTGCCCTCGCGCTTCTGATCGTGGGAGTGCTCGGAGTGTCTTGCTCGAGCGCGTCGATCTCCGATAAGGCGGATTCCGGAACTGATCCACCGGCTGATCAGGCCGGAGAGACTGACGGTGACGAGTCCACATTGCCGGAGAATCCCGCTGATGACGCCGACGCGGCGGAACAGGACCCATCTGACGACGGGGGCGCGGATGGCGAGGCGACTGGTGAGGGGCAGAACTCGGGTAGTGGTTTCTCGTTGGACGGTGAGCCGATCGTTGTCGTCTCGGACAATGTCGACTGCGTCATCAGCCCGCGGGTGATCGTCGAACCTGCGAACGCCCCATCCATCGCCGATGTGCAGCGCGGAATCGGCATGAATGTGCCCAAGTCCGACCCGGAGCACTGCTACCTCTTCTCAGCCGAGATACCCGATGACCTCCGCCGGTATCACGCCGATGTGCACCAGAAACTCATCGACTACGTGGGCGGATACGACCGCTACATCCACATCACCTACGAGGTCGAGGGGGACAACGCCGAGGCCCTCGAGATCCTCGATCAGTTCGGCTACTTCTACGACAACAACGGTCAGCCGGTTGAGCCCTCGATCGATCTCGTCTACGACCGGCGAAGCTGTCTCAGTGGTTTCGGTCGGGACGGCCAATGGGATGGGTACAACGACTTCTCGTTCTGCAATCAGCCGAACCCGCTGACCGACCCGATGTGGGAGTGGGACCGGGAGAACTTCCCGCCCGAGGTGTTCATGTACAACACCATCAACGGTTGGGTGCACGAGTACTACCACCACGTGCAGGGCGCGCACACCCTCGGTCGCTCCCTCGGAATGCCCGCCGATTGTTGTGGAGGGAGGAACCACACCGGTTCGCCCGCCTGGTTCGTGGAAGGGCAGGCCCAGGTCTTCCCCACGTTGTTCCTGCGCGACGTCTTCGATGATCTGCAGATCACGAAAGACCTCGGTCTGGAGGGGGCGTGTGCTGGTGACCCACGCCTGAATAGCAATGGCCCGGACGAGCCTTTGTGGGAGCGGGTGTCGTGGCAGACGAACTGCAACATGACTCAGAAGTTCGAGTCGGCGAGTCGGGCGATCCGCGGTGAGGGTGACGAATGGGAGGAGTGCACTGGGTTCAGTGCCCTCGACGAGATGCGCGAGACCTGGATCTGCCCGGGCCACATGGAGATCCTCAACTTCTACCTCGCATACCTGACCTCGTTCGAGACCCTGTTCATTGGTCTCCACGAGGATGTCTGGGCCCTCGGATTCGAGGGAGCCCTCGACAAACACTTCGGGCTCACCAAGGACGAGCTGTACGAGCAGTTCAACAAGTTCATGCGCGACAACCCGTCGCCTCCCGAGGACTTCTTCCCGACCGAACGGCTGGACGAACTCGTCGACTTTTGGGGTATCGACTCGGGCGTCGGTGGCTCAGAGGACGAGGGGATGGGTTCGGAGAACGAGAGTGCAGCCGGGACGGACAGCGACTCAGGAACCACTCCCGCTGCGACCCGTACCGACGGGATCAGAATCCTCGCCGCCACGTCAGTCGACGATGAAACGCTCGAGTACCTCAACACCTACATCGACTACTCCGTCGAGCACTTCTTCTCCGACCCGCGTCTCGTACAGGACGACCTATATCCGATCATCGTCTTGCAGTACGACCGGAACAACCTCGAGACCATCTACGACCTGGAGGACCGTTACTGCTCGTTGATGTCGAGCCTCTACACCGACACCTTCCTCAACTCGCGATGCAATCCGAACAACCGTGGCGACTGCACGGACAACATCTGCCTGCTCACCCACGACGGTGAGCCCGTCGGATCGTCGATCTCGGGAACACCGGGGCCGACCTGCTGCTACTTGTTCATCAGCGACTCGTTCGACGCCAACGACCGAACCTCTCTCGCCTACGTGACGCTGCATGAGATGTTCCACATCTTCCAGATCTCCAACTTCGTCGAGTACGAGAGTTGGGAGCACGACGACGCCTACTACATCTCAGGAAAGATCAGCGGTGACGGAACCGAGCACAAGCCCTGGTGGATGGAGGGCAACGCCGTCTACTTCTCCCACCTGCACTACTCGCGAGCAACCGGGGACTTTGAGCACCTCAACAACGAGATGCAACGCGGACTCTGGACCCCCTATGGGCCCTCCGGTGAGGACGTCATCGATCGCTACTTGAACGGACCTGAGCTCTACAACGTGACCTGGGACGGCGACTGGGCGGTCGGGTATCAGGTGGGTGCCTGGTTCGTCGCCTACGTCGCCCATCACGAGGGCGAGCAGGCAGTGATCGACTTCTGGATCAACACCCAGGACGGCACCCGGTTCCCTGAGAACTTCGAGCAGACTTTCGGCGCGGACTACCGGACCTATGTCGATGAGTTCGAGGAGTTCATCCGCACCAGCGACCGGTCAGAGGTGATGGGGATCCTTCCGACGTCCTGAGCGAACCAGATCTGCGGTCACGCGCCGAATGACGCGATCGTGGCACCGTCGAGATACTCGTCGATGCGTGAGATGAGCCCATCACGCACTTTCACGACGACGCAGCCGGGAAGAGCGCCGGAACCCGAACCCCACTCGAGGTTCAGAACGTGCTGTTGGACGAATCCGTTGTCGATCGTGTAGCGGCGGACATCGCTGAACTGGCGTGCCGTCGTCATGGCGGTCAGGGCGTCGAGGCTCGCGAGATTCTGCTCCTTGGTCATCTCGACCTGGTCGGTGTTGTGCCAGATCATCACATCGTCGGCGTAG
>Ga0222718_10004107_pt1 | contig 12232 bp, 28 predicted proteins | sample C33_27DmetaG_FD_165045 | JGI IMG/M metagenome (GOLD analysis project Ga0222718, IMG submission 165045) | Estuarine water microbial communities from San Francisco Bay, California, United States - C33_27D | ecosystem: Environmental > Aquatic > Marine > Unclassified | place: USA: California... | reverse complement strand
CCATTCTGTGTACACTTTATACTTAGGCATTATCATACTCCTTTATAAACTCAAACTCAATTCTCTGTTTTGGATATAGTGACTGCATCATTTCCATAGCATACTCAATGGCATTAGTCCAGTCACCACCTTCGAGGGCTGAAGGGTGGACATTAATTTGTCCACGCTCCATGCCGATTTTGATACCAATTATCCAATACACTGCTCATTCTCCTTTTCGATTAGGATTACATCCTTGTTACAGTCTTCGCATTTACTTTTTGGCTTGAGAAAATCTGTATAAACATCTTCATCATACTCAAGCATCCATGATATGCGGTTGGCACGAACCCATGAGAGTTCCCACACATTCGTGCCACCACATTCATAGCAAACCCATTTACTCATGCAACTTTGAAGTCAGGATTACGAGGGGTAAGGATACGCTTACCATTTGCATCTACCTTTAGAGTAGACTTACCCTTCTGATTGCCACGCTTGCCACGAGCAAGGTCACGAAGGTTGTCAATCTTGACATTGCCAATCTCAATAGCAATAGGCTCTGACACATCCTTACGGCGTACAGCCTTGCCAAGTTCTTTGTGCATATGGTCAAGTACGATACCTGCAATAGCCTCTGCGGTGTACTGCAAGTAACCACCTGCTTCAGCCTTGGCTTCACGAGCATGGGTAAGGGCAAGGTCATAGAACTTTACACGCCCCATCTTTATACCATGATAACGCTGATATAATGCCTCTACCTTAGCAAGTTTCTTTTCAATCTGAGGTGATGCAAGTATCTGCCCTGTCTTACCGCCAGAACGCTGATGAAATGTGATAGTTTTGATAGTCATAATAAAATCTCCTTTAGGTTGGGTTAGTTAGTTGGGTTAGTATTAGTGTCCAATGTTGGACGGTTTTCAATAGCCAGTACAGAAGGCTTGCCTTCAGGGGTCATGGCTAAAGATATGACAGATACATCTGCGGCAGGTTCACCTGTTTGAGCAAATATAAATGTGTCATTCTTGTATGGGTTGTATGTCACTTTCTTAGCGTTGAACAGTGCATACATATCAGCAGGGTAGATAGTGCCGACAGCAAAGGCATGAACATTCTTCTTGCCCTCACGCCGCACCTTCTCCTGCCCTGCCTTACGCACTACAAACTTAGCGTCTGTCAGTGCTATATGGTCAGTGTGTGCAATCACAAGCCCAGTTTTGCGGTCTTGTACTGACCACAGTTTCTTGTGTAAATTCCAATATACTCTGACTTTAGTCATTTTCCAGTCTCCATTCACGCAGGACAAACTTAGCACGATTGATAAACTGTCGTGCCATGTTCTTTTCGTTATGCACCATTGCTTCTTGTGCGTCAGATAGGATGGACATAGCAAGCATATAATGTCCATTACGAAAGTTCATTGGGTTGTTCATCATGCACACTAAGTCATCATGTGTGCATCCATACATATCCATATAGGTATCATCATTATTACGCATACCATTTCTCCTGTGTCATATGCTTTGCCTTACGCTGTGCCTTGCGGTCACGCTTCCACTCATCACGCTTTGCCTTGGTTGCTGTCTTACGAACAGGCAACTTCTCAAATACTGAAAGGTCATTCCAGTCATGGTCAAATTTATTTGTTGGTTTTAGTTTCCGCATTGGTCTGCTCCTTCGATTTGTTGCGGTTATACTTCGTTTTGTCAGGCACTACTTGTGTACGCCTACGGCTTACTGCTATTGCCTTGGCAACAGGATTAACACGTTTAATCTTCATTGTCAAACCTCTCATCTAGCATTTCTAACTGCTCTTTAAGAGCAAGCATGTAGTTGGTTTCGTCAATGAGGCAATCAGCACCATCTAAACACTCATAATAGCAATCATGGCAATACATATCCTCATTGTGATATATGACTGCATTGTGTTGGTCACATCCTGCACATTTACTCATTGCTAAACTCCATCGCAATAACTGCCAATCCACCTACAAAGCAAGCCACACAACCTGTCAGCACATAGCCCATGCCTTGTATGCCTTGTGCCATGCTCGTGGTGGCAAGTAAGCCCACAATGCCACTTGTGATAGCGATAAACATTCCGATTACGATATTAGATATTTTCATATCAAAGTCTCCAAAGTGTCCAACATTGGACGGTTTCAAAAAGGTGCTGGGCTTTTAACGTGGTCGCGTCACTGTCTTTACATACCGCCCAGACTTCACGATATGCACCCCATGTCACCATGTTTAGCCATAGCGTTCAATTCACATGGGGCGAACCTACTTGCACTTTTTGTGGCTTTAATCTTTCGCTAGGTCATTTTAATCTCCAAAGTGTCCAATGTTGGACGGTTTCAGTTTAATTATATCTAAGTGAATAATACACTTTCACTAAAGTATCAAGTGTATTTTCACAAGATATATATAAGGGTTTAGGCTGAAGCATAGTGCTTTGACCCTGCACCATGAGCCATGATTACAATGGACTTGGCATTGATAGTGTTGCCACTACACAATTTGCATTGCTCACAAGTGGTGCGCTTACCTGCTTCTTCTGATGCAGGACAAACAATCTCTTTGCCTTTCACAATGTCCTTAGCATTGGCGGTTACTCTGAAAGTACGCTCACCATTAGCCCATGCTTCTTCTGCTTCGGCTAGTGTGTCAGCACTACGCATGGTCAGGTCAGGGCGATAGTCAGCACCGACAAGGTTTGCTTGGTGGCTGTATCCAGTGTGACCTTTGGCATTGGATATCAGGCTTTCCCATATGTAACTAGGCACAGCCGCTGGGTCACCATACGTGCCAAGCCTGACCATCATATCAGTACCTATACTAGCAATGGCATCATGCCCCTGCAATCGCTTGTAATTGCCCTTTTTGTATGCCTTGTACACAGATAAGACCATCAGCAACATAACATAACATGACCGCTTCTTAGCACCGCCACTGTTGCCATTGTGTGGTATCCCACGATGAACACATGAGCCGCATACACTGTAATCCTGACCAGTACGGCTTGCAGTAATCGGGTCAATGTCTGACCGCATGATGATTGTCTGAAGCATTGCGCCAGTCTTTACATTGCTAGATTTTGGTATTGCAATAACAACTATTTGTTCGTTGTCAATGTGTGATGTGTTTTCATATATGATGTACATAATCAATGCCTTTCAAAAAGTGTCCAACATTGGACGGTTTCAGTTTGTCTTGCCCATTAAGCATAGACTAAAGCAAACCCTTGTCAAGCATCTTTTGCTTGAGCAAAAGCACACGCTCATGCCTTGCTTGTGCTTGCTTGTAAGCATCATAAGCCGCTTGCATGGAATCCTTTTGCCCAGTCACAAAGCATCGAAATTCTGGACGGTTTTCTGGCTCATAGACACGGCTATAAGCCATGTCCATTGCTTGCCAACTTGAGCCTAAAGGCTTGTGTTTGCCCATAGGAATAACAGTTTTTCTAGCCATAAAATTAATCTCCGATTAAAAGTGTCCAACATTGGACAGTTTCAATTAGACAGTGGCTTACGCCACTGCCTTTTTGTTTGTGTCTTCATCCTTTAGGATGGCAACGGTGGCTTTAAATGCTGCCTCAAATTCTTTGAGGGACACGTTATTTGCTTCTAGCAAATCAAGTACGTTGACAGCAATATCTTCAGCGTTTAGTTGCTTTGCAACTTCAGACTGTCCAACATTGGACACTTTGTCAGCCTTTGGCTGTTCAGGCTTGTCAGCCTTTGGCTTACTAGGTGCATCCGCTTTCTTGGATTTATTCCAAGCGGCAAGCAATGCTGTTGTGGAAGTAAATCTTTTCACCATAGGTGACAATTCATCCCAATTTGCCGCTAGATGCTTTGCATCATTGCGCCGTCTACGGTCAATATTATTGACTCCGCAAGCAATCAGTCTGGCTTTCTTGATTTGCCCAGAGCCTTCGGCTTCAAGAGCAAGCATCAATTTGCCTAAAGGCAAGTCAAAGTCGGTGATTTGCTTCCTGTCGCTACGCTGGATGGCTTTCCAAGCCTTGCCCAAGGCATGACCTTGTGCTTCAAGAGTGTTGATTTCAGATTTAACTTCGTTAACAATTTTCTTAGTCATGGTAAAACTCCGTTTTAAGGTTGACTTCGACACCGTGCCGAAGCCCTTACTTTGTAACCCGATGATTCCAAAATTGTCAACCGAAAAACCGTGCGTGATTTCTCCTGCGCATTATGCGTGGGGAAACAGGCGTGAAGTTTTCCCTGTGTGTGTGTGGGTGATGTGACGCATTATGCGTGAGGCAATCTGCCATGATGAGATGGGGGGTATAGTATTTTCAATACTAACTGAAAGCGTCCAATGTTGGACAAAATTACCGTAGGTAAAATTTTATGCATCAGCAATGTAACTTCGTTACAAAATTTGTGAAGTCAACCTTCACATCATGTCTTTGACATGGCGACTGATACCATATCAGTTGTTTATCAACTGAAAATTTCCCATGAATAACTAGACCTATGGTCTAAAGATGGATTGAAACACAAGATATGGCTCTGACTATACGCTATGACACTGCATAATGCGCCCACATACACACGCAGTCAGTGGGTCGGGCAGGAGCCACCCCCCGTAGGTAGCGTAGTATGTACACAGAAATACACAGATTAGGATTTTTCACTGTTAACCACAGTAGCAACTGATAGTGCTATGCTCAATAGTTGTGCAATATCTGCTTATTTTTTAGGCATATTATCTGAGATTACACATTAACTGATACATATTGTCGCACTTACATATTATTTGTATTGACAGGGGGTTGACAGTGTGGTATAATTATACACATAAACTAAGACTACACTTAAACTGTCTACACTTAACTGCTTTATAACTTATCTATATTAATACTTAAGTATAAAAACACTTAGATAACACTTTAACTGTAGACACTATAAGTGACGGTCTATAGCAGTAATAGACATGTATAGATATTATTTGTGCTAAACAATAAGAAAGTTCTTGACATTGGCAAAGAAATCCGTAAAACTATACACAGATAATGTAATAGAATCATTCTATGATGCTATACGTAACAACTCACTTGACCGTTTGCATATCCCCCACAGTGATGTGTACTATGTCCGTGCTGCTTGTGAAGCAAGGTACGGACGTAAGTTTACGCTGAAGCATGTAGAAGAGGCAATGAGAGCAGAGGGCTGGACAGATGGAACAAATTAATGTTTACTGCCATTATTATTGCTTGCCTTGCCTCTGTGCCAGATAGCTGTATCACCTTTGCTGATAGCAGAGGTCCATATGCTACACAGGCCCAGTGCCTTAATCGTACATTAGAGATGGCTCAGTCAGCTGCTAACATAGCTGGTGAGCCTGTTCTTGTTAAACGTGGTTGTATTCCAAACAAAGGACAAAGCACATGAGTATGCCGGAACGTGTAAAAAGTAAGATGAAAGAGGAAGGGTTAGCTGGCGTTAATAAGCCAAAGCGTACACCCAAGCATCCTACTAAGTCACACTGTGTTATGGCAAAGGAAGGTGACACGTACAAGTTCATCCGCTTTGGACAGCAGGGCGTTAAAGGTGCTGGCAAGAATCCTACAACAGCAAAAGACAAAGCACGTAAGAAATCATATTATGCTAGACATAATGCACAAGGTAAACCGACTAGTAAGTTAAGTGCTAAATACTGGTCACACAAAGTCAAATGGTAGAGGGAACATACAACTATGGCTGACAAAATGACAAAGAAAGAAATGGATGCGTACTACGAGGACAAAGGTTATTATCACAAACATGACCCACGACATCCTATGAACAAAGAACTTACTGGTCCATCTGTATTAATTTCTGTAGGTGTAAAGCCGCCTAAGAAAAAACCAGCAGAGCCAAAGAAAAAAAGAAAAGATGAAAAAGCTGGAATGGCATACGGCGGTATGGCAAGTGGAAAGAAACACATGTATGTTGCTGGCGGTAGCGTTATGGAAAATCCCGGACTGAAGGCATTGAAAAAGGCTAGTCCTGAAGCATATAAAAAGATTACAGGTAAATAGTTGCATCCTGTAGAGCAGGACATACGCAAATGGTCTCACGAGTTTCTTGAAATACCAAATGCAAAGTTAAATGGACTACCGCCATGTCCATACGCAAAACAGGCATGGCTAGAGAACCAAGTTAAGTTTAGCATTAACACGGGGCTAGATGGACTAGCTGAGTGTGTGCAGAAATTTGAGTCCCACGATTATGATATAGTTGTGTGGGCTTCAGAAGAATTGCCAGACATGGAATATTTAGACGGTTTCTGTGATGGCATAAACGAGGCATTATCTATTGCTGGCATTGATATGCACTTGATGGTGTTTCATCCAGACTATGACGCAACAGAAGCTGGTCTGGATTTTTTAGATGACGATGTAACTGACGAAGAGTTAGAATATTGCATGGTCTTTGTGCAGAGGTTGTCATTACTTGATGATGCTTCTGTAAGTTTAGAGAAGTCAGGATACTATGCGCACTTTCCTGACGAAGTTTATCAAAGCCTAGTTATAGATAGAAGGAGACTCCGACATGGCTAAAGAAAAAAATATGAGTATTGATGAAATCAATCGCCGAATGAAAGAAGAAATGGATGCTGTACGCCGTAAATATAAAGGTCAAGGATATAACGATTCAGAGATTGACGATATAATGCGTGATTATTTTGTCCAGAAAAAAGCTGCTAAAAAGAAAACAATGACTGCAGCTAAAGGCGGCATGGCTAAAAAGAAAATGATGCGAGGCGGCGTGGCAAAGAAGAAGATGCGTGGCGGCGGCATGGTTAAAATGGCTAAGAAAAAGATGATGCGCGGTGGAATGGCAAAGAAAAAGAAGTAATGCCATATGTCGCTGATTCGTCAATACATGGACATGGTGTGTTCGCAGATAAGGGCTATTCAGTCGGAGATACGATTGAGTTATGCCCTTATCTCGTCACAGATGATGATGACGTGGGAGAAGTTAGTGTCTTACATGACTATATGTTTCAATCACCTAATGACGATGTTAAAGAATATTTGGTCCCACTTGGTTACGCTATGGTGTACAATCACAGCGAAAGTCCAAATGCTGAGTGGGAAATTCACGAAGAAGATAACCGCTTTGTACGCTTCTATGCCGTGGAAGAAATAAAGCAAGGCGAAGAAATACTACACGACTATGGTGTAGACTATTGGGACAGTAGAGATTAATGTCAACATTCTTGTCAAATAAAAATGGTCGCGTAAGAAGTGTAGGACATAAGTGTACTACAACTTCACGTGAACTTATTTACACTTGTCCAAAGAATCATACTACACTTGTCACCCTTTTATTTTTATCTAACACTGATACCGCTAACCGTGACGTTACCATTGAGTGGTATCATTCTGATGAAGCTGTATACTACACTGTGTTTGGTACATCTATCTCATCAAAGAACTATTTGCAGTTTTCTGATGGATACATGGTATTAAATGAAGATGACAGATTTCATATTACAGCTGGTGCGGCTAATGTTATTAGTGCCATTATTAGCGTTGAAGAAATCTTTGACCCCGTAACTCACTAAGGAGATAGGAGAGATGCCCCTCACAAAAAAAGGTTCTGAAATAAAAGCCGCAATGAAAAAGCAATATGGGGAGAAGAAGGGTGAGCAAGTCTTCTACGCAGCAGCCAACAAAGGAACAGTTAAAGGAGTGGCGAAAGGACAGAAGTTCGCGCCGGGTGGGTCAGTTGGAAAAGCTGGCAAATCGGCGAAGCCTAAAGCGCAGAGCAAAAGTAGAGTTAATGAAGCTGGCAACTACACTAAGCCAACCATGAGAAAAAGATTATTTGAAAAGATTAAAGCTGGCAGCAAGGGTGGTAAACCCGGACAGTGGTCAGCACGTAAGGCACAGATGTTAGCACGGGAATACAAGGCAGCAGGTGGAGGCTATAAGTCATAATGGAATGGTGCATGTCTTCATCTTACTTGTATACATCGGAACTGGAGAAAGCCGCTACCTTGCTAGTGGAGACATGTATTTCCGCAGTATTACGGACTGCAACTTCTATGCCCGTGAAGTGTCAAGACGTTATGGAAGCTACACCTATCGTGATTGGGTGGATGAACGAGACCGTGTTACCGCATATTGTGTCCCTAAGTATCTAAAGAAAGGCACAGTCGAGGTGTATTAAATGTTAGCAGAATTAGCCGCTGCTAACGCAGCCTTCGGAGTAATTAAACAAGCAGTAGCCAACGGACGTGACATTGCAAGTGTTGGTAGTCAGATTGCTAAGTTTGTAGATGGCAAAGAAGATTTACAAAGAAAAGTAACAAATAAAAAGAATAGCCCATTTTATAGGGGCAACGACTTTGAAGAGTTTATGGCTCTGGAAGCCATCAAAGAAAAAGAAGAAGAACTAAAACAAATTATGATACTTTGCGGTAGACCGGGTTTATGGAACGACTGGCAGAAGTTTCAAGCAGAAGCACGTAAGGCTAGACTAGAAGCAGAAGAAGCTGCACGTAAACGTAAACAGCAAATATTAGAAACACTTGTATTATCTCTGGCATGTATTGTAGGTCTCAGTGTTCTTGCTATTGTAATATACTTCGGACTTAAACGTAGGGGAATGCTTTAATGAAAGCACCACAAAAAAGCCTAGTAGCATGGACAAAACAGAAGTGGCGCACCAAGAGTGGCAAGCCCTCTGGACAAACAGGTGAAAGGTATTTACCTGAAAAAGCAATAAAGTCCTTGACAAGCGCAGAGTATTCTGCTACAACTAAGGCGAAGAGAGAAGGTACACGTGCAGGACAACAATTTGTACGACAACCGAAGCGCATTGCAAAGAAGACTGCACAGTTTCGCAGAGGAACTTAATATAAAGTTATTGCGCGAAGAGTTTCCAGAACTGGAGACACGTGTTGAGATATTGCAATACGAGATAGGACAGAGATATGCTACAATCGCTCATAGGACCAGTAACAGGTCTACTTGATAAGTTTATTGAAGACAAAGACCAGAAGGCAATGCTTGCACATGAGTTAGCTACAATGGCTGACAAGCAAGCTAACAGTATTGCACTGGCGCAGATAGAAGTGAATAAGATGGAAGCTGCTTCAGGCTCTATCTTTAAAGGTGGATGGAGACCCTTCATTGGATGGGTATGCGGTATAGCGTTTGCATATCACTTTATTTTACAGCCGCTGATTATCTTCGGTGTTAGTGTTGCTGGCCTAGATGTTCCAGAACTTCCAGAGTTTGATATGTCAACACTTCTTACGGTTCTTGGTGGACTACTTGGATTAGGAACATTACGCACTTATGAAAAATCAAAAGGCTTATCCAAGTGAGTTCCAAACAAATACTAGAATGGAAAATTATTCCACGTGTAATGATGCTAGTGATAACTCTAATGAGTTGGCGTTGTGCGGAGTGGTTTATGAACTTGGAAGACCCGACAGCACCACAGTCAGCTTTTGTAAGCGTTGTGATGGGTGCTATGACAGGTGCATTCGGAATTTGGATGGGAAACGAGCATAAGAAGACTTAACAGATGAAATACGATAAAAGCATATTTATACAAAAATTAATTGAACATGAAGGCTTAGTGCTGCAAGTTTATAAAGATAGCTTGGGCATTGACACTATTGGAATTGGTAGAAACCTAGAAGACCGTGGCATCAGTGACGAAGAACTAGAAGACATGGGCATTGCCAGCATTGACCACGTGTATTCATTTGGCATTACAGAAGCAGATGCCATACTTCTAGCGGAGAATGACGTACAGATTGTCGAAAAAGAACTGCTGGATGCCCATCCTTGCATCGCAGGATTAGACGCTGTACGTCAACTTGTACTTATGGACATGGCATTTAATATGGGTGTGCCACGTTTATGTAAGTTTAAAAAGATGTGGGCTGCTATCCATGACGAAGATTTTACTACTGCATCAAAAGAAATGCTTGACAGTAGATGGGCAAATCAGGTAAAATCACGTAGTACAAAATTAGCCCACGCAATGTATTCAGGACAAATGTAATATGGCTAGAGAATTAAATGAAAAACAGCAGAAGTTTTTAGACGTACTGTTTGACGAGGCAGGTGGTGACATGGTTGCCGCTAAAAAACTTGCTGGCTATTCTGACGGTACGCCTACTACATCTATTGTAAAAGGTTTAAAAGAAGAGATTCTTGAAGCCACACAAATGTATATGGCACGTAATGCACCAAAGGCTGCACTTGCTATGACAGGTGCGCTGTACGACCCAACTGAACTTGGTATTCGTGATAAGATGTCTGCCGCCAAAGAATTGCTTGACCGTGTAGGTTTGGTAAAAACAGAGAAAATGGAAGTCAAAGCAAGTGGCGGCGTTATGCTTATGCCACCTAAAGCAACGTCAGAAGAGGATGATGACTAATGAGTAAATCAAAAGCAATAGGTAATGTTCTTGAAACAATTCAATCTCTCATTAGAGGTAAAGCTAAAGATGCTGGACAAAGTGTAAAAACTTTTCGTCAAAATAACCCTAATGACAAAGACGTAAAAAGATTGTATGCAGAAAAACCTCAGATTAAAGAATCTGATGAACTTAGAGCAAATACACGTTTAATAGAAAAAGCACGTGAAAAGAAACGTGTTCTTGAAAATAAATACTTTGATGAGGCTGAAGCAAAATTTGAAAAACAAGGAAAAAAATTTCGCAAAGATTATTTTGCAGAAGATTTAGATGATTATGTAGATAACATGTTAGAAGAAAATCACAAAATAATTACAGATGCTGCAAGCGGTAATAAAGAAGCGTTAAAACGATTCGGTAGTAAGGATTATCGTAAGGGCGGCATGGTACTATCTACAATAGACAATCGTAAAAGAAAATGACACGTAGTATAGGCAAGTGGAAACTTCCACAGCCAACAGACATTAAAGAAGAAAACGAATGGGTACAGATACCACGCATAGCACGGACTGTACCATTTGGTTATAAACTGAACGATGATGACCCCGACATACTTGACCCCATCAAGACTGAACTAGATTTGCTAGAAAAAGCAAGACAACATGTAAGGCAGTATTCATATCGTGAAGTAGCTAACTGGTTAAGCAAGAACAGTGGCAGATATATTTCACATGTGGGTTTGAGGAAACGGTTAGATAATGAGCGACAGCGTAAGAACCAAGCTGCAAGTCTCCGCAAGTGGGCAGACTATGCGCAAACGGCAATCGCCAAAGCGCAAGAAATCGAAGAAACCCGAACAGGCGCAAAAGCCAACGGTTGAAATAAAAGAAACTGTACCTGTTTCACATGAAACTCAGTATGAAACAGCTAGTATTGAAGAGACAGCAAACATACTCTTCAAGCCTAACCCCGGACCACAGACGGACTTTTTGGCAGCAAGTGACCGTGAAGTATTATACGGTGGTTCAGCAGGGGGCGGTAAGTCATACGCCATGCTTGCTGACCCACTACGATACATGGGGCATCCACAGTTTAGTGGATTGATGTTACGACATACAACTGAAGAACTGCGAGAACTTATATTTAAATCGCAGGAGTTGTACCCAAAAATCTGGCCCGGTATTAAATGGTCAGAACGAAAGATGCAGTGGACTGCACCATCTGGCGCAAGGTTGTGGATGTCTTATCTAGATAGAGATGAAGATGTCTTGCGTTATCAGGGTCTGGCATTTAGCTGGATAGGGTTTGACGAATTAACACAGTGGTCCACACCATACGCATGGAACTACATGCGTTCTCGTCTAAGGTCCACTGCACCAGACTTGCCAATCTTTATGAGGGCAACAACTAACCCCGGTGGACGGGGACATCATTGGGTCAAGAAAATGTTCATTGACCCTGCCCCCTATGGAAAGGCATTCGATGCGACAGACATTGAAACAGGAGAGGTGTTACGATACCCAGCTGGACATGAGAAGGCTGGAAAGTCTTTATTCAAAAGACGCTTTATCCCTGCAAGACTATCTGATAACCCATACCTCTCTTCGGGCGGTGATTACGAAGCCATGCTTCTTTCCCTACCAGAGCAACAGCGTAGGCAACTTCTGGAAGGAGATTGGGACATTAAAGAAGGAGCAGCCTTTACTGAGTTTAATCGTGATATTCATGTTATTGAACCTTTTCACATCCCTAGTAACTGGGTTAAGTTTAGGGCTTGTGACTATGGCTACGGGTCTTTTTCTGGTGTACTTTGGTTTGCAGTCGCACCTTCAGAACAACTTATCGTCTACAGAGAACT